>ERZ1673750.1586-NODE-1586-length-10826-cov-6.329125_pt1 | contig 10826 bp, 8 predicted proteins | sample MGYA00580203_ERZ1673750 | MGnify/ENA primary metagenome ERZ1673750 (study PRJEB41218, sample SAMN15661763) | gut metagenome | host: Homo sapiens | place: Canada: London | collected 2015-08-20/2019-03-30 | study: EMG produced TPA metagenomics assembly of... | reverse complement strand
CGATAGCCTATATTTGTGGCCTTAGAGCGAGGATTGAATGTGAGCCTATAAGCGAACATTCAACCCGCAGGGATAGAGTCACAAATATAGGCTATCGTCTCTTTGGGGGGGCGTCTCCCTGCGAACTAAAACAACATTTCTTCCACTTCTATATGTGTTGGAAGTATCGTTTCCACTTTTACTTCTTCTCCCTTTTTATGCTCCGGACGAAGATACTGGATTCCATTTCTAAGATGTGCTTCAATAAGATTTAGTACATAAATATTGTCAAACCGATTATAAATGGATTCGCCGCCTAACCCTGTCAGGCAGATCAACTGTGTATTTGTTTTATCGGCAAGATTCATTAATGGTTTTAAAAGATGTTCTGCATTAGTCTGGGCAAATGGATTGTCCATCAATAAAACTTTACCTTCATTTTTGTCCATGAAAATGTCAGAATCATCTTTTCGCATATAGTCAAGCAAACTTGATAATATGACAAATGCAGACAGGAAACCTTCTCCTCCTGAGTTTTTTGCTACCTGGTTCCAACTGATCTGCTGTTCCCTCTGTTCTTCAATTTTATAAAGCTGAATCTGAACATTTCCAGTTCCCACCACAGTATCATATAAGTTTTTGCTTGTAACTTTTCTTCCGATATATTCCTGGGCATTTTCGTTATTTTCAAATAAACGGATACCTTCTTCTGTGATTTCGTCCACAAGATCACTTAAGCGGAGGCTATATAATTTTTCATTATCTTCCCATACCGGTAAAATGACTTTTAGCATTTTTATTGATTTTTCCCGTATTTTTATTGTAGAATTACGTCCTATCTTTTCAAGGTTTTTATGAATATTCTGGACATAATCTTCCAGAAGTTCCGTTACATTTTTCTTTTCTGTTTCTACCAGAGAAATATCTACTTCTAACTACTTCATAAGTGAATCATAGGATTCCAGGGTGATGTTTAACTGACGTAAAACTTTCGCTGCATCGTCACAGACTTTAAGCATATTTTCAAGAGGCGTTTTATAACTTGCATCCTGAAATGCTTCCTGTCTCGCGATTTTATTTAATGTCTGTGCAAGAGTTTCTCTGCATTTCTGAACACATCTAATTATATCATTATAATCTCTGATCAACATTCCCTTAAAATCACGCAGTTCCTTTTCACTCATTTTTTTGAAGTCCTGCTCAAAATGGATTTCTTCATCTGCGGAAAAATTATTATATTCAGAAAGTGCTGTGAGATTCTCTCTGTATTTCTGTATTGCTTTTTCAGAAAATGCTATTTTCCGCTCTAATTCGCTGAGTTGATATTTCGTCTGGTTCTTTGCACTTTCTAAATCTTTCTGGCTGATTTTTTCTTCTTCTAAAGGATTTCCTTTTCCACATTCTGATACTATCTGCTTTAAAATCCCTTCTAACTGGCTGTTTAAAATTCCTATTTTTTTATCTTCCTCATTTAGAAGATTTGCTTTTCGCTCTATTTTCTTATCGTAATCTTCTAACTCTGCCTCCTGGTAAAGCTGCTCTCTTTTGTCATAAATGATATTTTGCCATTCTGAGTTTTTCAGATTATATTTTTGACATAGTTCCCGTAATTCTCCGAAAGATTTGTGGTAGCGGGTCAGGGCCTTTTCTTCTTCTAATTCTAACTCTTTTAATTCCTGGGAAATGTCTGCAGTAACCGCTTCATATCTTGCTTCTAATTTAAGAACTTCCGCCTCACTTGGAATGATTTTTACACCTGAATTATTATCTGTCCTCAACGTAGAATCTACACCTAAAAGCTTACCTGCTTTTACATTTCTATTTATCTCCTTATACGCTGCAAACTTCTGACAGGCATTCTGAATAGACTCTTCCTCCCTGAACAGACTATTCTCCTGTCCGCTAAGTTCTCTATAATTTTCTTCAAGCTGGCTGATTTTTTCTTCTGTAAGATGTTGGCGATTTTCTAATCGTTCTTCTTCTCTTTCATATTCCTGAAGCTTCTTATTATTTTCCTCATACTCTGCATATGCCGTTCTAAGTTCTTTAAATGCGCGTTGTCTGGCTGCCTGTGATTCAATTTTCTTCTCCAATTCCCTAAGAGTTTTTTGCAGGATTTCAAAGTTTTTCTTTAAGCTTTGCTTTGTATCTCTTGCCTGTTGTATATTCTGGAAAATGTCTTCTTTTTCTTTCTCCAGTTTTTGTAGTTTTTTCTGTATTTTATCCCAGTTTTCTTTGGTTACTGCCTGTCTTTTTATCACATCAAAACGATGGAAATAGTCTTCATATTCATTTTTACAGATTTGCATCGTTTCCCGAATGTCAGCAATATCTTTTTGCTTTTGTTCTATCATAATCTCCATTTTTTCTTCATCCAGAAGATTTTCATTAAACAAAATATAAAAATGAATATCCTGCATTTTTACAAAAGATTGTGTTCTATCTAACTTTATAAATTCAAGATTTTCCCTCTCTATAATGGGTATCGGAAATGAAGTATATGTCTCTCCGTTTCTTTCTGATAACTTTTTTAGTTCCTGACGAGTTAAAATAAGTGCATATGGCAAAAATGGATTTTGGCTTACAATTTCTTTATTTTTCTTCTCTGTAAATCCATTCTTTTTCAGCCACTCCATTCCATATACAACCGGAACATCTAATTTTTCAAATTCTTCTTTCAAGTTGTCTGGAAGTTCCATTACCCGACCACTGACTAAGAGTTTATACTCTTTTTGTAATGCATCTTCTTTCTTTTCCAGCGTTCTTCTCCTGCTACTAAGCTCCTGCATTTTTATTTTGGCCTTATGGAGAATTTCTTCTCTGGCAAAAAGCTTTTCTTCCGGCAATTCAAGATATTTAAGAATGTCTTTTCTTTCCTCAAGCTCCTGTTCATATCCCTTTTTCTCTTTTTCTGCCTGCTTTATATCACTATCTTTCTGAAAATACTTTTCTCTTTTTTCTTCAATGGCTCTTTCCGTTCTGTGAATCTCCTCAGTCGTATTTTCGGATTTTTCTTTCTGTTCCTTGTTTTCCTGAATGCTCTTTTTCTGCTCTTTATCATACATTTCCTGTTTTATATCAAGCATTCCTGCTTCATATACTCCCAATATATTTCTGGAAAGATTCTCTCTATAATTGGAATTATATTTTATTTCTATATTATCGTAACCCCTGACCAGACTCCGGAAACTTCCTTTACTCTCTGTTATTTTCTTTGTTTTTTCCCGATATTCATTTAAAATGTCTTTCTGCTGTGAAATGTCTTTTCTTATCTGAAGCTTTTGTTTTTTTATCGCCTCCTGTTTTTCTTTATTATCACTTAAGCGATATTCATAATATCCACTTAACTGTCCGCCGATTCTGTTTCTCTCCGGCTCTAAATTTTCCTCTTTTGTACGGGAGATTGCAGCTTTTTCCTTTCGAATTTCCCATTCCTGTTTATCCTCATTGACCATCTCCTGCTGTTTTGCACAGAGAAATACATGAACTTTCTTCTGTATTTTTTGTTGTTTTCTAAGAAGCGATTCTTTCTCTAAATCTATCATCTCACGATTGCTGGCATGATTTCTTTTTTCTCTGTTTTTTTCATGAAATTCACAGGATAATTGTTCGTATTTTAAGAATTCTAATTCTTCCTGCAATTTTTTTCTGCCCTCTTCTTGCCGTTCCCGCTCTATTTCCGCTTCTTCATACAACACATTTAATCGTGCTATAAAAGCAGCGATTACTTTTTCCTGCTCTATCTTTTCTCCCTCTTTTACAAGAAAATCTTCCGCATTTATCTGTATTTCTTCAGCGGCTTCCTTAAATTTCTGAATGGCATCCCTTCTCTTTAGCTGCTCCTTAATATTCTTATATTTTCCGGCATATTTTTCGAGTATTTCCTGAAAATTTTTAACTTTATTTTCCTCTTTATTTAACTTACTTTCAACAGCCTCTAAAAACCATTTCTCTACCAGTTCTTTTTCTGTCCGACAATCACTGAACAGTTCTGACAATCCTGATTCTTTGACATTAACCTTTCTTATAATCGTCTCCCATTCTTTATAATTAATCTGATACTCCATCAGTTTATAAAAATACTGTCTTGACTGTGCCGGGCTGCTCATATCGTAGCAAAAAAAGGAAAGCTTCTTATCTTTTTTATAGTCCTCAAAAAGCTTTCTGCAGGAATTATAGCTTTTTAACTTCATCGTTTTTTCATTTTGCTCTACTACTGGCAAATGGTGAATATCCTGCATACAAGGCTCTTTATATTCACTAATAATTGCCATCATTTCAAGCGCATCTGTTTTTTCCTCACTAATTTCCTGATTTTTCCGAACCATTAATCCCGTAAGAACATAACCCGCTCCACCATCAAGCAGCCACTCCACCAAAATAAAAGAAGGCTTCGCTGTTGTAAAATAGCTCTCAAACGGTCTGTCCTTTGTTTTTTGCTTGCCTCTATGCACAAAAGGAGCCGTCATCATCTGTACGAGAACCGTCTTGCCGCCGCCATTTCTCAATGAAAGAAGTGTACTTTTCCCGCTAAACTGCATACATTCATCATTGATTTTCATCGCATTATTGTTATAGTTAAGATTGATAAACCGAACCGCATTAATTTTGCTCATTTTCAATCACCCCCAATATATTCTTTACCCTCTGATAATTATTCTGATTTAACAGATTCCAATCCATAAAGCTGTCTAATTTTTTCGTTGTCTTTATCATTTCATCCCGCTCTATATACTCAATAAGTCCCTGTTTTTGAAGGAAAAGAAGAATATTATACAAAAAGCCTTCCTTTGTCGTTTTCGCATGAGAACCTTTATCATCTGACTTTAACGCTTCATATGCATGGCACATATCAGAAAATGAAATTCCCGCAGTATCCATTTCTTCCTCGTTATGCTCTTCCTCATAGGCGGCTCCCTCTCTCAGACGCTCCGACAAAATATTCATAAGTTCACCGGAACGAATATACTCTCTTGCTCTGCTGCTGTTTCCATCACCATCAAAAAATTCTGTTAATAATGTCAGAATAACAAACTGTGCCAGATAATAGTCTTTATTTGTCGCTGTTGATTTACACAACTCTTTCTTAAGTTCTACTCTTGAATACCCCAGAAAATTATTTTCCTCCTGTGGAATCAGATAAATCGTGTTACCATAACGCTCAATATCACAGGATGCGGTCTCAGCTTGCGATTTCACGATATTCTGAATATCTTCTTCCTCCGTATATGCCTTGTACAGCGCTTGCTCATCTTCTTCCCGAAGCTCGTGTTTTTCCAAAAGATAATAAAATATCTCCTGACTCTTTCTGATATCTTCCATTGTATATGCCATTGTTCGTACTCCTCATTTTCAAAAATATAGATTAATACGTTTAAATCAACTATCAATGTTATCCCTTTCAATCAGCATAAATTATCAAAAACACATATCTATGTATTTGAATTAATTGCTGATATTGCCTTTTTAATCCTGACTATTTCCTAAAAATCCGTATTAATACATTAGAACAGCGTATTGTTTTCCTCCGATTTTCTTCATCTTTTATCTCTGAAAATGTAATCGCTTCTTCATTTTCCAGCCGCTCTACTTCAATGCTGGTTATATCGTTATTTTCCGGCTGTTCTTCCACTAATTTTAAAATCATTTCGTTAAGCTGAAATCCATCTGGCTGTTCCTGAATATATTCTCTTCTTTCTTTTTTCAGAGTAGCGATATCTATCGTTCGATTTCGGATCAATTCTACCATAATCTCTTTAAATACATCGACATTTGGTATAAAAATCTCTTTTTCTTCTGGATAAATGTCCAATCTGTCCTTTAACTGTCCTAAAGAAACTTCTCCCGTAACCGATGCCTTTTCTAATAAATATTGGAGGCTCTTTTCATAAACTAAAAGCTTCTTTTGTAACTTTTCTTCTTTTTCCCTGCGAAATGCTTCCTCGTCAAAATCCACTTCTTCCTCGGTATCTTTCTCCATTCCGGCATTTACTGATTTTTCGTAAGAAAATGCTTTGTTCAGATTATAAATTTTCTCAGGATTTCTATTAAAAAGAGGCCGTAAAAACATATCCATATTTTCCAATGTATCTGCCTGTTTTAAAACTTTATCATAGAAATCTCTTCTCATAGAAAAACGCTGTATCAGCCTTGCCTGTGATAAGCGTTCCAATTCCTCTGTATACAATATTTTTAAATCAAAATGACTGTTCAAGATTTTCTGATGTTCATCAAGAACTCTTGTCAGATACTCCTCAATCACCCGGAGATTATTTAAATCCTGCTGTTCCTTTTTACTTAGCTTACGTATATTAATATTTTCCTCTTCTAAATCTTTTACACGCTCCTGAATAACTGTCTTATATTCCTGAAATTTTTTCTTTGTATCCGTAATTGTATTCAGATTTCCAACGAGTACTTCTTCGTACTCATCAACGGAATAACTCAATGCGTTCCTGCGAATCTGGCGCATTGCTTCCTGCACTCGCTGAAACTGTATTCTCATAAGGTTAAACACGTTTTTTATATCATTTACCGCTTTGTCATAACTTTGTTTTTCCAAATGAAGCCTGAAAATAATCTCATGAATATTAAACTTCATATTATCTTCTATTTCCAATGTAGACAAAAGAAGATTATAACCATCATCGGTCAGATAATATGAAGTTCGCCTGACCTCATTCTCCACATAGACAATTTTGTTAGCCACATAACTGATATGCATCTCTTCATATTCATTTTTTTCGAAATCATATCCCCCAAAATACATCGGCCGCCCCTCATTAGACAATACTGTATTCACGATAAAATCCCCAAGTTGATGACATTGTTCATAAGAAATATCCTTTCTTAGATACTGCACATTAATCGTATCTATATAGGTCGCTATATCATCCATCGTACATTTTTCCTCTTTTAGTGACTGTTCCATAATGTAAAGCAACACTTCAAATAGCAGGTTTATCTGTTCATCGAACTTTGTGAATCCATACTGTTTCCATGATAACTTCTGACTGCTGTTCTGTATAATGACAGCATATAGGCCTACATTTTTCATCCTTCGAGGAAATTTTTTTAAAAATTCATATTGCATTTTCTCCTTCTCCTGTATAAAATCCATTTAAAAATCCGAAATATTCAAAATCTCCTGAGGAATATAGTATCCTTTTTCCAAAATTTCTTTCATTCGTTTTACCTGTTCCGTAGAAAAAAAAGAAAAGAAAATATCTTTTATATTCCTATTCTGTCCTTCTTTTGTTTCTGGAATACTATCCACACCTTTTGCCTTACTTAACATTTTCCTATATCCGGCTTCAAACGGAACAATATTCCACTTTTCACCAAAATCTGCTGACAAATTCTCATAAATCCCAATCCCCTCATAATCCAGATCCCCAAAATAATAAATCTGGTTTCCCGCTGCTTTCATATAAGGTTCCACACACAAATCAAAGTCCTCAAAACTGCGGAAAATTCCCTTTCCCGCTCCATAGATTAATGTATCTATCTTTATTCCGAGTATCGTCTCATTTCCCTCTAAAAGGCGGCGGCGCATACTAAAGAATGTATCCTTATTCTCTAATATCAGAAGATTTTGCGGCACATTTCTTGTGCGGGAATAATAAGCAAGTGGCTCCGTCGTTTCATAGATATTAAAAAAAGACATCTCCAGCCCGCATCGTTTTAAAATCCGCCTTCCCTGCCCCTTAGACAAGAACTTTTCCCTTCCCCAGATTTCAAAACTTCGTTCATTCGCCGATACTTTAAACTGAAGTGTCTCTTTTCTTTCTTTCAAATATTTATTCAATTGCAATACCCATTCCCGGTCTGCCTCATAACTTTCCAAATGTCTCAGATAATAATCCACAGAAATGTCCGGTATAATCTGATATCTTAATTCTTCAATAAAATTACTATAATCTTTTGTCTCCTCTAACAACCAGTATTCCCGATAAAGAGCTGGGCTTTTTCCATTTAGTCTTGAAGCCTTTACTGGCTTAATCTTCTTTTCTTCCAGCAGGTTTATAATATATTCATATTGCTTTTGATACTCCTGTTCTTTACAATTATCTAACAGTTTTTCGAGTAAGATTTTCTTCATATTTCATCCTTTCAATACGATAGTATCTACAATTTTCAGTTCATTCGGCAAAGGGGTTGAACCTGATTTCTTGTAATAAGAGTACAGTAAGGGGAAGAAAAAATCAATACGAAATTCTAATTTGCCGAGCTGGCAAGGCAGACAGAACAGACGAAGTCCTGAAGGGATTTGTGGAAGAAGACAGGAGACACAGAAAGATGTCTTGTAATAAAAATACTAAAGAAAATAAAAAAACGCCAAAGACAACTCCCCAAGAGAGACCTCTCTTGGGGAGCATCTTTTTGCCTGCGGCAAACCAAAATTTATTTTTAACTACATTCCCGATATAACTTTTATCAGCAGCAACACCAATACTACCAAAATAATTGGTTTGATAATCTTAACCCCATTATGCATCACCATTCCGGCACCAGTGTAGTGTCCGGCAATGCTAAAACATGAGGCGGCCAGCCCTAATGTCCACAGGATTTTTCCTGCAAGTATAAATGTGATAAGGGCAGATATATTAGAAGCTAAATTAACTGCTTTTACATTTCCTGTAGATTTTTCTAAATCCATTTTAGCAAGTTTCGTAAAGGCAAGTAATAAAAAGGTTCCCGTTCCCGGACCATAAAATCCATCATAGATTCCAATTCCAAGAGAACAGGCTGCAGCAATGATATACTGCTTTCTTCTTGTCATTCCCTCAGGAATTATCACTTCAAGGTTCTTATCTCGAAGAACGCAGAAAGCAACGATTGGCAGGAGAACTACCAATACTGTTTTTAAAATCTCATCGCTGATAATCAGTGCAAGATTCGCTCCGATCACAGAGCCTGCTAATGCACACACTACTGTTCCCGGAACAAAATACCAGTCAACTCTTTTATTTTTTATGAGCCGCCAGGTGGAGACAACAGTTCCTGTACATGAAGATAATTTATTTGTCGCAATCGCATTATGTACCGGCACACCGGCAAACATATATGCCGGCAGAGAAATCAATCCGCCACCGCCAGCGATTGCATCTACAAAGCCCGCCAAAAATACTAACGGGCAAACAATCAAAAATGTTTGTATTCCCATGGTTTTATATTAAATATGCTCGTGAGGACGCCACTGAGAATCGTATTTCTCTGACATCTCTTTTAAAAGCCTATTGTATTCTTTTACATGTTCCTCAGGTGTAATTTCCCCGTTCATCAGTTTCTGTCCAAGCTGTTTAAATGCATTCTCGGAATTCATTTTTTCAACACTCCTTTTGTTTTGTTCTAAAATTTTTACACACGGTTTTTTATTCTATCACAAATCGTAAAGAATGATAAGGGAAAATTTTTAAGATTTTTGATCCCCCTCTATGGCCCACTGATGTTTTTTTGTCTTTTTACTATAGTTGATTCCTGCTTCCCTGATACTCTTTTCTTTTTATTTATACCATTGCTGCATCTACTTTTTTGTCCTCTTTTGCTTAATGCATTGAACCATGTTATACTTTGGCAAAGGAGGTTTTTCAATATGAAAAAAGACGGTTTTTATTCTTCAGGTGAATTTGCAAAAATGGCGCATATTACGAAAAAAACACTTCGCTATTATGATGCCCACAATATTCTAAAGCCTTCTTATCTGACTCCATACGGTGCGCGCTTTTATTCTGATGAAGATTTTGCCCGCCTGCAGCAGATTCTTTTGTTAAAATATCTGGGATTTTCACTTGATGATATCCGGGAAATGACAATCAATGATTCGGACTATCATTTTATGGCAAATGCGCTGAAACTCCAGCAAAAGCTTGTGCAGGATAAAATCGAACAGCTTCAGCTTGTAGAAAAAGCAATACAGGATACTTCCCGTGCAATCGAAGAAGAACATAGCGTAAACTGGAGCCAGATGCTAAACCTGATTCATCTTACCGGTATGGAAAAAAGCATGAAAAATCAATATCAGAACGCATCAAATATTTCCGCACGCATCCAGCTTCACAGTAAGTACAGCACAAATAAACAAAGCTGGTTTCCGTGGATTTTTGAACAATGCCATATGGAAAATCATTCAAATGTCCTTGAGATTGGCTGCGGTGATGGTTCTTTATGGCTTGAGAATAAGGAAAAGATTCCAGAACAGCTCCATGTTGTTCTCTCAGATATTTCAGAAGGAATGCTTCGTGATACCCGGCGTATGATTCATTCAAATATTCAAAACGCTCGATTTGACTTTCAGGTATTTGACTGCGAACGGATTCCATATCCAAATGACAGCTTTGACCTCATCATTGCCAACCATGTTCTCTTTTACTGCAAACATCTCACTGACGTTTTTCAGGAAATTGCCCGCGTGTTAAAACCGAACGGTGTTTTTATATGCAGCACTTACGGTTCTGAACATATGAAAGAAATCAACGAATTAGTCTCCGAATTCGATGACCGCATCATTCTGTCCGCAGAGCGGCTTTTTGAACGCTTTGGAAAAGAAAATGGAGCTGATCTCCTCGCACCATATTTCCATAATATAACATGGCTGCCTTATGAGGATTCTTTATATGTTACTGAACCAGAAACTTTAATTTCTTATGTTCTTTCCTGTCACGGTAATCAAAATCAATATATCATTGACCATTATAAAGAATTTCGGAATTATGTTCGCAAAAAAACAGAACACGGATTTAACATAACCAAAGATGCCGGGATTTTTATTACTATTTAATTCATTAAGCGAACTACAGACGAAGCCATTGCCCCCCAATAAGGCATATTTGTGATTTTAGTCGCGG
>ERZ1673750.1574-NODE-1574-length-10889-cov-4.770906_pt1 | contig 10889 bp, 9 predicted proteins | sample MGYA00580203_ERZ1673750 | MGnify/ENA primary metagenome ERZ1673750 (study PRJEB41218, sample SAMN15661763) | gut metagenome | host: Homo sapiens | place: Canada: London | collected 2015-08-20/2019-03-30 | study: EMG produced TPA metagenomics assembly of... | reverse complement strand
TGAATGAAATAGAATGGCGTGATGCCAATCTACATTTTATCATAGGTAGGCGATTCATCCCATTGATTGAGTGGATATCTAGAAGGGAAGGCTTGATTGATCGAATGGATGGCCGGTTAATATTTATTCTGCATGGAATACAAGCTATGTAACGAATTCTCCTTGGGAGGAGTTTAAACCAACGTTTTACAAGGATCAACTTGACTTGTAAGGAGGGAGATCATGTGGGGAAACGGCTTTCCGGCTATGCGGTTTTTGCACTGTTTTTCCTGATCGTTGTGAAAGCCGTGCGTTTTTTCGTCCGGCAGCCCGGCGGCGGGATGGATTGCTTTTTTCTCGCGGCTTTTGCGGCCTTTGGGATATTTGGCGTGGCCGTCCTCGTGGAGGAGGGGCGCCAATCCCGCAAGGCGGGTCAGAGGCGGATTCTATCTCTTTCGATTTTGCTGGTTCTTGTCACAGGCTTCTTTTTGCTGATGGATTACCGGGAGTATGCAATGCTCAGGCAGGTTACAGCCCTGCTTGGGGGCGCGGCCTGACACGGTTGCAGTTGCCTTGACGGAGCGTCGGGGCAGGGTCGGCGGACAGCGTTTTGAAATGCGAAAAGGGAGGTCTTTTGAATGCGGGCAAGACAGATTCTTCAGATTTCAGGGTTGCTGCTCCTCTGCCTGTTCCTCTTGAGCGCGTGCGATGGCTGTGGGCCGCTGGATACCCTGCGTGTGGACAGCCCGCTGGATGAAAGTGAAATCACGCTACCCATCCAAAAGGGTTATGGCCAGCTTGCCGGTACCTCCGCCTACTTCCGGACGAAACAGACGCCGCGGGATCTATATCAGGCCTATAAAGCGCTGGAGGCGGAGAAAGGGCTGCGGGTAACGCCTTATCCGGCAGGCCTGCTCATCGAGCAAACCGTCGGCAGCGGTGCGCGGTATTACTGGCTGGCCGCCACGCGGGAGAGCACAAAGCGCGGGCGGTGGTACCTGCTCTCAATATGGAGGCTAAGATTGTGGATCGAGATACCTGGTTTGAGGAGGAATGGACGCCGCAGCAGGGCGGCGATGTGTAAACGCCGGTTACAGGCGCAATGATCCTATTGCCCTACCATCTGCTCGCGCAGGAGGCGCAGGTTCCCTTCAACGAGGTATCGAAGGATACGTTCACTGCGGGCGTGCTGTACCGGATGGAAGAGTCGCCGGAATCATTCTATCAATTCTATGAATCAATGAACGTCTACCGCCTGGAAAAGCGGGAGAACGGGTTTTCCATCCTCTCGTATGCGGAGGGCTTCGACGCTTCCAAGGCGCTGCGCACCTGCCCGGCGGTTACGTTTATCTTCCATACGATAGGCGGAAACACCTATTTCAGCGCACAGCTGGATTAAACCACAATGAAAAAACGGCCCCGCACAGGCTTTTCGAACCTGTGCGGGGCCGGTCTATCTGATCCGCGTTAAAAGTGCCAATCCTGCAAATTCGCATACACATCGCCAGAGTAGCTTATAAGCTTCCCTTGCACATCCCTGCTGCGGGCCGCAACCCCTTTGCGCAAGCAGATGGGCAGGAAGGCGGGGCTCTCCTGGAAGGAATTGAGAAAATCCTGAAGGGAAACAGCGCCTGTGAGCATTTGATGATAAGCGGCCGCCAATGCGCCCTCCAAGTTCACCCCGGCTTGGGTCGCTCCAGATTCCTCAAAAAATGGAAGGAGGCTCATGTTGTTGGAGAGCTTTACTTCCCCAAGATATAGATCAAAGCTGCCGCCCTGCACCGCCTTCGTGTAATCCGCCCATGCGAGCTGGGAAACCGTTATCTTTATGCCTACGGCAGAAAGTTGGGTGGCGATTAAATTGGCTGCGGAAAGGCGGAAGGGATTCCCTTGATTGACGATGAGTGTGAATGTCAGCGCCTTCCCATTCCCGGTGCGCGCGCCGGAGGCATTGGTTTTGTCGAAACCGGCTTCTTGCAGCAGCTGAACGGCAGCTTCCTTATTCTGCTTGACGTCTGCACACGTCAGCCCTTTCAGCGCATGCCAATCCGGGCGAAACGGGATGGCGCTGGCTGAGGCATGGCCCTGATAGGCGGAGGAGGCGATCTCCTCCCGTGCAAGCGCAAGGCTCATCGCCTGTAGCACTTTCTGATTCTGCAAAAGTTCGTTTTTGGATTGAACGCCGAGAAAAACAAGGTTATTCATCAAGAATTCTTCTGTGTTGGCGTTGATTCGCTGATAGACGCCGCCGCTTAAATCATTGAAAATAAAATTGACGTTGCCAATCTCCAAGCTGTGAATCACCGAATCGCTATCCGGCACATCGACAAGGGTGATCGAGGTGAAATTCATTTTGTCGCCCCCTGACCAGGCCTTATTGGCCTTCAGGGTGACGGAGCTGTCGCCTCGCACTGCCGTATAGCGCCCGCTGCCAACCGGAATCGCCGTTTCAGAGGAGTCGCTCCCGCGCTTGATTACGGCAAAGTCAAGGCAAGCCAGCGCATAGGGATCGGCTTCTTTCAAGGTGAACACAATTTCGCCGTTTTGCACTTTTGCGCCGCTGAAATTGGAGAGCTGCGCCCGATAATGCGGGGATACCGCTGCCTTTTCAAAGGAATAGACAACATCTGAAGCGGAGAGGGAAGATCCGTCGGAAAAGACAAGGCCGCTTTTGAGGGCAACGCGCACCTGCGTGCCGCTGACGCTGCCGGAGGTGGCGAGAAAGGGCTGCGGTGAAAGCGCCGCGTCAACCGAGTAGAGGGAATCGTAAAGCACAGTGGAGAGCAGCTGGTTCGGCAGGCTTTTCGCTGAAAACGGATTGAGAGAATCGCCTTTTACATACGGCAGGGAGAGCCTCCCAGTGCCACCCGTGTTTTGCAGGCTTTCTGAAATGACTGTTTCCTCTCCAGAGGCGGCGGTGGAATCCTCCGCAGGAGGCTCCTTCCCGCAGGAGGCAAGTGACACGAAGCAGACGGACAGGCATAACATCAGGGCAATCCACCGGGCAAAAGCTGAAGGCTTCATTATGATGACCATTCCTTTCTTGCGTCGTTTTCGGAGGAAAGCACGCCAAGCGTGCGCTTACTGCTTTTAGAACGGGATTTATTGAATGCAAACGCGTTGAATTTGGGTTGTTTTGCCGCTGTGCTCATCAATTTCAAAGATGCAGCCGCACATCATGCAGGGACCGTCCCCGTTTTCAAAGCGGACAGGCATTCCAGTGCGCATTTTTTCGATTGCCAGTTCCGGGCGGACGCCCAGCACGGATTGGATCTCTCCGGTCATGCCAAGGTCGGTCAAATACCCTGTGCCTTGCGGCAAAATTTGCTCGTCGGCCGTCTGCACATGCGTGTGCGTGCCGAACAGGGCAGAAACGCGACCGTCCAGATAAAAGCCGAGCGCTCGCTTTTCCGCCGTGGCTTCCGCGTGAAAATCCACAATTTTGATCCGGCAGCTTTTTAATTCCTCCTGTCGAAGCAGGCGGTCAACACAATCAAACGGATTTTCCAGCGGATCGAGGAAAACAACACCTAGCAAATTGATCACAGCAATTTGGACGCGCCCCTTATCGATGATCTGATACCCGCGCCCTGGGCTGCCCGCGCGGTAGTTGGCGGGGCGGATAAGATATTCTGTTTCATCGAGGTAGGTATATACCTCACGGCGGCGATAAACGTGGTTGCCTGTGGTGATTAAATCCGCTCCGCTGGTGAATAGGTCCTGCGCTGCCGCAGGCGTAATGCCGTTGCCCGGCGCGGCGTTTTCACCGTTGACAATACAAACATCGATTTGATTGAGCTTCTTAAAGGAGGGAAGGTGCGCGCGCAGAAAGTCGCAGCCGCCTGCGCCTACCACATCCCCAATTGCAAGAATATTCATGCGATCATGCCTTTCTGTGCCGGTAATCGGCAAACGCTGCCCGCTTTTCTGTGCATGCAGGGAAAAGCGAATGCAAAAGGAGGGTATACATCCCTGCATACCCTCCCAACATGTCAAAAAAATTATTTTGCGTAATCAACAGCACGGTTTTCACGGATTATGTTAACCTTGATCTGCCCGGGATATTCGAGCTCGCTCTCAATCTTTTTCACGATTTCTCGCGCGATGAGCGTCATCTTATCGTCCGTGATGACCTCAGGCTTCACCATGATGCGCACCTCGCGCCCCGCCTGAATGGCGAAGGAACGGTCAACGCCCTCAAAGGAATTTGCAATTTCCTCGAGCTTTTCCAACCGTTTGATATAATTCTGGACGTTTTCACGCCGTGCGCCGGGGCGGGCGGCTGAAATAGCGTCCGCTGCCTGAACAAGGCAGGCGACGATCGTTTTGGGCTCTACATCACCATGATGTGCCTGAATTGCATGAACCACGGCTTCGTTTTCGCGGAACCGCTTGGCGTATTCCACGCCAAGCTCCACATGAGAGCCGTCGAACTCGTGGTCAAGCGCCTTTCCGATATCGTGCAAAAGGCCTGCCCGGCGGGCGGTTTTGATATCCGCGCCGATTTCGGAAGCCATGAGCCCCGCGATGTAGGAAACCTCCAGGGAGTGGTTGAGCACGTTCTGACCGTAGCTTGTACGGTACTTGAGCTTGCCGAGGAGTTTCACAAGCTCCGGATGCACGCCGTTGACGCCGGCATCTACTACGGCGCGCTCGCCCGCCTGTTTGATAGTAGCCTCTACCTCACGGCGCGCTTTGTCAACGGTTTCCTCAATGCGGGCCGGATGGATGCGCCCGTCTGTAATAAGCTTTTCCAAAGATACGCGCGCAATTTCACGGCGTACCGGATCAAAGCTGGAAAGTGTGATGGCTTCGGGCGTGTCGTCAATGATGAGGTCAACGCCCGTGATTGTTTCAAGCGCACGGATATTACGGCCCTCGCGGCCGATAATGCGGCCTTTCATCTCATCGTTCGGCAGCGAAACAACGGAAACAGTCGCTTCCGCCGCATGGTCGGCTGCACAGCGCTGAATGGCAGTGGCAACAATCTCCCTTGCGAGCGTATCCGCCTCATCTTTGGTTTTCTGTTCGAATTCCATGATTTTGACGGTCTTCTCATGGGTGAGATCGTCCTCCAGGTTTTTGAGCAGATATTCTTTTGCCTGCTCTTGAGTAAACCCGGAGATCCGCTCAAGCATTTCAAACTGGCTTCTTTTGATGCTCTCTACTTCATCCAGACGCGTTTGAGCATCTTTCAGTTTTTTGTTGAGCGTTTCATCCTTTTTTTCGAGATTTTCAATCTTGCGGTCGAGCGTCTCCTCCTTTTGGATGATCCGGCGTTCCTGGCGCTGAACTTCTGAGCGGCGTTCCCGCAGCTCGCGTTCCAACTCGTTGCGCTGTTTGTGAATTTCGTCCTTTGCCTCAATGATGGCTTCCTTTTTTTTGGTTTCCGCCTCTGCAAGAGCGTTGTTAACGATCCGGGTCGCCTCTTGCGTGGCAGAGCCAATCTCTGCTTCTGCAACGCGCTTGCGGTGCATTTGGCCAAGCAAAAAGCCCACAATGCCAAATACCACGGCGCTGGCGACCACGGCGATTATGATTTTTATAATGTCCGTCATGAAATAAAGTAGCACCTCCCTCATTACATGTGTTTTTGTTTTTGTTCATCATCAAAAGAATCGCAGCAGATTTGCCTGCGGCAGGGCACACAAGGAAAAAGAGCTCTCCCGCTTGCCATTGCAGTTGCGGAAAAGGATCATCTATATGCCCTGAAGCATGTTTGCCATTTATTTCAGAGAAAATGCGCAAAACGATGTATGAGTTCGCATAATGATACACCATCCCTAGTATTTTACCCCGAACAGGGGAAACTGTCAAGAAAATTGTATTCCCACGCGGCAATTTTCAGCGGGAAAAACAAAGTTACGCCCTCACACGGCATTTTCCTACACGGGGGCCGAAGGCTCCGCGATGGGTTCAGAGGCGAAAAATTTCCATTTCAGGGCGGTTGACAAAGGCGCCCGGCGGTGATACGATAAAACCAATCTAAAAAAGCTGTGATGGAGAGTGCTTTTTCCAAGTAATACCTTTTTCAGAGAGTGCCCGAAGCGTGCTGGAATCGGGCGCATTGGTTTGGAAGGCATACCGCTCCGGAGCGTGTATCGAAAAGCGGTATGATCGCGTTAAGATACGCCGTAGGCGCTGCGTTAAGGCGTTTTGAGTGGCGGCTTTGTGCCGCAAGCAGGGTGGAACCGTGGAGCAAAAAGCTTCATCCCTCATTTGTTGAGGGATGAAGCTTTTTTGTTGCAGGCTTGCTTACTGCTCTATTTCATGGATATGCTCTGTGCCAAGATACTGGTAGATGAATTCATCCTGTAGACACCGGTAGGCCAGATGGCTGTGGGAGAATGGGGGATGAGCGCTTCCGGTCGTTAAGGCGAGCCCTAGGCCAAGGCGGTTGAAAAACCAACGGATGGGTTGTTTCATCATATGTGATACCTCCAGTTTGTCGATGATTCGCATGGTGCAGGAGAGGGTGCGTCCTCTCATCTGCTCGGTGCTTTCAGTTTACACTGTTTTGCTGATTTATCCATGCAGAAACCGGTATGCTTTATATACTTTCCGGCAGGAAGAAGAGGGAGGATGGCTAGTGGCAGGGAACCGTTTGCTGATATTTCAAAGCGAGGCGCCGGTGTTTCTCCCCCATTTGTTGGAGGTGGGGCTGTATCATGGAGCGGCGCTGCCGGAAGAAAAGGATACCGCATGGCACTTGGGCCGCCCAAAGGCGGATTATTTGCTCTTTCATTGCATCACGGGTGGGCTGCGTATCGCCTGCCGCCAGAAAGAATATTCGTTGCAAGCCGGATGCGCGCTGCTGCTGGATGGCAAGCAGGCTGTTTCAGTGGAGGCGCAGGCGGGGGCACGGGTTGCCGCGTTCCGCTTCCGGTGTGAAAAAGGCAAGCCTCCGCTACGGGTTGGCCGGGTGAATCAAGTGGCTCATGGGCCGGTACAGGAGGCGCTTTACACAGTCCTATCGGCGGTAGACGAACCCGCAGAGCCTCTTGCGTGCAACCAGCTCAGCCTTCAGTTTGCGCTTTTGCTATACGAGTGGCGAGGGGCGGCAGAAAATAGAGAACGAAAGCCAACCGTATCCGCCTATGAAGCGGAAATCCATGAGGCAGTATCCTATATGCGGGCACATCTGGATGAAAAAATCCAGATGTCGGAGCTGGCCAAGGGGCTGCACCTCTCTGAGCGGAATTTTCGCAAGTGCTTCACGGCGTCGATCGGGGTTTCTCCCAAGGCATATTTGCAGAAGGCGCGGCTGGAACACGCTAAGGATCTGCTGCGGGCCGGAGAGCAGAGCATCAGCGAAATATCGGAAGCGGTCGGGTATTATTCCCAATTTCAGTTCAGTCGAGATTTTAAAAAGGAATACGGCCTAACGCCCTCTGATTATCGCGGCGGAGCGGAGGTTCCCCGCGCAAAAAAGGCCGGTAATCCGAAAAAGAAATAGGAGGCTATCTCATGATAAACGTTACCTTAAAGGGCGGCGAAATCCGTCAGTATGAAGCTGGCACAACGGCTTTGGATGTTGCCAAAGCCCTTGGATCAGGGCTCTACAAGGCTGCCTGTGCATGCAAAATCAACGGGGAGCCATGCGATTTGCGCACCGCGTTGCCGGATGGTTGTGAGCTTGCCATTCTCACCTTTGACGATGCGGAGGGGAAACATGCTTTCTGGCATACTGCTTCGCACATCATGGCGCAGGCCGTTAAACGGCTGTATCCGGATGTGAAGCTTACCATCGGCCCGGCGATCGAGAACGGCTTTTACTATGATTTTGACGCTGGCGAGCCGCTTACACCCGAGACACTGGAGAAAATTGAGGCCGAGATGAAACAGATCGTCAAGGAGGCGCTGCCGCTTGAGCGGTTTGAGCTTTCCCCAAACGAAGCGGTCAAGCTTATGGAGGCGAAAAACGAGCCCTATAAGGTGGAGCTAATCGGCGAGCACGCGGGAAAGGGCGAGCCGATTTCCTTTTACCGGCAGGGTGAATTCACGGAGCTCTGCGCCGGGCCGCATCTGCCGGATACGGGCCGGGTCAAGGCCTTTAAGCTCACCAGTTGCACAGGCGCTTATTGGCGCGGTGACGCAAAAAATCAGATGCTTCAGCGCATTTATGGCACGGCGTTCCCAAAGCAGGCCGCGCTGGACGAATATCTGGCCCGCATGGAAGAGGCCAAGAAGCGCGATCATAGGAAACTTGGAAAAGAGCTGGAACTGTTTACCATCATGGAGGAGGGCCCCGGCTTCCCGTTTTTCCTGCCCAAAGGGATGGTTCTCAAAAATCTGCTGATCGACTATTGGCGCGAGATCCACCGCGAGGCAGGCTATCAGGAAATTTCCACGCCAATGATCCTTAGCCGCTCTCTCTGGGAGCGCAGCGGCCATTGGGCGCATTATAAAGAAAACATGTATACCACTGTGATCGATGAGGAAGATTATGCGATCAAGCCGATGAACTGCCCAGGCGGGATGCTGGTGTATAAAACGAAGCCGCGTTCCTACCGCGATCTCCCCCTGCGGGTGGGCGAATTGGGGCTGGTGCACCGCCATGAGCTCTCCGGCGCGCTGCACGGGCTGATGCGTGTGCGCTGCTTTACGCAGGATGATGCGCATATCTTCATGACTCCGGATCAAATCAAGGAGGAAATCAAGGGCGTGGTGGCGCTGATCGACAAGGTGTACGGCACATTTGGCTTCCCTTACAAGATTGAGCTATCCACCATGCCGGAGGACCATATGGGCGAGCTTGCGGACTGGGAACGCGCAACGGATGCCCTGCGTGGCGCCATCACTGAGCTCGGCTATGCGTATGAGGTCAACGAAGGCGACGGCGCCTTCTATGGCCCAAAGCTCGATTTCCATTTGCAGGATTGCCTAGGCAGAACTTGGCAGTGCGGCACGATCCAGCTCGATTTTCAGCTGCCTGAGCGCTTCGAGCTCGAATATACGGGCGCGGACGGCCAAAAGCACCGCCCAATCATGATCCATCGCGTGGTGTTCGGCAGCATTGAGCGCTTCATCGGCATTCTGATCGAGCATTTCGCGGGCGCATTCCCGCTATGGCTTGCGCCGGAGCAGGTGCGCATCCTGCCAATCTCCGAGCGCCACCACGAAAAGGCGCGGGAGATATACCAGCAGCTCTTTGACGCGGGGATGCGAGTTGAAATCGACGAGCGCAGCGAAAAAATCGGCTACAAGATCCGTGAGGCGCAGTTGCAAAAAATTCCGTATATGCTCATCATCGGCGACAAGGAGGCGGAGAGCGGAACGGTATCCGTCCGCCGCCGTGGCGAAGGCGACCTTGGTGCGGTGAAAACAGAGGCGTTTCTTGCCACCGCGCTTGCGGAAATCACAGCGAAACAAATGAACTGATAAAGGGAGATTCAATATGATTCATGTAACATTAAAAGGCGGCGTCGTCCGCCAGTATGAGGATGGGGCCACGGCGATGGATGTTGCCAAATCTTTAGGCGCCGGGCTTTATAAAGCTGCGTGTGCATGTAAAATTGACGGAGCCCTGTGCGATCTGCGCACCGCGCTGCCTGGGGACTGCGCGCTTTCAATTCTCACCTTTGACGATGCGGAGGGCAAGCGCACCTTCTGGCACACGGCCTCCCATATTATGGCGCAGGCGGTCAAGCGGCTGTATCCACAGGCGAAGCTCACGATCGGCCCGGCAGTTGACAACGGCTTTTACTACGATTTCGACGCAGAAGAGCCGTTCACCCCGGAGTCGCTCGCCAAAATTGAAGCCGAAATGAAAAAAATCGTGAAGGAAGCGCTGCCGCTGGAGCGGTTTGAGCTTGCGCCTGATGATGCGGTTAAGATTATGGAGGAGAAAGACGAACCCTATAAGGTGGAGCTCATCCGCGAGCATGCGGAGAAGGGCGAGCCGATTTCCTTCTACAAACAGGGGGAATTCACGGAGCTGTGCGCCGGCCCGCATTTGCCGGATACAGGCCGGGTCAAGGCATTCAAGCTGACAAGCTGCACGGGCGCTTATTGGCGCGGCGACGCAAAGAACAAGATGCTCCAGCGCATTTACGGCACCGCGTTTCCGAAGCAATCCGAGCTGGATGCGCATCTAACGCAGCTGGAGGAGGCCAAAAAACGCGATCACAATAAGCTTGGCCGCGAGCTGGAGCTCTTTACGACTTCCGACGTGATCGGCCAGGGGCTGCCGATCCTGCTGCCCAAGGGCGCGCGTATTGTTCAGATTTTGCAACGCTTTGTGGAGGATGAGGAGCAGAAGCGCGGCTGGCTGCTGACGAAAACGCCGTTTATGGCGAAGAGCGATCTCTACAAAATTTCCGGCCATTGGGATCATTATAAAGACGGCATGTTCGTGCTGGGCGATGAGGAGAAGGATGACGAGGTGTTCGCCCTGCGCCCGATGACCTGCCCGTTCCAATATCAGGCGTATCTCAACAAATCCCGCTCCTACCGCGACCTGCCGCTGCGCTATAACGAGACCTCCACGCTGTTCCGCAACGAGGCCTCCGGCGAGATGCACGGATTGATCCGTGTGCGGCAATTCACAATTTCCGAGGGCCATCTGATGTGCACGCCCGAACAGTTGGAGGATGAATTTAAGGGCTGCCTGGAGCTCGCCATCTTTATGTTGAAAACGGTGGGGCTGTATGAGGATGTATCCTATCGCTTCTCTCAGTGGGATCCAGACGACCGTGAAAAATATATCGGCACACCCGAGCAGTGGGCCGAGGCGCAGGGCGTGATGCAGAAAATCCTCGACCATCTGGGGCTGGATTATGCCGTGGGCGTGGGCGAAGCAGCTTTCTACGGGCCGAAGCTTGATATCCAGATCAAGAATGTCCACGGAAAAGAGGATACGCTCATCACCATCCAGATCGATCAGATGCTCGCGGAAAAATTCGGCATGG
>ERZ1673750.1567-NODE-1567-length-10914-cov-3.669583_pt1 | contig 10914 bp, 8 predicted proteins | sample MGYA00580203_ERZ1673750 | MGnify/ENA primary metagenome ERZ1673750 (study PRJEB41218, sample SAMN15661763) | gut metagenome | host: Homo sapiens | place: Canada: London | collected 2015-08-20/2019-03-30 | study: EMG produced TPA metagenomics assembly of... | reverse complement strand
ATCAAAGCAGTTGCGATGTATGACAAATTTGATCATGAGATCTCTCTAGGATCTGTGGCAGGAATCAAGGCGATTACAGATTTCAGAGAAAAACGTCAGGACACATCCATGGAAAAACGTGTGGAATTACATCTCCATACAGTGATGAGCGATAATGACAGTGTGGTACAGATCAAAGATATTGTAAATCGCGCCTACGAATGGGGACATCCGGCGGTTGCGATTACAGATCACGGTGTATTGCAGGGATTTCCGATCGCACGTCATGCATACGAAGACTTGAAACTAAAAGAAGATGATCCATTTAAGATCATTTATGGGGTAGAAGGATATTTCGTTGATGACCTTGGAGATTTGATCATTGATTCAAAAGGGCAGTCACTAATGGACAGTTATGTTGTATTCGATATTGAGACAACAGGATTTAACAGTGTCAATGACCGAATTATAGAAATTGGTGCGGTAAGAGTCGTGGAAGGAGAGATTAAAGAAACATTTAGTGAATTTGTCAATCCAGAGCGCCCAATTCCATATAAGATCACTCAGCTGACAACGATCACAGATGATATGGTAAAAGATGCGGGAACGATCGAAGAGATTCTTCCACAGTTTTTAAAATTCTGTGAGGGATCTGTTTTGGTTGCACATAATGCAGGATTTGATACAGGGTTTATCCGCGAAAATGCGAAAAGGTTGAATCTTCCATATAATCATACAGTTGTGGATACACTGGGGCTTGCAAGATGTCTAATGGGACATCTTGGTAAATTTACACTGGATAACATTTGTAAACATTTAAATATCATACTGGAAACACACCATAGAGCAGTTGATGATGCAACAGCAACAGGAAAGATTTTTGTAGAATTCATTTCTATGTTAAAAGAAAAAGATATTACAGATCTAGATCAGGTCAACGAATTTGCAAATGATAATGTCGATCTAATCAAAAAAGGACGCATGTATCATGGAATTATTCTGGTTAAGAATAATACAGGGCGTGTTAATTTAAACCGCTTGGTATCAGAATCACATTTAAATTACTTTAACCGTCGCCCAAGAATGCCAAAGTCTCTGATCAATAAATATAGAGATGGATTGATCATTGGATCTGCGTGTGAAGCAGGAGAATTATATCAGGCATTGCTTGATGAACGCTCAGATGAAACGATTGCGAATATTGTATCATTTTATGACTATCTGGAGATTCAGCCAGTAGGAAACAATGAATTTATGATTGGATCCGAACGTGTTGAGAATGTGAATTCGATTGAAGATATTCAGAAATTCAATCAAAAGATCGTAGATCTTGGAGAACAATTCCATAAGCCAGTCGTTGCGACATGTGATGTACATTTTCTAAATCCAGATGATGCAATCTATCGTTCTATTTTATTAGCTGGAAAAGGATTTAAAGATGCTGACCAGCAGGCACCACTTTATTTTAGGACAACACAGGAGATGCTAGATGAGTTTGCGTATCTTGGAAGTGAGAAAGCCAAAGAAGTTGTCATAACAAACACGAATAAGATCAATGATATGATTGAAAATATTTCTCCAATCCATCCGGATAAATGCCCGCCGGTAATCCCAGATTCAGACAAAACATTAAGAGAAATCTGTTATAATAGAGCACATGAGATTTATGGAGATGATCTTCCAGAACGAGTGACAAGTCGTTTGGAAAAAGAATTAAACTCTATTATTGGAAATGGATATGCGGTAATGTACATCATCGCACAGAAATTGGTATGGGATTCGAATGACCATGGGTATCTGGTAGGATCACGAGGATCGGTAGGATCTTCCTTTGCAGCAACGATGTCAGGGATCACGGAAGTAAATCCGTTGCCAGCACATTATATCTGTCCAGAATGTCATTTTGTGGATTTTGACTCAGAACAGGTGCAAAAATATGCGAAGATGGGTATGTCAGGTTTTGACATGCCAGATGCATACTGTCCAAAGTGTGGAGCAAAGATGACGAAAGAAGGACAGGATATCCCGTTTGAGACATTCCTTGGGTTTAAAGGAAATAAAGAGCCGGATATCGACTTAAACTTCTCAGGAGAATATCAGGGAAAAGCACATGCTTATGTAGAAGTTATCTTTGGAAAAGGAAAAGCATTCCGAGCGGGAACGATCGGTACACTGGCAGAGAAAACAGCCTATGGTTATGTGTTGAAATATCTGGAAGAACGAGGAATCAGTAAACGTCGTTGTGAAATAGAGAGATTAGCACTTGGATGTACGGGAGTTAAGAGAACAACTGGTCAGCATCCGGGTGGAATCATTGTAGTACCGCATGATAAAGAAATTTATGATTTTACAGCGGTACAACATCCAGCCAATGATATGAATACACCGATCATTACGACACATTTTGAATACCATTCGATTGACCAGAACCTATTAAAACTTGATATTCTGGGACATGACGATCCATCTATGATCCGAAGAATGGAAGATATCACAGGAATTGATGCACAGACGATCCCAATGGACGATAAAGGCGTTATGGGATTATTTCATGGAACAGAAACCTTAGGGATCACACCAGAAGATATTGATGGGACACCGCTTGGATCACTTGGAGTACCGGAATTTGGGACAGACTTTGTAATTCAAATGCTTCAGGATACGCATCCACAGAGCTTTTCTGATCTTGTCCGTATTTCTGGGTTGTCTCATGGAACCGATGTATGGCTTGGAAATGCTCAGACATTGATCGAGAATGGAGATGCGGTTATTTCCACAGCAATCTGTTGTCGAGATGATATCATGGTATATCTGATCAATCAGGGATTGGAACAGGAAGCGTCATTTAAGATCATGGAAGGAGTCCGAAAAGGAAAGGGACTTACAGATGAACAAGAACAGATGATGAGAGATCACAATGTGCCAGATTGGTATATCTGGTCTTGTAAACAGATCAAATATATGTTCCCGAAAGCCCATGCGGCAGCTTATGTTATGATGGCATGGAGGATCGCATGGTATAAGGTTTATCACCCATTGGCATATTATGCAGCATATTTCAGTATTCGAGCGAAGGCATTTTCTTATGAAGATATGTGTCTTGGAAAAGAACGTTTGGATGAAAAGATGAGTATTATTAAGAATACACCAAAACACGAAGTTAAAAATGCAGATCTTGATCTGTTACGAGAAATGAAGATTGCGGATGAAATGTATGCAAGAGGCTATGAATTCTGGCCACTGGATATTTACAAGGCAAAGGCAAAAGATTTTCAAGTGATCGATGGAAAGATCATGCCAGCACTTACCAGTATTGATGGAATGGGTGAAAAAGCGGCACAGCAGGTAGAAGAAGCAGCCAAAGGAGAACCATTTACATCCTTGGAAAACTTTAGAAACAGAACAAAAGCACCACAAGCATGTATCGAGAAAATGAAAGAACTTGGAATTATGGGAGATCTATCAGATACTGATCAGTTAAGTTTCGATTTTCTTTGATAATATATGAAAAAACTCTTGTCAAGAGATATTTTTCATGTTAAACTAAATATAGCTTAAGAAAAGATGACTTAGGAGTGGGCATATGTCCACTCCTATTTTGTGTAACAATGAAGAAATAACACTACAAAAGAAAGGGTTGATACATTGGCAAGACGAGTTGATATTGAAACAAAAACAGAAGAACTGGTATTACCGATCATTGAAGCCAACAATTTTGAACTGGTGGATGTAGAATATGTCAAAGAAGGAGCAAACTGGTATTTAAGAGTTTACGCAGACAAAGAAGGTGGAATTGCAATTGATGACTGCGTGCTGATCAGCAGAAGCTTAGAAGAGAAACTAGATGCAGAAGATTTTATCGAAGATGCATATATTTTAGAAGTAAGTTCTCCAGGACTTGGAAGACCACTAAAAAAAGAAAAAGATTATGTAAGAAGTGTCGGAAAGTCCATTGACATCAAGCTTTATAAAGCAATTGATAAGCAAAAGGAATTTACTGGTATTTTAAAAGAAAACATGGAAGATCAGATTGTACTAACAATCGAAGATCAGGATATTACATTTGAGAAAAAGAGCATTGCAAGTGCTCGTTTGTCGTTAGATTTTTAAGGAGGAAGAAAGAGAATGAGTGAATTAATTGCGGCATTAAATCAGTTGGAGAAGGAAAAAGGTATTGATAAAGACGTTATCATGGAAGCCATTGAAAATTCCCTGCTTGCTGCATGTAAAAGAGATTTTGGAAGTGCAGATAACGTTGTAGTTAATATGGATCGTGAAACAGGAGATATTTATGTTTATGCGATCAAAGAAGTTGTAGACGAAGTTTATGATCCTGCTCTGGAGATCAGTCTTGGAAAAGCAAAGGCAATCGATCAGAACTTAAATCTTGGAGATACTGTAAGAATTGAAATCACACCAAAAGATTTCGGACGTATTGCAGCAATGCATGCAAGAAGCGTTATTGTGCAGAAAATCAAAGAAGAAGAAAGAAGAGTTGTATATGATCATTTCTACTGCAAAGAAAAAGATATCGTAACAGGTGTTGTTCAGCGTTATGTTGGAGAGAATGTAAGTGTAAGCTTAGATGACAAAACAGATGCTCTGTTAATGAAATCTGAACAGATCAGAGGTGAAGTGTTCAAACCAACAGAGAGAATCAAACTTTATATTGTAGAAGTAAAAGAAACAAATCGTGGACCACGTATTCTTGTTTCAAGAACACATCCAGATCTTGTAAAACGTTTATTTGAGAAAGAAGTTGCGGAAATTCAGGATGGAACAGTAGAGATCAAGAACATTGTGCGTGAAGCAGGATCAAGAACAAAGATGGCTGTATGGTCCAATGATAAGAATGTAGATCCAGTTGGAGCATGTGTCGGATTAAATGGTGCCAGAGTGAATGCAATCGTCAATGACTTAAAAGGCGAGAAAATCGATATCATCAACTGGAATGAAGATCCTTGTGTATTCATTGAGAATGCATTAAGCCCATCAAAAGTTGTTTCTGTGGCAGTTGATGTAGAAGAAAAGAGCGCAGAAGTTGTAGTTCCAGATTACCAGTTATCATTAGCAATCGGTAAAGAAGGACAGAATGCGAGACTAGCTGCAAGATTAACAGGCTATAAGATTGACATTAAGAGTGAATCACAGGCAGCTGAAGAAGCAGCAAAAGTCAGTGAAGAACCAGAGGCAGATGAATTTGAGATTGAAGAAGATCTTTTTAACGAAGAGATCAATGATGATTTCGTAGAAGATGCAGAGAATACAGAAGAAGCTGTTGAAGATTTTGATGCAGAGGATATTGAAGAATAGGAAATATCAGCAGGTGATAAAATGAATCGAAAAATTCCAACAAGAAAATGTATCGGGTGCGGTGAATTAAAAGAAAAGAATCAATTAGTCCGGATCGTAAGATCAAAAGAAGGCGAGATCAGTCTTGATATGACTGGAAAGAAAAATGGGAGAGGGGCATATATATGCCCTGATCCACAGTGTCTAAAACAAGCATTTAAGAAAAAAGGACTAGATCGTTCTTTTAAGATAGGAGTACCGGAATCGGTCTATGAGACATTAAAAAAGGAGATGGAAGAACTTTATGAATAAAGGATTATCTCTTCTAGGTCTTGCATTCAGATCCGGTAATCTGGTCAGTGGAGAATTTGCCGCAAGAGAAGCTGTCAGGAAAAAGACAGCAGCTCTTATCATTGTAGCCAATGATGCTTCCGATAATACAAAAAAGATGTTTGAGAATCAATGTAAACATTATCAAGTACCTTTTTATTGCTGGGGATTAAAAGAAGAGCTTGGGCATGCGATCGGGAAGGAGTTTCGAGCGTCGATCGCAGTGACTGATCAAGGTTTTGCAGAAGCTCTTTTAAAACAGCTTGATAAATAAGAATCGCAGGAGGTATATTTATGGCAAAATTCAGAGTTTATGAAATTGCAAAGAAATATAATAAAGACAATAAAGAAATTTTAGAAATCTTGAAAGCCAATCATGTAGAAGTGAAAAACCACATGAGTACCATAGGAGATGAGCAGATCAAAATGATCGAGAATGCGTTGAAACCAAAGAAAGAAGCAAAACAGGATCATAATTCAAAGAAACAGGAAAATTCAAAAAGAAAAGATAATAAAAAAGCACAGAATATGGAAAAGAAAAATAATAAAAAAACTCAGGAAGTAAAGAACAATAAAAATAATTCAAGAAATAAAAATAATTCAAGAAATAAAAATAATGATGGGGATAAAAAGATCTTAAGAAAAGATAATCCTCAGAACTCTCAGAAGTTTGGGAAAAATAATAAAAAGAATAAGAAATTTAACAATAAAAACCAGAACCAGAATCAGGAGCATAAGAAAAAGAAAAAAACATCAGGACCTGGTGCCTTTATTAAACCAGAACCAGTAAAGAAACCGGAAGTAGATCCAAATGCGCCAGTAAAGATTCCTCCAGTATTAACATTGAAAGAACTTGCAGATGCATTATCTATTCCTGCAAATGATATCATTAAGAAATTACTGATCAGCGGAGCTGGAATGTTAAATGTAAACTCTGAACTTGATTTTGAAAAAGCAGAAGAGATCGCAATGGAATTTGATCGTCTGGTAGAGATGGAAGAACAGGTAGATGTGATCGAAGAACTGTTAAAAGAAGAGGAAGAAGACGAAACAGATATGATCGTAAGACCACCAGTTGTCTGTGTTATGGGTCATGTTGACCATGGTAAAACTTCTTTACTTGACAAGATCCGTTCTTCTCATGTTACAACAGGAGAAGCAGGTGGTATCACACAGCATATTGGAGCTTATGTTGTTGAAACATCCAATGGAAAGATCACATTCTTAGATACACCAGGACATGAGGCATTCACATCTATGCGTATGAGAGGTGCCCAGTCTACAGATATCGCAATCTTAGTCGTAGCTGCAGATGACGGTGTTATGCCACAGACGATCGAAGCGATCAACCATGCGAAAGCAGCAGGAATCGAGATCATTGTTGCGATCAATAAGATTGATAAAGAAAGCGCCAACATTGAGAGAGTAAAACAGGAACTGATCGAATATGAATTGGTACCAGAAGACTGGGGTGGAAGCACGATCTTTTGTCCAGTATCTGCACATACAGGAGAAGGAATCGATGAATTATTAGATATGGTTTCTTTAACAGCAGAAGTTTTGGAATTAAAAGCAAATCCAAATCGTAAAGCAAGAGGTATTGTCTTAGAAGCACAACTTGATAAAGGTCGTGGACCAGTTGCAACTGTATTAGTACAGAAAGGTACATTACATGTTGGTGATGCAGTAGCGATCGGAAGTGCTCATGGTAAAGTTCGTGCAATGGTAAATGACAAAGGAAAACGTATTAAAACAGCAGGACCATCTACACCAGTTGAGATCTTAGGTTTAAGTGAAGTTCCAAATGCTGGAGAAGTTATGATGGTTATGGATAGCGAAAAAGAAGCAAGATCCGTAGCAGAGAAATTTATTGCTTATGGACGTGAAAAAATGTTATCTGAGACAAAACAGCAGTTATCATTAGATGATCTATTTAACCAGATCCAGGCAGGAAGCGTCAAAGAATTGAATATCATTGTAAAAGCCGATGTACAGGGATCTGTAGAAGCGGTTAAACAGAGTCTTGTAAAACTTTCTAATGATGAAGTTGCAGTCAAAGTCATTCATGGTGGTGTAGGTGCTATCACAGAATCTGATGTAAACTTAGCAGCAGCTTCTAATGCGATCATTATCGGATTTAATGTTCGTCCAGAACCAGCGGCTAAAGATGCAGCAAGTGCAGAGAAAGTAGACCTTCGTCTGTATCGTGTCATCTACAATGCGATTGAAGATATTGAAGCAGCTATGAAGGGTATGCTAGATCCTGAATTTGTAGAGAAAGTTACAGGGCATGCAGAAGTACGTCAGATTTTCAAAGCCTCTGGAGTTGGAACGATCGCAGGATCTTATGTATTAGATGGAACAATTCAGCGTGACAGCTCAGCACGTATTATTCGTGATGGTATTGTTGTTCATGAAGGAAAACTTGCATCTATCCAACGTGGAAAAGATGCGGTCAAAGAAGTTCGCAGCGGATTTGAATGTGGTCTTGTTATGGAAAGCTATAATGACATCAAAGAAGGGGATCAGATCGAATCCTTTATTATGGAAGAGGTCCCAAGATAATTTCCTGAAGGGAGTAGCAATATGAGAAAAAACAGCATTAAAAATACAAGGATCAATGGTGAAGTTCAGAGAGAATTAAGCCGTATCATCAGCAGAGAGATCAAAGATCCAAGAATTGCACCAATGACATCTGTTGTTGATGCCGTTGTGACATCGGATCTGAAACAGTGCAAAGCATATATCAGTGTTCTTGGAAATGATGAAGAAAAAGAAGAAACGATGAAAGGCTTAAACAGTGCGGTAGGTTATATCCGCCGAGAACTTGCACACTCTATTAATTTAAGAAATACACCAGAGATTACATTTATTTTAGATGATTCCATTGAATATGGAGTAAATATGTCAAAGAAGATAGATGAATTAAATCATGGGAGTGAGAATGAAACACTTTAATGAACAGATTTCAAAGGCTAAAACAATTGCTATTACAGGACACATCCATCCGGATGGAGACTGTATTGGCAGTTGCCTTGCCTTAAAACAGTATATTTTAGATAATTATTCTGGGAAGAAAGTTGATGTTTATTTAGAATCGATCAGCACAGAGTTTCGTTTTTTAAGTCATGCGCAGGAGATCATCACAGAGTCGAAAGATGATGAAAGCTATGATCTGTTTTTTGTTTTAGATTGTGGCTCTGAAGATCGTTATGAACCATTTGCAGCAATGGTCAGATGTGCAAAAACATTGATCGGAATCGATCATCATATTAGTAATGATGGATTTGGGGACTTTTATAAGATCGATCCACAGGCGAGTGCAACTTGTGAAGTTTTGTGCCAGATTTTTGAAGAGGATAAGATTTCAAAAGAATGTGCCCAGTGCCTATACACAGGAATCGTGCACGATACCGGAGTGTTTAAGCATTCAAATACAACACGTAAAACGATGGAATATGCGGGAATGTTACTGGAGAAGGGTGTTTCAACTACAAAGATCATTGATGAGACATTTTATCAGAAGACATTTGTACAAAATCAGTTGTTAGGGAAAGCATTATTAAAAAGTCAACTTTATGCAGATGGACAGATTATTATTTCGAATCTTTCAGAACAAGATTTTGAAGAGCTTCATGCATCAACATCCGACAGTGATGGGATCATTGATCAGCTGCGAATTACAAAAGGTGTGGAAGCAGCAATTTTTCTATATCCGATCGAAAATGGCTATAAAGTAAGTATGCGTTCGAATGAGAAAGTTAAGGTTTCAGAGATTGCTAAAACACATGGAGGTGGAGGACATATCCGTGCAGCAGGATGTTCCATGAAAGGAACATTGAAAGACATTCAAAGTACGATCATAAGCGAGATCACAGAACAATTATAAGGTAGAGGTTTTTATGTACAACGGATTATTGAATATATATAAAGAAAAAGATTTTACATCGCATGATGTTGTCGCAAAACTTCGAGGGATCTTACGTCAGAAAAAGATTGGTCATACAGGAACTTTGGATCCAAATGCAGAAGGAGTATTGCCGATTTGTCTTGGAAAAGGAACAAAGTTATGCGATATGTTAACAGGAACGAAGAAACAGTATAAGGTAAGCTTTGTGTTTGAAAAAGAGACAGACACAGAAGATATATGGGGAACTGTTACGAAAACACATGAACCGTTAAAACAAGATGCACCGATCAAAGATACGATCTTGTCTTTCGTTGGAGAATATGATCAAGTACCACCTATGTATTCTGCAAAGAAAATTAATGGAAAGAAGCTGTATGAACTTGCCAGAGAAGGAAAAATTATCGAGCGCAAACCAGAACGGATCAGGATCTATGATATTTCAGATATTGAAATCTCTTATCCAGAAGTTACAATGACAGTTACATGCAGCAAAGGTACATATATCCGAAGTCTTTGCAGAGATATTGGACATAAGCTTCAAAATGGAGCGTGTATGACAAAGTTAGTCCGTACAAGATCCAGTGGTTTTCAATTAGAATATGCCCATACATTATCAGAGATTGAGGAAGCAGTGAAAACTGGAAAAATCGAAGAATGGATAATTCCAATTGAAAAGGTTTTTCTAAAATATCAAAAAGGTACCGTAAAGAAAGACTATGATAAGGTTTTATTTAACGGAAATCCTTTAAAGAAAGAGATGTTTTATGAAATAGATCTCGATACAACAAAGAAACTTCGGGTATATGATGAAAGTGAACAGTTTATCGGAATATATTACTGGAAAAAAAATATGTTTTTCCCAGATAAGATTTTTTATGACAACAACCAATGAGAGGAAGCCATGGAATACATTCATAATACAGAACAATTTCAATTTCATAATACAGTGGTAGCTCTTGGCAAATTTGACGGAATGCATAAAGGGCATCAGTTGATCTTTGATGAACTGATTCAGTATAAGCAACTGGGATATCAAGCGGCTGTATTTTCTTTTGACCGTCCACCACTTAATATGTTAAAACACAAACATATGAGAGTGATCTACACGACCAACGAAAAGATAAAACTTCTTGCAAGAAGAGGAATTGATATTTATATCGAACATCCATTTACAGATGAATTCTCGCATTTATCACCAGAAGATTTTGTGATCAAAGTACTTCTTGAAAAAACAGGAATGAAAGTTTTAGTTGTTGGTGATGATTGTGGGTTTGGTTATAAACGTCAAGGAAACGTAGAATTACTTGAACGGATGTCAAAGGAATATGATTTTAAATTGATCGTTATTCCCAAACTTGAATTAGAAGGAGAAATTGTATCAATCACAAGAATCCGTCATTTGC
>ERZ1673750.1561-NODE-1561-length-10936-cov-8.485066_pt1 | contig 10936 bp, 9 predicted proteins | sample MGYA00580203_ERZ1673750 | MGnify/ENA primary metagenome ERZ1673750 (study PRJEB41218, sample SAMN15661763) | gut metagenome | host: Homo sapiens | place: Canada: London | collected 2015-08-20/2019-03-30 | study: EMG produced TPA metagenomics assembly of... | reverse complement strand
AGCTTATAATTTGGCTTATTGTCTAGAACGATTTAACTAGCACCACGCGTATTACCATAATTGAAATAGATTCCCCATTGAAGCAGGTGACTGTCATCGTTTAATTTTAATTGGTTAATATCTTCTTCTGAGATATTGTTTTTCTCTGGGTATACTTTACCATCATCAGAACCGTTGAATGACTTTTGTCCCATAGCAAAGCCATGGATCAATTCAGTTGGGGGGGGTAACTTTATCCTTGTAAGGTGTTAAATCAGCTGTGAAGGCGATTTGGCTTTTTCCATCAATTTCTACATTGAAAGCCTGATTTTTTAAATCTGATTTAACTGTGGATCCATTAGCAAGAGCTGGGATGGTTAAATCAAGGTAGTCGGGTGAATCTTTGCTAATCGAATTATTCTAAACGGCAACAAGTTGACTATTGTCATTATGATCGACTGCCGTAATATCCCAGTAAGATTGACTACCGGCATTATTACTGAAAATCTTTGTTTTTCCAGTATTAATTTGATAGTTTTTACTTTCTCCAGTATCTGGCAAGTTAATAGTTAAAGAATTATTTTGATCTAATTTAGGCTGGTTGATTTTAATGTCAACATTGATGGTATCTTGACCAGCCATTAAAGAAGCTGATTCATCTTTTTTTATTTCAGAAGCGTTATTACCTTTTTCATCTGTATAAAAAGCGGTAATTTCGACTGTTTGTTGTTTTGTTTTTTCTTGGTTTGGTGAATTTTTAGTTGAACTTTGATTATTTTGGTTACTTGGATCAGCTTGAGTCGACTGGATGGTATTATTTGACTGTTCTTGATTAGATTTTTGTGAATCTTGTTGAGTTTGTTCTTCATTAGTCGCAGTATTAGTATCCGCATGAACAAGTTGACTATTACTTAAGAAAAAAGTAGTGCTAAGTGCAACTGCAGCTAAACCAACAGACAACTTTCTAAAACCAAATTTTTGTTTTCCATTAAATTTTGCATTGAAGCTCAAATCATTTTTGTGTTTCATTTATCTAAACCTTCTTTTGGGAACGTAAAAGACTGAGTCTTTTACAATTTATTATCAATGTGTTCTTTTTACATTTGACAACATATTTAGATTAGCACAAATAAATAACATTGCTGATATAAATTCAACTTTTTTTATAGGCAAGACTTTTCTTTTTAGTATAAATAGTTTAGCCTTATATATTAAATACTTATAATTTGATAATAAATAACTATTATATAAAAAATAAAAAATGGCATGATATCAAACCACGTCATTTTAAATCTGTTATTATTTTTTTGCTTTATTTACTTGGCAATTGCTAATGCCGTAACAACAAAGGCAGCGATCATGGCAACTACAAAGCCAACAATTCCTAACAATAAATTCATTTTTGTCATCTTCTTCTATGTAATTGTTATATTCTGTATGCGGTACATTATTTAATATAACACAAAAGAAGAAGAATAACGCAATAAATTGTAAGCGCTTTTTATTCTTTTAGATCAACAAAAGGAGCATGGCAGAATTTGGCTAAGTCTTCTGGGTTCAAAAAGACACTCCGGCCAACTTCACCACTAGAAACACCAATTTCAGGATTTCCTTGCATAGAATCATCCAAATAGATAGGAAATTTTTCCTTAAAATAAATTCCGATAGGAGTATTAGCGCCATGTACATAACCAGTTGTTTTGGCTAATTTCTTTAAGGGAAGCATTTCACATTTTTTGTTACCAGAAACTTTAGCTAACTTTTTCATGCTTAAATGTTCAGTAACTGGTACAACACCAACCAATGGACCAGTTTTATTTCCTTCGCAGACGAGAGTTTTATAGACTAAACGCTCTTTGTCTTCTAAAATAGAAGTGTTCATTTGTGCAACTCCGCCTTTATCTTCGGAGACAGCAAATTGAGCTTGACGATACTTGATCTTATTTTGGTCTAAGATTTTTTCGACCAATGTTTTTTCGAGTTTGTTCTTTTTATTTTTCTTCTTTGACATATTTATCACCTGTTATCATGATAGCATTATGCAAAGAAAATCCCAAAGGAGATAATACTAATGAAATTACTAATTATTAAAATTGATACTAGTCATGAAGTTGAAGACGCTTTGAGCGTTTTTGCTTTAGATAATCTGAATGCATTGGGTATTGAATCAAGAAAGCGTAGCGACTTTGAGCAAGCAGGCTGGTTGCATGATTCTACTGTAGTTGAAATGGATGACATTAAAGACTTACCTAAGGATACATATTTCTATGCTTATTTTGATGAAGAAGCAGATAAAGACGCATTAGTAAAAAAATTCCAAGATAAGTTAAAGGAATTGAAGAGCTATGGCCTAGATGTAGGGGATGCCAAAATTACAACTTCATACATTAAGGACCAAGATTGGAACACGGCATGGCAAAAGTATTATCACGTGATTGATTTTTCACGTCACTTGGCAATTGTGCCTGAATGGGAAGATTACAAACCCGCTTTTAAGGACCAGCAATTAATTAAGCTTGATCCAGGCTTAGCTTTTGGTACAGGAAATCACAAAACTACTCAATTAGCAATGATGGGCCTAGAGAGAGCAATGGTTAAGCCAATGAATGTAGTGGACGTTGGTACAGGGTCCGGTATTTTGGCAATTGCTGCATCAAAATTAGGAGCAACTGATGTTTTAGCCACAGATATTTCAGATGAATCAATGACTGCAGCTAAACAAAATGCAGCCTTAAACGATATTAATAATATTCACACTCAAAAGACTAGTTTGTTAGCTGATGTTAAAGGCAAGTTTGACATCATTGTTGCCAATATTTTGGCAGAAATTTTACTAGACTTGATTCCACAAATGGATAGTCATTTAAACGACGATGGTCAAGTTATCTTTTCTGGAATTGACTACCTGCAATTGCCTAAGATTGAAAAGGCTCTAGACGAGAATGGCTTTAAGGTCGATTTAACCATGCGTCAAGGTCGCTGGATGGGACTAGCAATTACTAGAAAAGAAAAATAAATATGGTAAAATATTATCAATTAAATTAAACTTTGATGAGAGGCACAATCTTTTAATGAAAAAACTAGGAAATAAAATCGAAGCAATTCCAATTGTCAGGAAGTTGAATTCTCATCGCTGGATGTCACTTGTCTGGTGGAGTATTTTGGTAATGATTTTGCCGTATATCTTTAGCATTTGCCGTGTGCCGGTAGTGTGGCGAGAAGCAATTCTGTTTTTTATTATTAACAGCATCATTGCATACCATCTAGGCAATTTAATTATTAAACTTAACCTGTCCAAGTGGTGAATTTTCTTGTTACCTGTGCTTTTCTGCTTAGCAATGTTGCCACATTTTGCTTTGTATAATTTAATGTTTGGTTTAATTTACTTAATAATTGAAGCTTTTGGCTTAATGAATAAAAATATTTACCGCTAGAGGGGATGATCATAATGTCCAAATACATTGAAATGACGCATGATCAGGTAATTGATACCTGCAAAAAGTATATGAATGATGACCAGGTGGCCTTTGTTGAAAAAGCATATGAATTTGCCAATAAAGCTCATGCTGGACAGAAACGGGCGTCTGGACAACCTTATATTATTCATCCAACGCAAGTGGCTGGAACTTTAGCTACATTAGGCTTAGATCCTGATACAGTTGCAGCGGGCTTTTTGCACGATACAGTGGAAGATACCCCAGTTACAAATGATGAGCTGAAGGAAAAATTTGGTGAAGATGTAGCTTTTATTGTTGATGGTGTAACCAAGTTAAACAAATATGAGTACAAGTCTCATCAAGAATTTTTAGCTGAGAATCACCGTAAAATGTTGATTGCCATGGCTCAAGATCTACGTGTAATTATGGTGAAGTTAGCCGACCGTTTACACAATATGCATACTCTGCAACACTTACGACCTGATAAGCAGCGGCGTATTGCTTCCGAAACAATGGATATTTATGCACCGCTGGCTGATCGTCTAGGTATTGGGACAATTAAGTGGGAACTAGAAGATATGTCTTTCCACTACTTAAATCCCGAAGCCTATTACCGCATTGTTAACTTGATGGATGTCAAGCGAAGCCAGCGTGAAAAATATATTGCCGATACAATCAAGACTTTGAAGAAGACTCTAAATGAATTAGGCATTAAATATGAAATTTATGGTCGTCCGAAGCATATTTATTCAATCTATAAAAAGATGGTTAATAAGCATAAAGATTTTGATGAGATTTATGACTTATTGGCTGTACGTGTAATTGTTAAAAATGTGCGTGATTGTTATGCTGTTTTGGGTGCTGTTCATACTGAATGGAAGCCAATGCCAGGTCGTTTTAAGGATTACATTGCTATGCCAAAGGTTAACGGCTATCAATCACTCCATACAACCATTATTGGGCCTGGCGGTCGTCCACTAGAAATTCAGATTAGAACTGAACAAATGCATAAAGTAGCTGAATATGGTGTGGCTGCACACTGGGCTTATAAGCGTGGCAATTTTACTGGTGTTGAGCAAAGTACCTCTGGTGAAAAGCTGGATATGGTAAGAGAAATCCTTGAATTAAAGGATGAAACTAAAGATGCCGGTGAATTTATGAAGTCTGTTAAAAGTGATATTTTTTCAGACAGAGTTTATGTTTTTACGCCTAAAGGTGAAGTATATGAACTACCTAAAGGTTCGGTTACGCTAGATTTTGCCTATGCAATTCACACTCAAGTTGGTAGTCATGCAGTAGGTGCCAAAGTTAATAACAAATTAGTTCCTTTGGACTATAAATTACGCAATGGCGATGTTATTGAAATTATGACACAGACTAATGCAGCGCCATCGCGTGACTGGGTTGACATGGTGAAGACTTCAAGAGCACGCAACAAGATTAGACGCTACTTCAGAAGTCAGGATAGAGAAGATAGCATCCAGCATGGTGAACAATTGATTGCTGATATGTTGCGCGATGAGGATCTTTCACGCGATGAGGATCTTTCACCCAAAGAATTTATGGCCAGGGATCGAATTGAAAAGCTATTAGAGCACTTTAATTATCACACTGCAGATGAACTATATGCGGCAGTAGGCTTTGGTGATCTTTCTGCTCAAGCAGTGGTTAATCGCTTGACGGTTGATTTGCGCCGTGAGGAAGAAAATCAAAAACAAAAAGAGCTGGAAGAAAAGATTTTGAATTCTGGACAACAAGCAGTTCAAGAAGAACAACCTAAGAAGAATTCAAATACTACAATGAAGGTTAAGCATAAAAATGGCGTCATGATCCAAGGCGTTAGTGACTTAATGCTTCATTTAGCTAAGTGTTGTAATCCAGTTCCAGGTGACAAGATTATTGGGTATGTAACTAAAGGTCGCGGTGTAACTATTCACCGAACAGATTGCCGTAATATCACCAAAGAAGCTGAAGAACAAGGTCGCTTAATTGATGTTGAATGGGAAAATGTTGAGGAAAATAGTGTTCAATCCTTTAATGCAAATATTGAAGTCTTTGGTTACAATCGTTCCAATCTGCTTAGTGACGTTATTAATAAGTTGAATTCACTTACTAAGAATATTAATAATATTTCTGGTAAAGTAAACGAAGATAATGTTGCACATATGTATGTCACAGTTGCTGTACGGAATGCAGATCAACTAGATGAAATTTTGAGTAAATTACGTGATATTCCAGACGTATACGAAACTAAGAGGTCAGATAATTAATGCGAGTTGTAATTCAGAGAGTAAATCATGCTCAAGTAGATATTGACGGTAAAACTGTGGGCAAGATTGGTAAAGGCTTTTTATTATTAGTTGGCATCAAAAATGGTGATGAATTGCCAGTAATCAAAAAAGCAGCTGATAAAATAGCTAAAATGCGTATTTTTGAAGATGAGGAGGGGAAGACTAACTTGTCTTTAAAGGATGTTAACGGAGAAATTTTGTCGGTATCACAATTTACGTTGATGGCAAATACTAAAAAAGGCAACCGTCCTAGTTTTGTTGATGCGATGCGTCCACCAAGATCGAAAGAACTTTGGGAAGACTTTAATCAAGAACTAGAAAATGACGGTTTCCACGTTGAGACTGGTGAGTTTGGGGCTGACATGCAAGTTAGTTTAGAAAACGATGGTCCATTCACGATTGTGTTAGATCTTTAGCGAAAAAATGAGACCGCAAAGGTTGACAATGTCTTGAGAAAAATATAAGCTAAGTAAGAATTATCGATGACAAAGAATGTAGATTAGCAATGATCTATTCAAAGAGACTGCTCGTTGTGGTGAGAGAGTAGATAGATCGCGGTCTGTGACACCTTTAACAGATAATGGATCGTTTGGCGAGCGTTAATCGCAGCAACCAAAAAGGTGGTACCGTGCTAATCTAAGCGCCCTTGATTAAGTTCAAGGGCGCTTTTTATTTTTAATCAAGTTATCAAAATATAAAAAGGATGATTAAATGAGAGTTCAAAAACCTAAGGGAACAGTTGATATTTTGCCTGATCAATCTGGTTCATGGCAAAAAGTTGAAGAAACTGCCAGAAATTTCTTCAATCGCGCAAATTATCGTGAAATTCGCACACCAAGTTTTGAAAATTATGAAATCTTTGCTCGTTCAAGTGGCGATAGTTCAGAAATCGTTGAAAAACAGATGTACGACTTCGATGATAAGGGTGGTCGCCATATTGCCCTTCGCCCAGAAGGAACAGCTAGCGTAGTGCGGGCTTATGTAGAAGACAAGATGTATGCGCCAGAAGTTGTTAAGCCATTTAATGTTTTTTATATGGAATCAACTTTTAGATATGAAAGACCACAAGCCGGTCGTCAACGTGAATTTCACCAAATTGGGGTAGAGAGCTTTGGCTCAAGCAACCCATTAAGTGATGTACAAACAATCATGATGGGACATGATTTATTGGGTGAGTTAGGCGTTAAGAATTACCAACTTCACATTAACACTTTGGGGAATGAGCAAGTACGTCAAGATTATCATGATGCTTTGGTTAATTATTTCACTCCTTTGAAAGATGAGTTATCAGAAGACTCACAAAGAAGATTGCGTGATAATCCATTGCGTATTTTAGATTCTAAAGATGAACGTGATAAGAAGTTCTTGCCTAAGGCACCTAAGATTCGTGAATTTTTGGATGACGATTCAAAAGCTAATTTTGAAGCAATCTTGAAGATGCTAGATCAACTTGGTATTGATTATGTAATTGATGATGATCTAGTACGTGGACTTGATTACTATACTGGAATTATCTTTGAATTTATGGTTGAAGATAAGAGCTTATGGGAAAGTGCAACTACTATTCTTGGTGGTGGTAGATATGATCACTTGGTAGAAGAATTCAATGGACCCGCTACTCCAGCCGTTGGTTTCGGGATTGGCGAAGAAAGATTGATGTTGGTGCTTAAAAAGCAAAATCCTGCATTATTCGAGAAACGCGGTATTGATTTCTTTATTACTAATATTGGTGACGGTACTGCACAAAAGGCAATTGAAATTGCACGTAGCCTTCGTAATCAAGGTTTTGAAGCTGACTTTGATGTCAATCAGAAGAAGTTAAAGAACCAATTCAAGAAGGCAGATCGTGAAGGTGCTAAGTATGTTATTACTTTAGGTGAAAAGGAACTGGCTAACGGCGTTTTGAATATTAAACGTTTAGCTGATGGCAAGACAATCGATTTAAGTCTTGAAGATCTAAATAACATGACTAAAATAATGGATGAATTGAAGGACTAGTAACAATGGAAAAGATCGAAAAAAGAACAGATTATTGTGGCAATATTACTGAAAAATACATCGGTCAAGATGTAAATCTCTATGGTTGGGTACAACGTGTACGTAACTTAGGTAACTTGGTTTTCATCGATTTGCGTGACCGTGAAGGCTTGGTTCAGATCGTTGTTAACAAAGATTCTGGTAAGAAGTTAATGGATATTGCCGATTCACTTGGTAATGAATATGTTGTTCAAGTTAAGGGGAAAGTTGTTAAGCGTTCAGAAGTTAACCCTGACATGAAGACTGGTCAAGTTGAAGTTGATGCAACTGAAATCATTATTTTAAACAAGGCTAAGAACCCTCCATTTGAAATTAAAGATGGAATTGAAGTCTCAGAACAAACTAGATTAAAGTATCGCTATCTTGATCTTCGCCGTCCAGAAGTTCAACAAGCAATTATTTTACGTTCAAAGATTTTGCGTGCTACTCATGAATTCTTTGATGAAAATGGTTTTATTGATATTGAAACTCCAATCTTAGGTAAGTCATCACCTGAAGGTGCACGTGACTACTTAGTACCATCAAGAATCTATCCAGGTAGTTTCTACGCTTTGCCACAATCACCACAACTGTTCAAGCAGCTTTTAATGGGTGCAGGATTTGACAAGTATTACCAGTTAGCTCGTTGTTTCCGTGATGAAGACCTACGTGGTGACCGCCAACCAGAATTTACTCAAATTGATATGGAAATGTCATTTGCTGATGAAGAAACTATTCAGAGTTATACTGAAGGTCTTTTGAAGAAAATTATGAAAGATGTCAAGGGCATTGATCTTAAAACTCCAATTAAGCGAATTACTTGGACTGATTCAATGAACAAGTATGGCTGTGACAAACCAGATACTCGTTACGGTATGTTGATTCATGACTTAAGCCCAATTTTCAAGGATAGTGACTTTAAGGTCTTCTCCGGTGCAATTGCTGATGGCGGTTTTGTTAAGGGAATTGCTGTTAAAAATGGTGCAAAAGAATACTCACGTAAGAAGATTGACAAGAAGGCTGACTTTATTAAACGATTCCACGCTAAAGGTTTGGCTTGGGTTAAATTTGAAGATGGCGAATTTTCAGGCCCTGTTGCTCGCTTCTTGACTGATGAGAACAAAGAAGCTTTGAAGAAGGAATTTGATCTTGAAGGTGGCGAATTAGTAGTATTCGTAGCTGATAAGTGGAAGGTATGTTGTGATTCACTTGACCACCTTCGTCGTGAATTTGCCAAAGAAACTGGTATTATTCCTAAGGGTGTTTATGACTTTGTTTGGGTTGTTGATTGGCCATTATTTGAATACGATGAAGGACTTGGCCGTTGGGTAGCAGCTCACCACCCATTCACTATGCCAGATGATGAAGGGGTTAAGTTGCTAACTACTGAACCTCATAAGGCTCACGCACGTAGTTATGATATTGTTATGAATGGTGATGAGATGGGCGGTGGCTCAATCCGTATCCACAAGCGCTCAATTCAAGAAAATATGTTTAAGGCACTTGGTTTCACTAAGAAACGTGCATATGAACAATTTGGTTACTTGATGGATGCTTTGGACATGGGCTTCCCACCTCACGCAGGTTTAGCTATCGGTCTTGATCGATTTGCAATGATGCTTGCTGATAAGGATAATATTCGTGACGTTTCAGCATTCCCTAAGAATGCTTCTGCTTCAGAACCAATGATGCATGCTCCAGCTCCAGTAGCTGATCAACAATTAGCTGACTTGGGGATCGAAGTTGAGGAAAAGTACCAAGACAGTGTAAAGGCAACTGAAGAGCGTCTTGAAAAGATGGCTGCTGAAGATGCTGCAGAAAATTCAACTTGGGATAAGTAATAAATCAATATAATAAAAAATAAGTGATCTCGCTTTGATTGAGATCACTTATTTTTTTATCTGAATTATAAATTATTAACGAAATCACTAATCCGAGCTAAACTTTCTTTTAATTGCTCAGTTGATGATGCATAAGAAAGACGGACATAACCTTCACCGCCCTTGCCAAAGTAGCGACCAGGAGTGACACCGACTTTTGCTTTTTGAGCCAGCTCAAAAGCGAATTGCTCATCATTGGTGCCATATTTTTCGGGGATCTTAGCAAAAATGTAGAATGCTCCTTGCGGTGTGGCCATTTCAAAGCCCAACTTTTCTAAGCCAGATTGCATAAAGTTTAAACGTGCTTCGTAGATTTCGCGTGCTTTTTTAGGATCGTTTTGACCATTGTTTAAGGCTTCGACAGCAGCTATTTGAACGTTATCAGTAACTGAAGTAACTAAAAATGAATTAATCTTGCGGATGCTCTTCATAATTTGTTTAGGGGCAGCAATATAGCCTAAACGCCAGCCAGTCATAGCATAAGCCTTGGATAAACCGGAAATCAAAATATTTCTGTCAGGGATGTATTCAGAAAGTGAGTGATGTTTGGCTTTGCCATAAACAAGTTCTGCATAAATTTCATCAGTTACAGAAAAGATTTTGTATTCCTTAATGACATCTGCTAAGGTTTTTAGAGCTGTGGCAGAATAAACGCGGCCAGTTGGATTAGAAGGATCAGTTAAAATAATTGCCTTTGCACCTTTACCGCGACCATTGAGAACATGACGTAAATGTTCAGCTGTTAAGATGAAGTCATCTTTTTTAGTATCGACTTGAATAGGGATTGCTCCAGTCATTTTAATTAGCTGAAAGTATAAAGCCCAAACCGGAGTAGGAACCAAAATTTTGTCACCGGGGTTAAGCAAGGTCATAAAGACATCATTTAATGCACCTGTTGCACCGACAGTGACACAGATTTCACTTTTTGGATCATAATGTACACCAATTGAGCGGTCAAGGTAATTGCTAATAGCTTCAAGTAGTTCTGGCTTACCAGCTTGAGGAGCATAATGGGAATCATTAGCCTGAATATCACGAATTGCGGCATCTTTAATATGATCAGGTGTTGCTAAATCAGGTTCACCAATAGTTAACTTAATAATCCCAGAAATTTCAGAGACCTTTTGGTCAAATGCTCGAATTTTAGATGCGGTCAAGTTGTTTAGTCTCTCATTAATAGTTGAAGTTAAATCACTGGATAAATTTGGCATATATAAAGTTCCTTTCTGTATTATATAAATTTTAAATTACTCATTAATATAAAACAACTATTTTTAAGAGACTGTCAAGAAGTTTGTGTAAATAATCTCTCTCGTTGATTGACTTTTTTATT
>ERZ1673750.1546-NODE-1546-length-11066-cov-7.357824_pt1 | contig 11066 bp, 15 predicted proteins | sample MGYA00580203_ERZ1673750 | MGnify/ENA primary metagenome ERZ1673750 (study PRJEB41218, sample SAMN15661763) | gut metagenome | host: Homo sapiens | place: Canada: London | collected 2015-08-20/2019-03-30 | study: EMG produced TPA metagenomics assembly of... | reverse complement strand
TTAATCATAATACTTTTGTCAAATTTATGTGTTATTTATTTGGATTGCTATAAATAAAGAGAATGCCTCTTGTATCATAAACACTGCTTGGCGGTGAACTACGAATACAGCGATCCAGTCCCATAATCAACGCCACAATCCCATCGATTTTTTCTACAGATTTTTCTTTATCCGGCTTAATATTGCCCGCCGGATCCTGCCGCATCACCACATTCTGGGCCATCCATTTGAGAACCGGATTGCCGCCGTGGATGATATTCCCTTCCATCAGCAGCTTGTACAGTTCTTTCGATGGTGGGGACATATCCTTAAAGCCCTGCCCGAAGGGAACCATGGTAAATCCCATATCTTCTAAGTTCTGCACCATCTGTGTAGCATTCCAGCGGTCATAAGCGATCTCGATGATATGGTACTTCTCTCCTAATTGCTCAATGAACCGTTCAATAAAACCGTAATGGATCACGTTTCCTTCCGTGGTGAGAATATACCCTTGCCGCTCCCACACATCGTAAAGAACATGATCCCTGCGGCAGCGAAGTTCCAGTGTTTCCTCCGGCAGCCAGAAAAAAGGGAGGACGATGTATTTCTCCCCATCTGTCCTCGGATGGAATACCAGCACCAGAGCCGTAATATCTGAGGTAGAAGAAAGGTCGAGTCCGGCGTAGCAATCCCGGCCCAGAAGGGAAGTATAATCAATTTTCTGATTGCCCCTGTCGTAGATATGCTCCGGTATCCACGCCACCGCTGAGTTTGTCCAGATATTCAAGCGCAGCTGTTTAAATACATTCTCCTCCGCCGGATTATCCAAAGCCTCCCGGTAGGCGTCCCGGACACGGTCGATGCTGATGGTGTATCCCAGAGACGGATTCGCTTTATACCAGTTTTTCTCATCGTTCCAGTCATCCTCATCACTCAGGCCGTAGATCACCGGGTAAAAAGAATGATCCGATTTCCGACCATTCATGATATCCAGCGCCTTTGTGTGCAGTTCATAACAGATACTTTCCTTATCCGTCCCGGCCGTGGTGATGATAAAAAACAGCGGCTGCTCACGGGCGTCACCGGAGCCTTTGGTCATGACATCATAGAGTTTCCGGTTCGGCTGGGCGTGGATCTCATCAAAGACGAGGCCGGAAATATTCAGGCCATGTTTTGTTCCTGTTTCAGCGGAAAGCACCTGATAGAACCCGGCATTCCGGTAGTTGACGATCCGCTTGGTAGCGGCAGCAATCTTTGACCGTTTTAAGAGCGCCGGGCATTTCTCTACCATTCTTTTAGCCACATCAAAGACGATAGATGCCTGACTCCGGTCATTGGCACATCCATATACCTCCGCACTTGCCTCTCCATCCCCATAGAGAAGATACAGTGCGATGGCTGCTGCCAGTTCTGACTTCCCGTTCTTCTTTGGTATCTCTACATAAGCACTCCGGAATTGACGTTTTCCATCGGCTTTTACGATTCCAAAAAGATCCCGGACAATCTGCTCCTGCCACGGAAGCAGCAGAAATGGTTTCCCATCCCATTTCCCTTTCGTGTGTTTCAGGTTCTGGATAAAGGCAACTGCATGATCCGCCCGCTTCGCATCGTAATGGGAAGTGGGGAGCATGAAGGGAGAAGGTGTGTATTGGAAATCCATCAGCATCCGCCTCCTTCCAGCAGTTTCTCCATTTCATCATCTTCATCGCCGTTCTCTCCGCCAACGATCCTGCTCCGGGCCGATGGCGTCAGCCCGAACTGCTCACAAAATTTCAGCATAATCTTCATATTGGTCTGGGCGATGGATACCTGCGGCACCTGCTGCAGATAGCCATTCGGCGTCCGCACCATAGAGCCGTGCTGCGTCAGGAATTCCTCTGCTTCCTTCCAACGGGCATATGCCTGACAGTACCCGGCAAAGGCCGCCATATCCATTTCAGTCAGAAGCCCCATGTTCTCCAGTACTTTCGCCATACGCTTCCACTCTTTTTTCGCCTCATCTTCCAGCCAGGAAGGGCAGCGTGGAGCCTTCTTCTCTGGCTTTGGTTCTTTTGTATTTAACGGCCGTCCGCCCGGATTGCCCTCCAGCATCTTCAGTGCAGTCGGCTTCGGCTTCCTGCCTCTCTGCGCCATCGCTCCCACCTCCAATTCACGGCACAAAAATAGGAGCCTTGCGGCTCCCATTCAATTTAATATATTTAGCAAAATTCAATCGTTAATTTCTCTCCTTTGCCGATGAATAATCGCTAGGATCTCTTCCTGTTCCTGACGATCCACATCAATGCTCTCCAACGCCTCTCTGGTCCCACAGTCCGGACAGATCAGCGTTTGATTATCTATTCTGGAAAGAGCAGGAGGCTCGTGGTAGACCTGTCCGCATCGTGGACAGATTTTAATCTGGGTAATATTTATTTCTTTCATGGCGAACTCCTTATATCATACTACATAATCCCACACTTTTTCTCCTGCCAGTTTCCGATATGTATTTCCATTTGGCAGATCTGTAGTACAACGGCGAACCCGCCGATTGAAATATCTCTTATTCTTTTTTATCGAAAACTTTAATTCTCCCCTTAAACTGCAAGGCCCCCTGCCTCTGCGCCAACTTTGCTTTGCCCATCTTTTTGAACCGATCATCTTTCCACCTCCCTGCTCCTGTCATAAGCCTCATACAAAAATTTAGGATCAAACCCGAAACTTTTATAGCCACTTAAACATGTTTGCATATAAAAATTGCTCGGTACCCCAAAGGGTCTGTCCTCGTGCATGATGTACACGAAAGTATTCCGCTGTCGAATTTTCCCGCTTCGGATCCCCTTGATCGGAAGCATCAGCTCTTTTTTGTAATAAAATGTGGGAAAGCCTTCATAGCGATCCAGTGCCAATTCGTCCTCAGCGCTTACTTCCCACGCTGCAACCGGAACCCGGCTGCCTTCTTTCGACTCAATCGTCAGATAAGAGCCGGTCTTGCTTCCCTTAAAAAGCAATTCATAATCCGGGATCTCAGAAGTCCCGATGATCCGTGCAGAAGGGCAGCGCATCCGCATCTGCCGGATGTTTAAGTTGCTGCCATAAGCAATGTAGTATCTTTTTTTCATTTTGGTATCCGTCCTTTCCGAAGGGATTACCCTTCTACCACCTTAAGACCGCCGAAGCGGTTCATAAGGTGGCAGGAGGCTAATTCCTTCAAGCAGCTTCCCGTCCGTGTCTAAAGGCTGTATCTCCTGCCAGTCTCTTCGTCAGGATTTCCCTGGCAGTTTTGAATTCATCCCCGATAAATCCCAGCCGGAGGAGCCAAGTCCGCATGGCGTATTTTGGATTTTCATTCTGCTGTGGTTTCGGGCTGGCTGTTTTTAAAGTCTTAGCCATCTGGCTCAGTGCAAGGCAAAGCTGAATGTAACTCTTAAGCTGTCCTGCGTGAAGCCCGCCCCTGCGTTCTCCTGTGGGCTCATCGAACTGGAAAAGCCGGAATTCGACCGTCCCTTTTGTAAATGTTGCATGGTAGTTTAGCATATGGTAACGGCTGTCATTGTAGTGGTGGCTCCTGCTGCAGTTTGCATCGTGGCTACTGTACCAAATATCGGCAAGCTGTGTCATCGTAGTTGGCTTTCTGCGGTTGACCTGTTCCAGAAACCGTGGATCAACCGTCCGGCAGTAGCGTCTCATCCTGCCATGATCAAGATTCAAAGCATCTGCAATCAGGCTTTCGTGGCTGGCCATGATGTTTGCCAGGTTGCGGAGCGTCTGCGGTGTATGGCCTTTGGCTCCGATATGGATGTGAACACCGCATCCTCTGGTGGCATCGCTCTTTGCTCCTGCGTGGCGCAGCTGCCGGATCAGTTCCTGTAAAGTTTCTATATCCGAGTAGGTCAAAATCGGAGTAACCATTTCGCATTTTTCGCTATCCGGTCCTGCAATGCTGACGTCCTTCTGAAATTTCCATTCCCGGCCCTGTGCATCCCATGCTGACCATGTGCTGTATCCGTTGCGGCCTGCAGTGTTCTCATAACGATGGGTTCCAAAGTATCTGGCTGCCACTCTTGCAGCTTTCTCTCTGGTAATGTTGTTCATTTCCACCTCAACTCCGATGGTCTGTTTCTTCATTTCCTCAATCTGTCTTGCAACTTTCTCATTCATTATAAAATCCTCCATTTCGTTTTGTGTGTTTTCCCTTTTGGTAGTACACATATTCGCTCTGAAGGCCGATAATAGCAAGTCAATTCTGAGGCATATATTGCACAATCTTCAGCGAAAAAATTTGTGTGTTTTTACAGTTGCTTACGGATGCAATCAACAATCTCTTCCTTTGGAAACTTCATTTTCGTCTTCATCTTTCTCCAGTTCCTCCAACATTCTTTCGCATTCCTGATATAACTCCTGTAGCCTTGGTATCAGTTCCCGTTCTTTAGGGGTAAGCTCCACAATATTGATAGGAATGGACAACACACGTTTTGTCTGCAGGAGAACAGACTGGATACCAGCCATCTTTTTCATAGGAATTTCTATATCTTCATGAAAGTTTATTCCCGCCTGGTAGTTTCCCCGATCCACACGTACCAAGATGTCTTGCTGGGTTGCCGTATAAACAGCGCTGCTGATATGAGTACGGTCAACTATTGTAATATTATTTTTCTTCAAATAATCCCGGAACTCATGGACGGAATGCGGTTGAAAATCACTCCAAAATTCAAGCAGAAGGTTTTTTGCCTGTGCCGTTTTCGATAAGGTATCTTCCATCATGCATTCCCTCCGAGCGTTTCACTTTCCTGATTGTTCATTTGGGCTGCTTTCACAGCGGCACGCCTTTCCTTCTGTACAATGCTGAATTTTTCCGCCTCCTCTTTTGTCCGGAAAGCCGTATGTCCTTTCAAACCAGCCAGAAGAGCCTTCCTTGACTCCTTATTCGCCGTACCCGCCATGCCCAGCTGCACCAGCCAGATGCGAAGATAATATTTTTCATTCTCTTCCACCACCGGAGTGGCGCTGACTCTCTTGGCTTCCTTCGCTTTCGTGACGATCTTTGCCGCCAATTCGGAATATGCTTTATTTTTCGTACTGTCAGGCGAAAGGGGGAAAGTAAAGGTCACTTTGCCTTCTTCCACCGAAAGCCCCTTCAGGACCGCCGTATCCGCTGACAGAAATGTATGAAAATTCTCCCAGGCATTCTCCTCCGAAAGCTGCTCCAGCTTTTCCAACAGGGAATCGCTAACCGCAAAGGTCTCATACCTTGTGATCCGGTTGAGCAAATAAGCCCGTGCATGGATCATAAAAAGTAAGTTTTGCAAAAATTTCCCCTCTCCGGTATCTGCCGGGATCTCAATTTTCACTTCATCCACAGGGTCTTCCAGATAGCCTTTCTCCTGCAAAAACTGTGTCAGAAGATCTTCTCCTTCCTCTGTCTCGCTTGTGATCACGCCGTCCCGGTCAATGGTAAGGCGGCCCACTGTGTAGGAAAAGGTGGGAGGCCCCACATAGTGCAGTTCTTCTCCTGTAAATTCTGCGATGTCCTGCACCATCTTTCTCCGGTTGTCTGTTTTGGTTTCAATCCTCATTGATTTTGCCTCCTTCGTTTTGGTAGTACATTAATCACTCTAAAAGGCAAAAATAGCAAGTCCTATTTTCCATTTTACGAAGATATTAAAACAGAGGGATTTCTTCCTCGTCTTTAGAAAGCTGTGAATAGGGGATCTTCTCACCATCTCGGAGAACAGATACCTGATCACCAGACTCTGTTTTCTCTACATATCTCTTCACAATCACATCACAAAACTTTTCATCCAGCTCTACCCCATAGCATATCCTCCCAGTTTCTTCGCATGCGATCAGGGTAGAGCCAGATCCCAGAAATGGATCTAAAACGATGCAATTGCTCATACAGGAATTCTGGATCGGATAAGCCATCAGCGCCACTGGCTTCATGGTCGGATGCTCCTTGCTGGACTTCGGACGGTCATATTCCCAGATGGTGGTCTGCTTCCGGTCGGAGTACCACTGATGCTTCCCACCGACCTTCCAGCCAAACAGGCACGGCTCGTGCTGCCACTGGTATGGGGAACGTCCCAATACCAGAGCATTCTTCTTCCAGATACAGCAGCCGGACAGATAAAATCCGGCATCATGGAACGCTTGCCGGAAGATCAGTCCTTTGGAATCCGCATGGAACATATAGATGGATGCATCATTTTCCATGTTCTGTTCCATATTTACAAATGCTGCAAACAGGAATTTATAGAAATCCTCATCCGGCATGTTGTCATTCTGGATCTTTCCAGCGGTTTCTTCTACATTTACATTGTAGGGCGGATCGGTAAGAACCAGATTGGCTCTCCGCCCTTCCATGAGTTTCGTGTATGTCTCTGGAAGCGTAGAATCTCCACAGATCACACGGTGCCTGCCTAGGAACCAGATATCACCTTTCCGAGAGATCGGCGGATTTTTTAATTCTTCTTCTACATCGAAGTCATCTTCCTTAATGTCCTTGTTATGAACTTTAGAAAACAGCTGCTCGATCTCCGGAGCCTCAAAGCCCGTCAGGTCAGTATTGAAGTCCACGCTTTGCAGATCCACCAGCAAGTCTGCCAGCAGTTCCTCATTCCAAGCACCCGTAATCTTATTCAGGGCGATATTCAACGCTTTTACCTTATGCTCATCTTCAATATGAACCACAACGCACTGGACTTCTGTATATCCCAAGTCTTTCAGCACCGTCAGACGCTGGTGTCCGCCGATCACGGTCATATCATAATTGACAATGATCGGCTCCACATATCCGAACTCCAAAATGGAATTCTTGATCTTCTCATATTCCTTATCCCCGGCTTTCAGTTTTTTACGGGGATTGTATGCAGCTGGACGCAGAGCGTCCACGGACAGGGTTTTCCATTCCATCGCACTCATGCCTGTACCTCCTTACGATCTGCGGGGCCGACATAAGGCTCCCGTCCTTCTTCTTTCCTCCAGAACCGATCCCTCACATAACATTCATGGGAGCAGTACCGGCGGTTCTTATTTCCATATGACCGGAATGTTTTCTCACAATAAGCGCAGGTTGCTTCATAAAAAGCGGTCTCTTTCCGCTTGATAGCTTCCGGATGGGCTGACCACCATTCCCGCCTGCATTTGTCTGAGCAGAACTTCCGTTTCCTTCCGGTGGAAGGCTGGATCAGTTCTTTGCCGCAGCAAAGACACGCCGTTCCGCTTTCCATCTGTTCTTTCACATTCAAAACAAGGGCAGAGGCGTATCCGTCCAGTCCGTGACTCTTACAATAATTCCGGACAGTATCTCTGGAAAGTCCGACAGCGGAAGCAATGGATTTATATCCAGCGCCCCGAAGCCGTAATTCCCGTATCTGTTTTGCCTGAAAATCGGTCATTGCTTCACATCCTTTCGCTAAATGGTTTCAAAAGAAAAAGCTGGAAAACCCACCTTTGCGGATAAGTTTCCCAGCCTAAAATTTAACTTTTTGGCAAATGATATTCTGTTTGGCAAGCAGCTCAGATGCAGGAAATCCGCATCTTTTCTCGCCGCCTGTCAAAAATTTTTCGTATTTTCTTCGCCCCGGCAGGTATCCCCCCTCTTTAATTTCGCAGAAATTCACGTTTGAGGGGGCGCCGGTCTTTTGAGGGACAGGTCACAGAGATTTTGACCGCCCCTCCGGGTAGCGAAATTCCTCATATCTGTCCTCTGTCATGGTTTTGGAATCGTGGCAGGATTTGCAAAGAGCCTGCCAGTTGTCCCGATCCCAGAACAATTTCTGATCTCCCCGGTGAGGAATGATATGATCCACAACCGTCGCTTTCACATAACGTCCTCTGGCAAGGCACCTCACACAAAGGGGATGGGACTGCAGGTAGACAGCCCGTGCTTTCTGCCAACGGCTCCCGTATCCTTTCTCACTGGTGGTCTTCCTGTCATGTTGGTGGAGAGGTTTGTGTTCCTCGCAGTATATGGTTCCGTAGGGAACCAGCCTGCCGCAGCCCGGATGCTTACACGGAGTATTCGGTCTATGTGGCATGGCAGCCACGTCCTTTCCGGTTCCATTCTACCACCCGGTCAATACCACAAATCGCACCGTCTTCATCGCCAGCCAAAATCTGCCCTTTGATCGTGCGGTACTGCTGTACGGTCAATTCCGGTTTCTTTTTCTTCAGATACGACAGTGCTGCCCGCATCTTCTCTATATCCATACGCTTCCACTCCCTTTTATGTACAGACAGGTGAAAGGATAAAGCCCCGTCCGGCCATAAAAAAGAGCCTGAAGTTTTCACTCCAAGCCCTGTCTTATTTCGGCAATTATAATGATAGCACAAAGGATCTGAAAAAACAGTACACCTTTAGTACACCTGTCATTAATTACGAATAATATGTACCAGACTGATAATGTGGAACATACTCAATAGTATAATCATTGGGATTGATTTCTCCATCAAACCATGCATTAACAGATGCCTCTTGGCCTGGTTGCCAAGAGCTAAGTTGATCTGTGTTTCCAGTTCCTACAATTACCTGATTCTTATCATACAAATTAATCTCTGCACTAAAATACTCAAAAGTACGATCTGTAGTATTTTTCATAGATATCTTATAAGTCTTATACCCCCATTCGTCTTCCGTTGTTTCGATTTTGAACTGCTCAGTCATTTTTTGAATCGATTCTTTTATATCAATTTGCTCCTGTGCCGCTGATGCATCCACCAAGAGATCATCCAAAGTATCCTGATATTCTTCTTTTACAACCAGTCCATAATCATCTACAAACTTTTTTAATAATATTGTTCTATTTGCGTATATGTCTGCCCATTGTGTACTAAATGTCGCATAATCCACAGTATAGAATTTAGTTGCTTCTTGAGCCTGATTTAAGTATTCAATATATTGCTTTGCGTCCGCTTCCAACTCACTATTATCAAACGTCTGATTTGCAAAATCTTTAACCTGTTCCAATTCAATTTCACAGTACTTGCTATAGAGATCTGGATCTTCTCCTATAAAACCTTGTTCTGCCTGTGCGTCTGATTCGGCCCATCGAGCCATCAGCCCTTTCGAAAGGCTTCTCATAAATTGACCATCTACAGATAATTCATACTCACATTTTTCTACCATCTCTGCAGAATCTTCATAATCACCAAGTTCAGTGAACATTTCCAATGCTTCTTGAAATTTTTCTTCTTTAAACAGCTCCTTTGCAGAATTATAATTTCTTGAATCCGTAGTTAACACATAGTAAGCAATGACTGCAGCTGCAATCACTACAATCGCAACAATAATTGCAATAATACCTTTTTTGGATAATTTCTTTTTTTCTTTTGGTTTGATTTCCCCGGATTTGGTCTCTTCCGTTTTTTCCTCTGGAGCTTCTTTTTCTACAACGATTTTATCCACCAATTCTTCTGTTCCTTCTACTGGACAGCCACAATGAGGACAACTTCTAGCCCTATCACTGATTTCTTTCCCACACTCTGAACATTTAATTAATGCCAAAATGACTTCCCCCTTTACCACGTAATATTGTAATAATTATAGCTTGCAGGCTTAGAAAAGACAACGGGAAATATAACTATAGCAACTACAGTACATCAAAGCCATTTTATTTTTTAGTAAGGCGGACAGTTGAAAGCTGTTCTTTCTTGATTTTAAATGTACTTAAAATCATAAAATACGCACAGTATGTTTTCTCCCTAATTTCTACGATTTTATCCCACTCATCTAAATTGTCTTTATGCAGATATCTGTTCCTGTCTTTACCGATATATTCAATCAAAAATTCAATCACTAGATTTGTCCAACTGTTTCTATAACAAACCTTATCTTTTATCCCATTTATTTTATACAACATATCACCCGCCATTGTTTTTATATATGGCAAGTTTTCATAAGAAAGCTGTAAAGAATTCCTTTGATATTTATCTTTTCCCTGCGCATTTGCTTCGAAATAAACAGGATATTTGTCCTTAAGAGTCAGCAAAATAGAACATAGAAGCTGCTCTATGGATTTCAAATATCCTGCGACAATAGCTGTCTGATCTAAACCTATATCAGTTTTAATCTGAAGGCCATAATACCATTCTGAACTGACAAAGCTATTCGCAAAGTCTGCATTACTTAAAAGTACTTCATAATTTTTCAAAAACCATTTTTTCATCTCTATAACTTCTTGCTCAATAAAAATGGTATGTAGTTTTTCCTCGAAAAAATATGACAAAAGTTCCTCTCGTACTTTTTCTTTATGCCTTTCTAATGTTTTTTGTGTAGGCAAAGGGCTTACTGTCATTCCCATCAATTGTTCTATTTCAAAATTGTAACGTTCCACATATTCTTTAAACTCCTTGTAATCCGTAACACCAATTTCTTCAAAGAACTGTTTCAGAGTAAGATTTTTTACAAGACTTCTGAATGGGTACTGTCGGTATTTATAAGAATTAGGCTTATAAAATATCGGTGCGCCATTAATCGACTCTTGCAAGACAATATTAACTACCTCATCTAAGCCAAAATTCATAGCATCCGCTATTTTCGGCATAAAATTCGGATTGTGAGTAATAAAATAGCCTATATTCTTTCCGCAATGTTCTACAATAAAATCTATATTCATTAAATCCACATTCTCTTTTATCATCACCCCCTGACTTTTACAAAGTTCGACACATATATTTTTTACTACACGGAGTGCCTGATAATGACTGAAATGCAAAATTATATTCATGAATTCAAATTTTCTATTTGAAATGCTGAACATAGGAATCATGCTTTGTGCTTCAAAAGACTTTTCCCATCCATTTATGGTTTCTTCCAACAAATTATGCATTTCAATAAATGCTTCTTCATATATACTCATATGTATCCTCCAAAAAGAGGCACACAAGATTAACTGCGTGCCTCTGCATAATATGGAATACTCCTGTAGAAGAATTATTCCTTTTTGGGTGACTCTACAAGTTCCACAACCGTCCGAGTAGCCGGTACGACCACGGAAATGATGGCTGCAGCCCTTTCAAGCCATCCAAGGACGACTTCGAGTTTCTTTCTCATAGTGCTACCTCCTCGTATAATAAGTTTGTAAGCAAGAAAAACAGCTTACAGACTTATT
>ERZ1673750.1537-NODE-1537-length-11105-cov-6.483982_pt1 | contig 11105 bp, 10 predicted proteins | sample MGYA00580203_ERZ1673750 | MGnify/ENA primary metagenome ERZ1673750 (study PRJEB41218, sample SAMN15661763) | gut metagenome | host: Homo sapiens | place: Canada: London | collected 2015-08-20/2019-03-30 | study: EMG produced TPA metagenomics assembly of... | reverse complement strand
GAGGCGGATCCCTTGTCCTGGTTGGCGGGGCCATCCACGGCGAGCAGATTGTAAGGGTCATTGCCGAAGCGGTAGCGCTGGGCGGTGGTCCAGTCCCTGGCACCGGATTGCCAGGCGTTTGCGAGCGCCACGACGTGGTCGATCTGCACGGCGGCGCTGGTGTTTCGGCCGCGCACGAACAGGATGGTCTTCCCGGTGTAGGGGTCGGCGAGCGTACCCGAGGAGACTTGGCAGCGCTTGGCTGCGCTGAATATGACATCAGTCAGGTCGCGGGCGAGCACATCGTCGCGCACGTCGCAGCCGTCGCCATCATCGTCGGTGGCGCGGAATCCGAAGGAGTCGCGGTCGTAGCCGGTGGAGTCGGGCCGGTCGTCGACCTGCAGCCAGTTCAGCGCGTCCGCCGCCGGGCCGGAGGCAATGTATTCGCCGGTGATCTCGCCGATGGAGGGGCTGATTTTGGGCAACGCCAGACCGATGACAACGCCGAGCAGGGCGGCGATCACCACCAGTATCATAAGACGTTCCAGCGGGGATGATCCGCGGAATCGGCGTTTGCGAAAATGCGTGCGCATGGTCAATCGGCCTGTCGTTGGTTCTGCGGTCAGTCTCGTGGGCTGCGCGGTGGTATCGTCGTCGGCTCAGGCGCGCGGCATAAGCCCGGACTCACGCCGCGTACCTTTCTCCCCGCCGGATCAGGCGTAGGAGAACGTGCGAGGGTCGTGCCCCGCGCGTTCCGGACCGTCGAGCGCGTCGATGGCGGCATGTTCATCGAGCGTGAGCGCGAAGCCGAACAGGTCGAGGTTCTGCCGCTGACGTTCGGAGTGCACCGACTTGGGGATGATGATCGTGCCGTTTTCGATGTGCCAGCGCAGGATCACCTGGGCAGGCGACACCTCGTGCGCCTCGGCGATTCGCGCGATCGTGCCGTTGCCGGCCTTCAGGTCGGCGCCGCGAGCCATCGGGGAGTATGCTTCGACCGCGATGCCGTGCTCCTTGCAGAATGCGACGACTTCGCGCTGCTGCCAGGTCGGGTGCAGCTCGATCTGGTTGACCGCCGGCCATTCGCCGGTCTCCTCGTACAGACGGGTCAGATGCTCCGGCAGGAAGTTGCACACGCCCAGCGTCTTCACACGGCCTTCGTCGCGCAGCTTGGTGAACGCCTTCCAGGTCGCTCCGGAACGCCAATTGAACGGAGTCGGCCAATGAATCATGTACATGTCGACGTATTCCAGCTGCAACAGTCCCAGCTGTCGGTCGAAGGCTGCAAGTGCCATGTCGTACCCCTGCTCGGAGTCGCGCAGCTTGGTCGTGACCCACAGATGACTGCGCTTGCGCCCCTTGTTGAAGCCGGTTTCGGCGAGGGCGCGGCCGACGCCGCCCTCGTTGTTGTAGCCCGCGGCTCCGTCGATATGCCGGTACCCCGCCGCCAACGCCGATTTGACCACGGGAGCGACATCATCGTTCTCGATTCGCAGCAGCCCCAACCCGATTTGCGGAATCACGTTGCCGTCATTGAGTTTGATTCCCGGCACGCTCGCAGCAGCCGCCGCAACGGCGAGATCGCTGGTTCCCAGCATGGTCGTCTCCTTGTCTTCACACTACATCCGGTTCGGAGCATATGCCATGGCGATATGCCGAGCCTCCCTACACCAGTATGCCATCATATCGGATGATCGGCATACGATTCGCGATTGGCGGCATCGGTGCAGGGGCCGGCAGACAACGCCGCCGGCCCCTGCACCGATCGATCAGCCGTCATAGCGGCCATCCGGTCACCAGCCCGTCAACGACGCCGCCGCCATCAGCTGCGACACGCCCGGAATGCGCAGCACAACCGTCATATGCAGTCGTGACGAACCGCGCAATTCCTCCGATCCGCAATAACCAGCCTCGCAATTGTGCCACCACTCCGGGCGTGTCGCGACAAATCAGACCCGACGCGCACCACGGTTCTACGCAAGACCCATGGCCGAAGCATCCCTCGACCACCCCAGCCGGCCTCCGACCGACAGTCCCCGCCAGCGCCCACCAGGCCGCCGTCATGTCGATTGTCAGCGCGCCCCCATCCGGCAAAAGTCCCATCCAGGCCAGTGAAACGGGACTTTCGCGGGACGGAGCACATGCCGCCACCGACCTCAAATAGGGAAACGCGGCGTTATATCTACAATCGCGCTCTCAAAACTCACAGGGCCAAATTCACTAAAAATGGCCTGTATCTGCGAGTTTTGAGAGCGGGTTCCCGTAATCCCCGAGATTCACCGCGTGCTGTCGCGCACAATCACATTGCAATCGGTCATCAACAACTCGGGCTTAGCGATCTCACCGCGGATGCGCCCTAGAATCCGCTCGACGGCGGTAGGCGCGGTCCACTCCAGACGCGAATCCATGGTGGTGAGCGGAATCTGCAGGTATTGCGACTCCTCGATGTTGTCGAACCCGATCACCTGAACCTGCCGGGGAATCTCGATGCCGTTCGCGCGCATCACGGTCAACGCGCCGATGGCCAGCTGGTCGTTCAGGCCGATGACGCCGTCGAACGGCACGCCCTTGTCGATGAGCTCCTGCGTGGCATGGGCGCCCGCGCCAATCGTCCATTCCTGCTCGACATTGCCGACCAGCCGCGAGTCCAGCGTCACGCCGCGTCGCCGGCATTCTTCGATGATGCCGCGCAAACGCAGCTGCGCGTTGCCTTCCACCGCGCCGAGCAGCTTCGCCTCGTCATATGCGCCACGTCCGCCGACCACCGCCAGCGACTTCACGCCGCAGTCGAACATGTATCCGGCGGCCGATGCCGCCGCCTGCACGTCGTTGGGCGTCACATGATCGGCCTTGCCCCATGTGGTTCGCGCGCCGACCACCACCAGCGGGAAATCGACCTCCAGGTCCTCCGGGCTGATGTCCTCGACCTCGCTCATCGACAGAATCATGCCGTCCGACACCGTGGTGTTGAAGTTGCGCAACAGCTCACGGGCGCCCGTCGCCGACCCTTCCGCGTATGTGGTGACGTACACGAGGTATCCGCGCTGCCGGGCGGCGTCGATCACGCGGTTCGCGAGCTCGGACAGGTATGGCGCGGTCAGCGTCGGCACAGCGAGCGTGATGAAGCCGGTGCGGTCCCGGTTGAGGTTGCGCGCGGCGACGTTGACCCGGTATCCGGTCTGCTCGATGACGGCTTCGACTTTGGCGCGGGTGGCGTCGGTCATGCGTCCGGTGCCGTTGATGACATTGGATGCCGTTTTCAGCGACACGCCGGCCGCGGTGGCGACGTCGCGCAACGTGACGCGCCGACGTGCGGCCGTCGTCGGCGAGCCTGGCAGGTTCTGCGCGATCTCGCTCTTGCCGGTCTTGCCGTTTTCGGTCTTGCCCATCGCGTCAACCTTACTCGTAGAGGAAACTCCCCCTATGGTAATCGTCTTCGCCGAAGTTGTCATACGGGCCTCCTTACCGCATGTCTGCTACGGTTTTGTCGTCTTCGCGACATCGTTGCCATCCGATGACGTGTTCGCCACCACGCATGTCGCCGCTGTTCATGACCACGCCAGGCTGCTCATCGATACCGTCACCGGTCTGATGAGCGGCACGCCATCCGTCCCGTTCGTCGAATTCGAGTCTGGCGAACCGGATTTCGCGCTTGTTGCCGGTGCGGATGCGCTCGCCCGTGTACCGGTCCACGCCGCGCGGGCGCATGGCGTCCGGCAGAAAGCAGTGGTAGGCGATGACCCATTCGTCGGTGCCGGGGACCCGAAGTATGCAGTGATGCCCGGTGCCGAGTATGCCGAGGCGTTCGTTGGCGACCAGGATTTCGCCGCGATAGGTCCACTGCGAACCGTCGCCTTCCATGGTCGACGCGGCCGCATAGGCGACTCGATAGTCGGGGTCGTCGGTGTCGCCGATCGAGTACGTGAGATAGTACGTCCACGTTCCGGCATGCTCTCTCACGTTCAGATATGCGGCCTCCCGGATGTCGGGCGTGACTTCGGGGATGATGCGCAGCATGTCGTCGGACAGGCGGGAGTAGCGTGCCCGGTTCTGCCCCCAGGCTAGGTACCATCGGCCGGCCTGCGGGTCGCGGAACGCCGCGGGATCGACGCCGGGCGCGACGATGCCGGTTCCGAAGCCGTGCCGCGCGGCGTGCGAGCCGGTTCGCGCCAAGTCGCCCTGCAGAGCGTATCCTCCATCGATATGGTCGGATACCGCTACGTTGGTCTGCCCGTCGCCGCAGAAATACAGGTAATAGCGGCCGTCGCGAACGGCGAGCGCCGGCACCCAGGCGTGGCCGGGCAGGATGTTGGTTCGGCCGCTGCCGTCGAGATGCTGGTCATGCAGGTCGATGACGACGCCGCGGTCCTGCCAATGTGCCAGGTCTTCGGAGGCGAGGCAGCGGATCTGCCAGCCGCTCCACCCGCCGTGTCCGTCGGTGGTGGCGAACAGGTAGAACGTCCCGCGTTCGTATGCGAGTTCAGGGTCGGCGAAGAAACGCATGACCCGCCTGCCGGTCGCGTCAGGCGTGTCGGGGATGCGCACGGGGGTGTCGAGTCGTTCCGCGACGACGGAGATGACCACGCGCGAGGTATCGGCAGTCGAGCCGTCAATGCCCGACCCGTCATCGCGGTGCACCGCGAGCAGGAGCGGACGGAACAGATCCTGGGTCTGCGGTACGGCGGATCCGTCGAGGGCCGTCACGGTTCCGTAATCGCTGCGGAACCGCAGTCGCAGCCGAGTGATGTCAGTGATTTCGCCGCTGACCGCACCGTCCGGCGTCCATTGGTCCAGCGTCAGCCGTAGCCGGTAATCGGCCCACGGCCCTGCGGCCGGCGTTGCTTCCGCGCCGGAAGCCCAGTCACCGTCATGAACCCGCGTCTCCCCGCGCAGCAGCATTGCGACGAAGTCCACGTCGACGTCGTCGCGGACTTCGCCGCGGCCCGACTCTCCTCGAATCGCCGGCCCCATGTCTGGAGCCGGCGATCCGTCAACGTTGCGACACCGTGATGAGCACACCGTTGCGTTTCAGCGTGACGGCTCTGCCATCATCGGCATTGCCGCATCCGCGGTAGACGAGCAGGGTCTCGCCTGCCGGCTCGCGCACGACAGCCTCGTTCTTCGCGCGGTTGAAGTAGAAGTCGAACCCCCGATCCACCGTCCGCATCTTTCACCCCGCGAAAGTCCCATTCGGAAGCGACGAACGATATGGCATGACAACGTTGATATAAGCTTATCGTGTCGACAGATGGCACCATCCGGCGATTTGTGGGTCATACGACGCACACGACATCGCAAAGTCTGTACCACACCAGGGCTTTTTTGCCTCTTTTCGGCCTTCTGTGGCACACGCGCCCGATACCGGTTTGGAGTCGGAATCCCGTTTTCCTTGATATTTCAAGGAAAACGAATGACATCATGTACCACAACAGGTCATGTAAACGTTTGCACGAGCTGGTGTGGCCATCGGCGTGGCCACACCACGGCCAAATCGGGCAAAATCACGCTGGTGTGGCACAACTACGAAACGAAGGGACGCGGCGACCTGCTGTCTCGGCCAAAAATCGAGACGCCGAGCTGCGGATGATACCCCGAAAGTCCTCGGCCGCCCCAGTCACCTTCGCGAACAGCCCTCGACCCTGCAGTTACGGACATGCCATGCATGACCAGCCCGCTGGTCTCACTGCCGTTCCCCGCCGACAAGCAGCCCGATCCGCTAGCGGGAGCCTACAGGCTCAAAAATAACTCGTGAATGCGGGTGTCGTCGGTGAGTTCGGGGTGGAAGGCCGTGGCGAGAATGTTGCCCTGTCGCAGACCGACCACACGCCCATCAACCTCGGTCTCGATCGTGGCGTCCGCCCCGACATCGGAGACGAACGGCCCACGGATGAACACGAGCGGAAAGTCCTTGATGTCACCGAAATCGGCCGTGGAGACGAACGAACCGAGCTGCCGACCGTAAGCATTGCGGCGAACCGTGGCGTCGAGGGCGCCGAAGTACACATTGTCGTCGTTTTCCAGTCGCTTCGCGAGCAGAATCATTCCGGCGCACGTGCCGAACACCGGCTTGCCGGCGGCGATGTGCGCGGCAATCGGCTCGAACAGACCGGTGGAGCGCAGCAGCTTGCCCTGTGTGGTCGACTCGCCGCCGGGCAGAATCACGCGGTCGATGGAATCGTCGAAATCCTCGGCGGCACGCAGCAGCTTCCACTGGGCGCCGAGCTTGTCGAGCATCGCAGCGTGCTCTGCGAACGCGCCCTGTACGGCCAGGATGCCGGTCACGCCGTGCTTTGCCGTCTCGGCATCGGCCGACTCTTCCTTCGAAATATATTCAACAGCTACAACCATGATTACTCCTTGGCTCCCGATGAGGGGAGCCGTCGAATGCGGTGGGGAGGGGTGGGGTGACTGAGGATGTGCCTCTACCACCCCAGTCGCCCCGCGGCAGCCCTCGCCGCCAGCGGGGGCGGATTCATGCGGAATCGCCCCCGCCAAGTTGACCGCCTTCGCCAGCGGGAGGGGCGGCTCGATCGTCCCGCCGCTAGCGGGCTATGATCACTCGCCGCGGGCGGCCATGATGGTCTGGATTTCGTCCTCGTTGATGCCGACCATGGCCTCGCCGAGGTTCTCGGAGAGTCGTGCCAGCAGATCGGCGTCCTGCCAGTTGGCGGTGGCCTTGACGATGGCGGCGGCGCGCTTGGCCGGGTCGCCGGACTTGAAGATGCCGGAACCGACGAACACGCCTTCGGCACCGAGCTCCATCATCAGCGCCGCGTCGGCCGGAGTGGCCACGCCACCGGCGGCGAAGTTCACGACCGGCAGTCGGCCGTTGTCGTGCACGTAACGCGCCAGCTCGACCGGCACGGCCAGCTGCTTGGCGGCCTCGAACACCTCGTCGTCACGCAGGCCGACGAGCTCGCGAATCTGCTTGTTCATCGTGCGCATGTGACGCACAGCCTGGATCACATCACCGGTGCCGGGCTCGCCCTTGGTGCGAATCATCGCGGCCCCCTCGGCGATGCGGCGCAGCGCCTCACCCAGGTTCTTCGCACCGCACACGAACGGCACGTCGAACTGTGTCTTGTCGATGTGATAGACGTCATCGGCCGGCGAAAGCACTTCGGACTCGTCGATGTAGTCGATGTCGATGGCCTGCAGGATGCGGGCTTCAGCGATGTGCCCGATGCGCACCTTCGCCATGACCGGAATGGAGACGGCCTCCTGAATGCCCTTGATCATGGCCGGGTCGCTCATACGCGAGACGCCGCCGGCGGCACGGATATCAGCGGGGATGCGCTCCAACGCCATGACCGCGCACGCGCCGGCGTCCTCGGCGACCCGAGCCTGCTCGGGAGTCGTCACGTCCATGATCACGCCGCCCTTGAGCATCTGCGCCAGGTTCTTGTTCAGTTCCGCTCGGTTTTCAGCCATTGAGGGTTCTCCTTCCATATGCTGCGGCGATGGCCGTCGCGACGACTGTCGTCATCGCCGTCATTGTTGCCGTTACTGTATTGTCTATATTGCCATTGTTGTCGTTGCCTCGACCGCCCGCACATCCACGGGATGCGCCGGCGGCACACAAGGCACCATGCTAGAGGCGTTCCCGCCGCGAACACGCGCAGCGGCTCATTTCCGGCGATAAGGAAAACCTATAATCCGTTATCAGCCGGCCATGCTGCACCGCCGCGCGGGAACACCGTCCGCCCGACGTCCGCCACCGTGGCGCCGCCGCCGGCCTGCGCCGCGCGGTTGTGCGCGACGACAAAACCCGACGCCGCTTTTCGTGCCCATGCACAACACCGCAGGAACCTACGGCAACGTACCCTTGACGATGGAATACGTATCAGGACATCTGCAAAGGAAATCCACGATGCCACAGGATCAGGCACAGGATCAGTCGAACGCGGCCCAAGCCGCCAAGCCGGCGGATGAACCGGCACCCAGCATGACGGCACCGGCCGCGCGGCCGGTCGGCACCGCTGCCGTTCCGACCATCATCAGCGAATACACCTCCCCCGGCGACGTCGCCGTGAACGACGACGAGACACTGTACTCGCTGCTCACCGAACGCATCGCCCGCACCGGCAATGCGACCACCATCGCGGCGCGCAAGACCGGCCCGGGCGCGTGGTCGAGCATCACCACCGGCGAGTTCCACCGTCTGGTGCTCGCCGCAGCGAAGGGCCTCATCGCGTTCGGCGTCGGCAAGGGAGACGCGGTGACGCTATTCTCCGCCACCCGCTTCGAGTGGGGCGTGCTGGATTTCGCGCTCGCCGCGATCGGCGCGGTGAACGTGCCAGTCTACGACACCGATTCCGCGGCACAGGCGGAGCGCATCATCAACGACTCCGGCGTGAAGCTCGCCGTCACCGATAACCGTGAACGCTATGACCGTCTCGATTCGATCAACGACCGATGCCCCGGCCTGCAGCGCATCCTCATGATGGACGGCAACGCGCTGGGCGCTTTGGAGGGATTGGGCGTGTCGGTCTCCGACGAGGAGCTGGAGGCGCGCATCGCCGACACCCATGCCGACGACCTCGCCACTATCGTGTATACGTCCGGCTCGACCGGCGCCCCGAAAGGCGTGGAGCTCACGCACCGCAATTTCCTGTCGGTGGTTCGAGCCGGATACGAGCGCCTCGGCGAGGTGCTGTGCGACAACCATCCACGGCTGCTGCTGTTCCTGCCCCTCGCCCACTGCTTCGCACGGTACATCCAGTACTGCTCGATTGGCTCCGACGATGGCGTGGTCGGCTATCTGCCGGATACGAAGTCGCTGCTTCCCGACCTGCGCTCGTTCAAGCCGACCTATCTGCTCGGCGTGCCGCGCGTGTTCGAGAAGGTGTACAACGCCGCGTCACGCAAGGCCGGCACCGGTTTCAAGGGGCGCATGTTCGCGCAGGCCGCCCAGTGCGCCCGCGAATGGTCGCGCACCGAGCAGGACGGAGGCAAGCATTCCGCCAGCCAGCGCGCCAGGCACGCGATGTTCGAGACATCGGTGTACCGCGCGGTTCGCGGCGCACTCGGCCCGAACATCCGGTATGTGGCGTGCGGCGGGGCTCCGCTGAGCGCCGATCTGGCGCACTTCTTCGCCGGCATCGGCCTGCCGATGATCCAGGGATACGGTATGACGGAGACCGCGGCGCCGTTTACGGTGACACGCGTGAACGACAACAAGATCGGCACGGTCGGCCAGCCCGCCCCCGGCTCGTCGGTGCGCATCGCGGACGACGGCGAGGTGCAGGTGCGCGGCGCGAACGTGTTCCGCGGCTATCACAATCTCCCCGAGAAGACCGCCGAAACGTTCACCGCCGACGGCTGGCTCAAGACCGGCGACCTCGGCTCGCTCGATGAGGACGGCCGGCTTACGATAACCGGCCGCAAGAAGGACATCATCATCACCGCCGGCGGCAAGAACGTCTCCCCCATCCCGATGGAGGAGGAGATCGCCAAGTGCCCGATCGTCGAGCACGCCGTGGTCGTGGGTGACGGGCGTCCGTTCATCGGCGCCTTGGTGACGCTTGACCCGGAAGGTCTGGCGTCGTGGCTGCCGACCATCGGTCAGCCGGCCGACTTGTCGCTGGCCGACGCGGCCGCGCTCCCGCAGGTGCGCGAGGAGATCCAGCCGTTCGTCGACCGCGCGAACGCGACGGTCTCGCGGGCCGAATCGGTGCGCAAGTTCGTGGTGCTGGATGCGCAGTTCACCCAGGAGAACTCCTGCCTGACGCCGTCGCTGAAGGTCGTGCGTCCGGCTGTGAACCGCGTGTTCTCCGGCGCGATCGACCAGGAGCTGTACGCCGGCAAGCGCTGACCACCGGGCCGCATAACCGAACGAGGGGTGGTGCGAACGTGCCGTCTGGCACATTGATATGGCCTGATTTTTGTTCCGCTCTTATAATGGGGCGGCTTGCGCCGTTTGGTTCGCGTAATACCCGGTTTCGGTCCGTTCCGGTGTCCTGCAGCCCGAGGACCGGTGCAGCGGGTTCGGCGCCCCGCCTCGAACCCGCGTTCCACGAGGCCGGGCCCGCCGCGGCGCGCGCCGCGGATTCCCGGTTCCCGCATGACGCTCGTCACCAGGCCGCGGCCGATCCCGGCCCTGAAACGGTCCCTGAACTCGTCGACGTACGCGACCATCAACGCCGTGCCGGGCCGAGCCGTGCCGCGAAAAAAGCCGACGCCGTCGTCAATATCTCGTTCGCCCGCCTCAATCACCCGACGACGCTCGTCATCATCCAGCAGCGCGAGTCCGCCCCGGACTCCGCCGACCAGTTTCACTGCCTTGCTACGCCTACCCATAGCTTCATTGCACGTACCATGTAGCTACTTTACAAATCAAAACCAACACGTTGGTCTAACAGACCCAAGAAAAACGCGCGATCCTCGGTCAGCGGTTGGCGGCGGGGCCGAGCGACGAACGCTTCACGACTTCTGCGGGGAGCAGACCGACACCATGTGCGGACGCGGGCAACGCCACTTCGTCACCTTCCCCCAGCAGATGCAGCACCTGCCGCATCGCAGCGACGCCCACCGCCTCAAAATCAGGCCGAACCGTGGTCAGAGGCGGAATCATGTTGTCCATCGCCGGCATGTCATCGAACCCGACCAGACTGACGTCACGTGGAATGCGAACACCATGCTCATACAGGGCACGCGCGACGCCCACCGCCTGATTGTCGTTCGCCGTGACCACGACCGTCGGCAACTTGCCGCCCTGATTGCCGATGGAATCGAGAATATGGTTCATCCTGGCGTACGCCTCGGTCGACTCCCAGGTCTTGCAACGCACCGTGACGGAACTGATGGAGCGGGCGCGGGTCAGTTTCACCCAGGCATCCAGTCGCGTCATCGCACCGCGCCACCCCAACGGACCGGCGAAGTACAACGCCCGCTTGTGACCGTATTCGGTCAGCATGCGCACCACATCGTCCATCGCACCCCACTGGTCGATACCGACGATCGACACGCGGTCGCGCTCGCGCGAGTGAATCAGGCGCAGCCCTTCGCTCACGCTGAGTTCGCCGTGCGTGGAGGTGATCATCACGCGAGGCTGCGTCAGCTGCGTGTAGCAGGCCGCTTCGAACATGACATCGGTGGGCGTGAGCATGATGAACGCGTCGACGTTC
>ERZ1673750.1530-NODE-1530-length-11147-cov-5.263974_pt1 | contig 11147 bp, 7 predicted proteins | sample MGYA00580203_ERZ1673750 | MGnify/ENA primary metagenome ERZ1673750 (study PRJEB41218, sample SAMN15661763) | gut metagenome | host: Homo sapiens | place: Canada: London | collected 2015-08-20/2019-03-30 | study: EMG produced TPA metagenomics assembly of... | reverse complement strand
CCTTTGATGTAGACGACCTTCTTATAAAAAATGGTGAGAAAGGCACAGCTAATATACTTAATTGTACTGAGCTCTATCTTAACTCAAAGATGTATCAATCAGTTGTAATATATCTACTTAGTCAAATATTTACTAGTCTTGATGAGGTTGGTGACCTTGATAAACCTAGATTAGTACTATTTTTAGATGAAGCTCATTTAATTTTTAAAGATTTAAATAAAAAGATGCTTGAAAATATCGTTACCATAATCAAGCTTATAAGATCTAAGGGTGTTGGCATCTTCTTCGTTACACAGAATCCTAAGGATATACCAGAAGAAGTTTTAAGTCAATTATCAAATAGAATTGAACATGCTTTAAGAGCCTACACTCCAAACGAAATTAAAAATGTTAAATACGCTGCAGATAGTTTTAGAAAGAATCCAAATTTTGATAGCGAAAAAGCTATATTAAATCTAAAAACTGGTGAAGCTTTAGTATCAACACTTAATGAAGATGGCGAACCAAGTATGGCTGAGATAACTCTTATAAGACCACCTGTGTCAAAGATTGGTATGATTGATAGTGCTGTGTTTAATGATATTGTAAATAATTCTGATTTTAATAAAAAATATAAAGAACCGATAGACAGAGAATCTGCTTACGAAATACTTAGTGAAAGATATGTTCAAATTAACAAAGAGATGGAAGCAGAAAAAGCTGAAAAAGAAGCTCAAAAAGAATATAGAACAAAACAAAATCAAAAGAAGAGAAATGAAGGCATGGCTGATAAGGTTATAAAGAGAGTTTTTAGTGCCTTTACTTATCAAATTGGTAAAACTGTTGCAAGAGATATAATGAATACTTTGAAGAAAAAATTATAATTGAAACAAAATTTTAGCCAGAGCGTTTGCCCTGGCTTTTTCATGCATAAAATAAGACTAGAGCATCTGCCCTAGTCTTAATATTTATATTTTTTCTACAAATATCTTTATAGTTTTGTCGTTTAAGTCTGTATCTTCAATACCAAGTTTCTTGTACTCAATACTATCAGCAACAGTTTCTTTCAATATAAAGTCTTTGAATTTATCAAAAATTTCTTTTAAATCATCATTTGCTTCAACAGAAATTTTTATCTTATCAAGAACATCAAAATCATTTTGCTTTCTTAATTGTTGTACCTTTGATATAAATTCTCTTAAATAACCTTCATCAAGAAGATCTTTAGTTAATTTAGTATCAAGTATGATGAATACACCATTTTCCATTTCAACGTTAAAGCCTTCTTTTGATTCGATTCTTACATCAACATAATCTTTTTTAATTTCAGTATCTTCTCCGTTTAGCTCAACATGTTGATCAGCATGATCAAGTTTATCTACAAAGTCCATGCTATTAACATTTAATAGATACTTTGTAAAATCTTTTATCTTTGCACCAAGTATTGAACCAGCAACTTTAAAGTTTGGCTTTAAGCTAAAGTTCATATACTTCTTCAAATCATCTTCGTAATAAACGTTCTTAACATTAAGTTCTTCTTTGATTAAGTCAGTTAAGTCCTTAAGGTCTTCTTTGTATTTACCGTCTATAACTATTTCATTAAGAGGTATTCTTACCTTGATCTTAGCGTTTTCTCTTGAAGATCTACCAAGCTTAACAAGTATACGAACAAGATCCATCTTGAATATAAGTTTTTCATCGATTAAATCTTTATTTGCCTTTGGATAATAGTCTATATGAACTGATTCCAAATCGCCAAGTCTTTGATAAAATTCTTCAGCTGTATACGGAGCAAATGGTGCTATGATCTTAGAAACACCAAGAAGTATTTCATAAGTTGTTTGCAATACTGCTTTTTTATCATCATCAAGCTCTGTAGCCCAGAATCTTCTTCTTGAACGTCTTATATACCAGTTTGATATATCTTCAACTACAAAGTCTTGTATCATTCTAACAACGTTTGTTAGCTCGAACTTATCCATCTCTTCTTCAATTCTTTCAAGAAGCTTATTATACTTAGCAAGTATCCATTTATCAATATCGCTTCTCTTTTCATATGGCACATCTAAAGTTTTTGGATCAATGCCGTCAGTCTGTAAATACATATAGAAGAAATTATATACATTTCTTAATGTGTTGAAGAATTTCGAGCTAATGTCCTTTAGTCCATCAACGTCGACCTTCTTAGTTGTCCAAGCTGGTGAAACATATAATAGATACCATCTTACAGCATCTGCGCCATATTCTTCGAATAATTCGAATGGGTCAATAGTATTGCCTCTGCTCTTACTCATCTTTTTGCCGTACTTATCAAGAACAAGGTTATTAACAAGTACGTTCTTATATGGTGACTTTCCTGTCATATATGTTGATATAGCAAGTAAGCTGTAGAACCAGCCTCTTGTTTGGTCTATACCTTCACAGATGAAATCTGCTGGGAACTTGTGATCAAAGTCTTCTGTATGTTCGAATGGATAATGCCATTGGCTAAATGGCATTGCGCCTGAGTCGAACCAAACGTCAATAACATCTTTTTCTCTAGTCATCTTGCCGTGGCAATGTGGACACTCTAGATGAACATCGTCAACGTATGGTCTGTGAAGCTCGATATTTTCATCGATATCTTCAATTGCTCTTTCTTTAAGCTCTTTTCTTGAACCAACGCTTTCCATGTGGCCGCATTCTTCGCACTTCCAAATTGGTAGTGGTGTTCCCCAATATCTTGATCTAGATAAAGCCCAATCTTTTAGATTATCAAGCCAGTTACCAAATCTTTTTTCTCCAACATAGTCTGGATACCAATTAACTGTTTTATTATTTTCAACAATTTTGTCTTTAAACTTAGTAACTTCTATATACCACGATGGTTTTGCATAATATAGTAGTGGTGTGTGGCATCTCCAGCAATGTGGATAATTATGTTCAATTTTTTGTTTTCTATATAATTTATTTTCTTTCTTTAACTCTTCAATGATCAATGGATCAGCATCCATAACCCACATGCCCTTCCAAGGTGTATCAGTATATTTACCTTCTTCATCAACTGGATTAAGAACTGGTAAATCATATCTTCTTGATGTATTGTAGTCGTCTTCACCAAAGGCAGGTGCTGTGTGAACTATACCAGTACCGTCTTCCATAGTAACATAGTCAGCTTCTGTTATATAGAAAGCTTTTTTATCACATGGTAAATATGGTAGTAATTGTTCGTATTCTTCACCAACTAGATCTGAACCCTTCATTTCTGCTATGATATCATAGTTTTCAGCATCTTTTTCAAGAGCTTGTTTAAGAAGTGACTTAGCTAAGTAAAGTATCTCACCAGTTTCTTTATGTTTTATCTTAATATAATCAAAATCTTTATTAACTGTTAAACTTACATTTGAAGGTAGTGTCCACGGAGTTGTTGTCCATGCAAGATAATATTCATTATCAGTGCCTTTCTTTTTAAACTTAACATAAGCTGATTCAGTTTTAATCATCTCATAGCCTTGAGCAACTTCGTGTGAAGCAAGTCCTGTACCGCATCTTGGGCAATAAGGCATAATCTTATGGCCTTCGTATATAAGTCCATCTTTAAACATCTTATCAAGAATGTGCCAAGTTGATTCAATGTAATCATTGTCAAGAGTTATGTATGGATGATCAAGATCAATTAGATAAGCCATCTTTTCAGTCATCTTTCTCCATAATGACTCGTACTTAAATACTGACTCTTTACATTTTTCATTAAATTCTTTTACGCCATACTTTTCTATATCTTGTTTGTTATGAAGTCCTAATTGTTTTTCTGCTTCTATTTCTACTGGTAGTCCGTGTGTGTCCCAACCAGCTTTTCTGTTCACATAATAGCCTTGCATAACCTTATATCTGCAGACAGAGTCCTTTAAAGTTCTACCACTAACATGATGAATACCAGGTTTACCGTTAGCTGTTGGTGGTCCTTCAAAGAAAACATATCTATTGTCTTTATCTCTTTTTTCGTTAGTTAGTTTAAGCAAATCAATACTGTTCCAATATTCAGATATTTTGTGTTCTCTATCGGCTACGCGATCATTTGATAAAGCTTTTAAGTCCATAATTACCTCCTTGAAGCTTCGTATTTTGCTTCTATTTCTTTTCTAAGTTTATATACAAGCGTCTCTTCATCTAGCTGGACGCTATCATAATCAATGCATTCACCTTTTTTAATGTCTCTTGTAAGTACTGCGCCTTCATTGATGACAGATATAGGCACTAAATTTTTATCTCTTGATTTTTCAAAGTCTATACAGCTTCCATAAAAAGTGTATCCTCCGATATAGTCAAGCTTATCGCCCCTCTTCATATCTTTCTTAGCAATTGCTACTACATCTGAATAAGGTAAATCAGAGATAGGCTTTATTGCTTCAAGCTTATCGAAGTGCGCTTTTAATACTGTGTTTATAGTCTCTATGCTAGTTAAGTGATATGGTCTATATAAAACATAGTTTGGTCCGTCACCCATCTTTAAAAATCTCATTAGGTGATCAATCTTTTTTAAATCGCTCTTTACTATGACGAAGACGCCTGGAGCAATACCATTGACATAGTCAACAATTCCGTACGAATTAAGAACGCCGCCTTCTGATTTAAGGCAAAGTTTCTTGTCAAGTGTTTTTATATCAGATTTAATCCCATGTCCGCCATCGACATCCACTCTAAATCCAGTCGCGTTACTCATAGTCGCCATCTCAACCATGGTCTTAGTGCCATCCACAAAGCTTGCAAGCATCTCTTTTTTTATGCCCTTTTCTTTAGCAGATTCGCTAACCGTGTCAGGATTGGCTTCTAGGTCAACTTCATTGTTCTTTCCCTTGCCAATGGCTAGAACATCAAAGCCCATTATCTTGGCTTCATTATAAAGTTCAAGCACTGTTCCTGGCTCGTCACCGTCTATGCCTGTGTATATTAGTCCTTTTTCTTCAGCAATCTTTGATAGTATTGTTCCAACACAAACATCGCTCTCTAAATTAAATGTAATTACGTTTTTGCCATTCATAAGAGCATTGTAACTTATTTCTGTACCTACAATTGGCTCTCCTGTCGCATCTATTACATAATCAATGTGCTCTGATTTGTATAAAAGCTCTTTGTCTTCACATATATAATATCTATTTAAATCTTTTATTTCATCAGCACTTGTAATTTTAATTATATCTTCTCTAGCAATACCCGCTGCAAGATAAGCATCAATCGCATCTTCTATGTGTCTTGATGAAATTAGTAATGGATTTAAAACTTTGCTTTGTATATATTGACTCACTAGTGCCTTACCCATAAAGCCTGCTCCTAGTAAGGAAACGTTTATCTTTTTACCTTTTTCTTTATATTCATAAAACTTTTTTTGATAATTTATCAAGCCTTACACCTCAATTTTATATCGTCATAAGCTGCCATAGCTGATAGCCAAGCAAAGCTTAGATTATAGCCACCACATGGGCCATCAATGTCAATAACTTCTCCAATAAAGTATAAGCCATTAATTTTCATTGACTCCATAGTCTTAGCATTTATCTCTTTAGTAGCTACTCCACCAAGACTTATCTGACCAATGCCATAGCCCTTATTCTTTATAATATCTAATTCAAAATCTTTTAAAATATTTATTATTTTATGTAAATCCTTATCGCTTAATTTTTTTGCGTTAGTTTCTTTTACAAGTCCAAGTCTATCAAGTACTGGAATTATAAGTCTTTTGTGAATTAAGCCAATGAAAAAATCATCTAGACTTTTATATCCGATATCTTTTTTTCTATCGCTTAAAATTGAAAATAATTCATCTTCATTAAAAGTATAAAAAAAGTCTACGCTAAATTTGTAAGCACTTTCTTTTCCGCTAATATATCTGGACAATTGAAAGACTGTTGGACCGGATAGGCCATATTTTGTGAATAAAACATCGTCCACATCATCTTTTATAATTTTACCTGCTTTTTTTAAGCTTAATTTTGCTTTTACTCTAAGCCCGTCTAGGTGTTTTAAATATTTATAATCACACTCATATGGAACTAAAGCTGGCTTTGTATCAATTACTGATATACCTAGCTCTTTTATTTGCTTAAATAAATTTGCGTCCGAGCCAAATTTTGGCATAGCCGCTCCTCCGCATGCAATTACAAGGCTCTTGGACTTATAAATATTTGCGTTTTGATCCTTAATTATAAATATATCACCATCTTTATGAAAACTTTTTACAAAGACATCAATTTTTATATTAACATTGTTTCTTTCGTTTTCATATCTAAGAACATCAAGAACACTCGATGCTTGCAATGACATGGGATAAACTCTATCTTCTTCCATATAAGGATATATACCCATGACTTGGAATTTATTTTTTATAGCTTCATAACCATACTTTTCTATCATATATAAAGTAAAATCTTTATCGTTGTATGGATTTTCATTAAGCTTAGTATTAGTATAATTGCATCTACCATTGCCAGTTGTTAGAAGCTTTTTTCCGACTCTATCGTTTCTCTCGAGCATAAGTATATTTAATTTATCCTTATTAAGAGCGCCAAAAAATAGTGCCGCTGCACCTGCTCCTATGACTATAGCATCATATATCAATTCTATCCACCACTTCTTTTAATATCTTTCCAAAGCCTTCATTAAACACAAGCTTTGCATATCTATCATAAGATGTTTTATCTTTATTTATAATTACTAGATTATCCGAATTAAAATATCTAATCAAACCAGCTGCTGGATATACCTTAAGTGATGTTCCAGCGACTAAAAGTAAATCTGCCTTAGATATTTCGCTTATAGCCTCAGCCATAACATTATTATCTAGAGCCTCTCCATATAAAACTACATCAGGCTTAATCAATGCACCGCACTCATCACAAGTGCAAGCACCTTTTGAATGCTTGATATACATTGCATCAAACTCTTTATGGCAATGTGTGCAATAAGATTTGTTGATATTGCCATGAAGCTCAATAACTCTCTTACTGCCAGCATCTTGATGAAGATTATCTATGTTTTGAGTGATAATTGCCTTGAGTATACCAATCTCTTCAAGTCTTGCAAGTGCCTTGTGACCTTCATTTGGCTTAACATTTTCATAAATAACTTTATCCCTAACGAAGTCAAAAAATATATCTGGATGTGCATGATAAAATTTATTGCTTAAAACTACTTCTGGTTCATATCCTTCATAAAGTCTTTCTGTATAAAGACCGCCAGATCCTCTAAAGTCAGGTATACCGCTCTCTGTCGATACACCTGCACCTCCAAAGAATACCATGTGCTTTGATCTTTTTACCTCTTCTACTAAAAGATCAATATCAAGCATCCCTCTTTACTCCATTTAAAATTGCGTTTAATAAAATACCAACTATAGCTGCTAAGCTAAGACCGTTAAGGCTGATATTAGCTGTTATTGGAAGCTCTATAGAAAATCCAAATAGCTCTTTAAATAAACCACCTGAGAATCCTATAAAAAGAATTGATCCCATAACTATTATATTTTTAATATTAAATTTAACATGATTATCTCTAATATTTCTAATTCCAATGAAACCTATCATTGAGAATAGCATTATAGATATACCACCCATAACTGCTTGAGGTATAGTTCTTAAGAAGCCTCCAAGTTTACCAACAAAACCTAGGATGATTGCAAATACAGCTGCAAGTCTAAGTATAGATGGGTCATAATTCTTTGTAATCGCTAAAACTCCTGTGTTTTCGCCATAAGTTGTATTAGCTGGTCCGCCTATAAGTGAAGCGAATACTGTTGCAAGGCCATCGCCAAGTAAAGTTCTGTTAAGGCCTGGATCTTCTATGAAATTTTGTCCAACTACTGCTCCGTTAGTAGTTATGTCTCCTAAGTGTTCCATAAATACTGCGAATATTATAGGAACTATAATTATAATTGCTTCAATATCAAATAGTGGCAAAGTAAAGTTTGGTACTGCAAAATATTGAGCGTTATTTATCGCTGTGAAGTCAACTAATTTAAAAGCAACTGATAGTACATAGCCAAATATAACTGCAACGAGTATTGATATTTGCTTTAAGAAACCTTTTACTAGAAATGGCCAAGCTACAGCAAGAGCTAGAGTAAGTCCAGCTACTATATAAGATGTCTTTGCCATATTAAATGCTGTTGGCAATAGATTGAAGCCTATAACTATAATCATAGGTCCAATTACTTGCGGTGGAAGTATTTTTTGTATTTTTTCTATACCTATACCTCTGATAAAGAATGAAAATAATACATATACTAAACCTGCAACCAACATACCGCCTTGAGCGTATCTAAGATCGCCGTACTTTGATGCTACTTGCACTATAACTGGTATAAATGCAAATGATGATCCTAAAAATACTGGTACTTTTTTCTTTGTGCAATAGTGAAATATAAGTGTACCGCAGCCAGCACTGAAAAGTGCAACTGATGGATCAAGTCCTGTAAGTATTGGAACTAAAACTGTGGCTCCAAACATAGCAATCAAGTGTTGTAAAGCCAAAATCGATTTCTTAATACTAAGAGATGCTTTCATCTTATGCCTCCAATTCTTTTAATTTTTCTGCTTGTTCGTGAGTTAGTAGAGCGTCTATCATCTCATCTAAATCCCCGTTCAAAAAGTCTTCCAATCTATATAAAGTTAAATTGATTCTATGATCAGTTACTCTTCCTTGTGGGAAGTTATATGTTCTAATTCTTTCAGATCTGTCTCCTGAACCTACTTGTCCCTTCTTAAGCTTTGCTAGTTCATCATTTTGTTCTTGTAGCATCTTGTCATATAGTCTTGATTTAAGAACCTTCATTGCTTTTTCTTTGTTCTTTAATTGTGATTTTTCATCCTGACAAGTAACAACAAGTCCTGTAGGTATATGTGTTAGTCTAACTGCCGAGTCTGTAGTGTTAACGCATTGACCGCCGTGTCCACTTGCTCTATAAACATCTGTCTTTATATCATTTTCATTGATTTCGATCTCAACGTCATCTGCTTCTGGCATAACAGCAACAGTTGCTGCTGATGTGTGAATACGACCAGATGCTTCTGTTTCAGGCACTCTTTGTACTCTGTGTACGCCTGATTCATGCTTTAGTCTTGAGTAAGCACCTTTACCAGTTATCATAAAGATAACTTCTTTAAAGCCGCCTATACCTGTTTCGTTTGTACTCATAATTTCAGTTCTGTATCCTCTCTTGTCAGCGTACATAGAATACATTCTAAATAAGTCACCAGCAAATAGTGCAGCCTCTTCACCGCCAATACCGCCTCTTATTTCCATAATAACGTTTCTTTCATCATTAGGGTCCTTCGGTATAAGCATTATCTTAAGGTCTTCTTCAGCCTTTTCAATATTTTCTTGTAAATTCTTTAAATCTTCCTTAGCAAGCTCCCTCATCTCATCATCAAGGTTCTCGCCAAGCATCTCTTCAGTATCTTTAAGTTCACTTAAGTAAGTTTGATACTCTTTATATCTATCAACAATTGGCTTTAAGTCAGCGTATTCCTTCATAGTCTTTTGATACTCTTTCATGTCCTTCAAAAGATCTGGGTCCATGACCTTTTCGCCAAGTTCTTTGTACTTGTCTTCAATAAAATTTAATTTTTCTAACATTTTCTCATCTCCTAAATGCAGGCAGAAACAAATCTATCAAAACCTTCAAGGTCTTTATAGATTTTAATATCTTTATATTTATACTTTTCTAATATTTCTTTTACAATATTTCCTTGATCGTATCCAATCTCAAAAAATATCATGCGTTTAATCTTTTCTCTAGCCTGTTTAATGATTTTCTCGTAGTATTCATAGCCCAAAGTTCCGCCTACTAAGGCAAGCTTTGGTTCTTTAAATAAATCCTTATCTAGTCCCATATATTCTTCACTTGAAATATATGGGGGATTTGATATAAGTATATCATAAGTTTCACTAATATTCTCAAATAAATTCGATAAAATGAAATTTATTGATAAATTATTTAATTTAGCATTTTCTTTTGCTAAATTTAGTGCATCTTCAGAAACATCTGAGCAAGCTACATGAATTAGAGGATTTTCTTCCTTAATAGCAAGAGCTATGGCTCCTGTTCCAGTGCACATATCTAATACACAATCGTCTGGCTTTATAAATCCATTAACAATGTCAATTAATTCTTCTGTGCAGAATCTTGGTATCAAGGCTCTTTCGTCAGTTTTTATAATAATATCTCTAAAATGCTTCTTGCCTATGATATAAGCCATGGGCGTGTCATTTAACCTTTTATTTATTAGATTAAAAAAATCTTTTTCATTTACTTCAAAATCTTTGTTCAAAGTTAAAAATAATTTATCTTTGCCACTTAGATGCTCTAAAAGCATATATATCTCACCCATAGGATTAGGAATATTTTTCCCTGACGCTTCAATATCAGCTAAAGCTTTTTTTATAATATCTTTAACTACCAAGCGTCTAAACCTTCTTCACTAGGTATTACCTCTTTAACCGCTGCTATCGCTACTTCGACCATGCTATCATCAGGCTCTTTAACCGTAGCTATCTTTTGTAGCCAAAGTCCTGGCTTAGCAACTAGTCTACAAACGCCAACATTATCGTACCTACCTATGAATCTATTAATTTCATAAGATATCGCTGCAATAATTGGTAGCGCAATAATTCTTGACACTATCCTCATTAGTGGCGATGGCCATCCAAAGAACGATAGAACAATAATTGATACAAGCATAACCATAAATAAGAAGCTTGTTCCGCATCTTGGGTGATACTTATTCATCTTTTGAACATTTTCTACAGTTAAGTCAAGACCATTCTCATAAGCGAAGATGGTTTTATGCTCAGCGCCATGGTACATGAATACTCTCTTTAAATCCTTTTGATTCGATATTAAACTTATATATACTAAAAATATAGATATCCTTATCAAGCCTTCAACAAAGTTTAGTAAGAATATATTATTTATTTTATCCTTTAAGAAGTTAGCTATGAATGTTGGAATTACAACAAAAAGTGCTATAGCTATAAAAAAAGAAAAAACAAAAGTAAAAATATTAAACAAAGTATCTTTAAATTTACTAGTTTCTTTTTTATCCTCTTCATCGTCATAAAAAGAGGCAGAATAATAGAGAGCTTTAGTGCCTTCAGACATTGAGTCCACTAGCTTAGATATGCCTCTTATGAAT
>ERZ1673750.1526-NODE-1526-length-11180-cov-6.202966_pt1 | contig 11180 bp, 9 predicted proteins | sample MGYA00580203_ERZ1673750 | MGnify/ENA primary metagenome ERZ1673750 (study PRJEB41218, sample SAMN15661763) | gut metagenome | host: Homo sapiens | place: Canada: London | collected 2015-08-20/2019-03-30 | study: EMG produced TPA metagenomics assembly of... | reverse complement strand
CCCCGCAGCAAGCTACGGGGCATCAAACTTGCAGCGCAGCAGAGCTGCGGGGTATCTGACCCTCGCGGCAGTCGCCAAATGGACATGCAAGCATGTCCGCTTGGCTCGTTGCCAGCGGGAATGAAAAAACGTGCAGCAGGAGGTTTTTATATGGAATACACGGTTTCAGCTCTCAGCAAGGATGCGGAGAGCATCCGCACAGAAGTTTTTATCGAGGAACAGGGGTTTTCTAATGAATTTGACGAGACAGACTGCATAGCAGAACATATCGTATTTTATGAAAATGGAACTCCGGCTGCCGTATGCCGTTTTTATCCGGATCATGAAGAGGGCGTATTTGTCGCCGGAAGAATTGCTGTGCGCAGAGAATTCCGGGGATGTCATCTAGGAAGTTTTCTTATGGATACTCTGGATCAGGAGATCCGCAAAAGAGGCGGACGGAAAATTCTGCTCTCCGCTCAGGAACAGGCAGTTCCCTTTTATCAGAAAAACGGTTATCACTGTGTCGGGGAGCCCTATCTTGACGAATTTTGTCCGCATATTCAGATGATCAAAGAACTCTGAACATAGGGAGAGGGCAGCGCTGCTGAGGCGCTGCCCTCCTTTTCTTTTCAGCCATTCAGCGGATATTTATCCGTCAGGCTTTTCACCAGCTCCAAAGCCTTTTCCCTGTTCTTCTCCGCATCCTGAAGCATCAGCGCGATCGCCTCGGCAATCACGTCCATATCTTCCGTATTCATTCCCCGTGCGGTCACCGCAGGCGTTCCAAGTCGCAGACCGCTGGTCACAAATGGTGACTGTGGATCGTTGGGAATCGTATTCTTATTTGCCGTAATGTTTACGCTGTCCAGCAGAAGCTCCACTTCTTTTCCGGTTTTTCCCATTGCCGCCAGATCTACCAGCATCAGGTGATTGTCCGTTCCTCCGGATACGATCTGGACACCGCGTTTCATAAGCCCTGCGCAGAGAGCCTGTGCGTTCTCCACCACATTCTTTCCGTACTCTTTAAACTCATCGCTGAGCACCTCTTTGAAGCAGACTGCCTTTGCCGCGATCACATGCATCAGAGGTCCTCCCTGAATACCCGGAAAAACCGCTTTGTTCAGCTTGTGCTCCTTTGCAAATTCCTCGCTGGAGAGGATCAGTCCGCCGCGGGGTCCGCGGAGCGTCTTGTGCGTTGTAGTCGTCGTCACATGAGCATAGGGAATCGGACTCGGATGCTGCCCGGATGCCACAAGACCTGCAATATGCGCCATATCCACCATCAGATAAGCGCCCACTTCATCGGCGATCTCACGAAACCGTTTGAAATCAATGATTCTCGCGTATGCGCTGGCTCCCGCCACGATCAGTTTCGGCCGATTCTCTTTCGCCAGACGTTCTACTTCATCATAGTCGATCACACCGTCCCCGTTGACTCCATAAGGAACAATCCTGAAATATGCACCGGACATATTTGCCGGACTTCCATGGGTCAGGTGCCCTCCATGCGCCAGATTCATTCCCATCACCGTATCGCCGGGCTTCAGCAGCGCAAAAAAGACCGCCATGTTCGCCTGAGCGCCGGAATGAGGCTGCACGTTTGCGTAGGTGCATCCGAATATTTTTTTCGCCCGCTCGATGGCAAGCGCTTCCACTTCATCCACCCACTGGCATCCGCCGTAAAACCGTTTTCCCGGATATCCTTCCGCATATTTGTTTGTGAGTACACTGCCCATCGCTGCCATCACAGCTTTGGATACCCAGTTCTCGGATGCGATCAGTTCAATGTGACTGTTCTGCCGCTCCTGCTCCTTCACGATCAGGTCTGCAATCTCTGGATCCACCGCCCTTACTTCCTCTAATGAATACATAATTTGTTCCTCCTGGAAATACTTTTGTTTTTGTGACACGCACATTATGAATACATATTAGTCAATAGAATGGGCTTTGTCAAGAGAAAGTTTCAGCTTTTTTCCCTGTGCGTACCGCGGATCACCGGAATCCCCTTCTCTTCTATCATCTGGCAGATTTCCATCAGCCGTTCGCACTCTTTCCGCTCTCCGTTTTCGGTCTTCTGAAAACGGCAGACACCCACATGCACCGCTTCAATCCCTTCCTGGCTCAGCCGCTCTACTTTTTCCAATATGCCCGGATCCTGACGGGGTTCCGCCGCCCCGTCTTTCGGGCATCCATTACATTTCATAAAAGCAAGCAGCCGAACATCTGCTCCGTATTTTTCAAAAAAATACCGGCGCTCCGCAAAAGCCCGCAGGCAGGAAACACCGGCACAGACCTGTCCGGCGCGCAGACAGGTCAGGATTCCTATATTCTTCATGAAAATTTTTTCCCTTCCGTAAACAAAATATGCATTTTCCCGTTTCGATCCCGGACAATTTCTGACTCCACCTGGTAGACCCGTCGGATTGTCTCCGGCGTCAGAAGTTCCTCCGGCGTGCCGCTGCCCACGATCTCGCCATCCTTCAGAATGTACAGACGGTCACAGTACATAGCGGCAATATTCAAATCATGAATTACTGACAAAACAGTCACATTCAGCCCCCGAACCAGTTCCATCAACTGCAGCTGGTGGGTGATATCCAGATGATTGGTCGGTTCATCCAGTATCAGGCAGGGCGTCTGCTGCGCCAGCGCCCGCGCCAGGATCACCCTCTGCTGCTCGCCGCCGGACAGCGTGGAAAAATTCCGGTCGGCAAATTCGTACATTCCAACTGTTTTCAGCGCCTGATCCACAATCTCGAAATCTTTCGCCCCGTCCTTCTCCAGCATCTTTTTATGAGGCGCCCGCCCCATCATCACCACTTCGCGGACGGAAAATTCAAAATTATAATAATTATGCTGGGCGACGACCGCCACCTTTCGGGCAGAATTCCTGATCTTCATTTCATGCAGCTCCTGATCGCCCAGCCAGATGCAGCCGCCATCGGGCTTCAATACCCGGTAAATACATTTGAGCAGCGTGGATTTTCCGCTCCCGTTTGGACCGATGATCCCCACGAACTCTCCGGTGTGGGTCTCCAGGGAGATTCCTTTCAGTATCCTTGCCGCTCCGTAGGACAGAGTCGTGTCCTCTGTGCGTATTTCCATTATTCTGCTCCTCCAAATCCATGAGATTTCCGTATCATCAGATAAATAAAGCAGGGAGCGCCCACCAGGGAGACCAAAATGCCGATAGGCATCTCAGAATTTTCCAGAATGACCCGGCACAGCACGTCGCACCAGATCAGGAAGATCGCTCCGCAAAGCGCACAGAGAGGGATCAGCTTCCGGTGATCCGTACCGAACAACAGGCGCACCGCATGGGGGATGATCAATCCCACAAACCCAATCATTCCTGCCGCATACACCGCAAATCCCACGATCACCGACACCAGGATCATATAACACATCCGCACGTTCTGCAGATTCGTTCCCAACGTGATCGCTGTCTCATCTCCGTACAGCATCAGATTCAGATTCCTGTACTGAGTCCAGAACAGAAGGCATCCGATCAGGATCACAGGAAAGATCACCTTCACATTTTCCCACTTGGCGCCGGCAAGACTGCCCATCGCCCAGTAAGTCACTGACTGGGACGCGCCCTTGTCGTTGGCGATATACAGCACAAAGCTGGAAAACGCGGAAAAGACCGCACTGACCGCCATGCCGGCAAGGATCAGTTTTGCCGCTCCCGGCCTCCCTCCGATATTGGAAATAAACAATACCAGAAAGGAAGCCGCCAGCGCGCCGAAAAACGCCATGATCCCCACAGAGTTGCTCCCGAACACCGTTCCGATCCCCAGCATGATGGCAAGGGTAGCGCCCAGGGTGGCGCCGGAAGAAATTCCAAGCACATAGGGATCCGCCAGGGAATTTTTCACCACTGCCTGCATCACTGCGCCGCATACAGCCAGACCCATTCCCACAGCCACCGCCAGAACCGCCCGCGGAAAACGGATCAGCCAGACAACGTCATGGATCGCGCCTGTTCCATATTCCTCCAGGCTCTGTATATGGAACACCTCATAGAGAACCACCTGATAGACTTCCCGCACGGAGATATCCGCATTGCCAAAGGTGATGGATATCAGTACGGAGAAGACCAGAAGCGCCAGCAGTGCCGCCGTCACCAGCAGATACCATGACGCGTGCTCCATCCACTTTTTTTCATTGACGTTTTTCTTCTTTCTCACCGTTTACTCTCCCAGATCAAGCTTCGGATACAATCCTTTTGCAAATGTCTCGATTCCATCCTGTGTGCGCGTTGCGCTGGCATACATCTCACTCAGCATGATCGGAACCACCCGGTCATTCTGAACCGCCTGCAGACTCTGCAAAGGCTCGTCTCCGATAATCGTATTCAGGTTCTCATTCTTTACCTCTTCCGGATCATCTCCCGTATAAGGCATGTAAACAACAAAAATCACATCGGGATCTGCCGCGATCAGATCTTCTTTTCCCAGGGAACTGCCGTCCGGATTCGCCAGAACGCCGCCAAGCTGTGTCACCATGTCTCCTCCCAGGCTGGCCGCTCCATAGTTGCGGAAGCTGCCGTCCCCTGCTTCAAGGATCAGAGTCGTCGGCTTTTCTTCCATATCCGCCGTCTTTTCCTTTACGCTCTCGATCGTATCCCGCATCTCCTGGACGATCGCGTTGGCTCTGTCCTGTACGTCAAAAATCTTACCGATATTCAGGATGTCCGTATATTCATTTTTCAGCGTACGGCTGTAAGCTTCATCACTGGGGCGGGTGTTGCTGTTCATGTAAATGTTCGTTCCCTTGTCCACCCATCCCTGGGCGTCTCCAAGTGTCTTCTCTCCGAACAGAGAGCCCCAGGAAAAGATCATATCCGGTTCCATCATCGTGACCGTCTCAAGGGATGGGGTGAATTCATCCAGATAATTGATCGTGGAGAACGCGCTCTTCTGATCGTCCGGCACTTCGTTGTCCAGTCCCGCCGCTCCGGCAATATGATCCTCCAGCCCCAGTGCCAGCATCGTTTCGATACTTCCCTGGTAGACAGCCAGAACTTTCTCCGGTGCTTTTTCATAGGTCGTTGTCAGTTCCTGTCCGTCTGAGCCGTAAGTTGTGATCGTGAGGGGATACTGGGTTTTCTCTCCCTCAGCCGTCTGGTCCGTCTCAGAGGAAGCGGACGATGCCCCGCTGCTGTCAGAGCCGGAAGAGTCGGACGGCGCTGCGCTGTTGTCAGATACCTGATTTTCCTGTACAATCTGGGACGCATCTTTTCGCTCAGCGTCTCCGCTGTTATTGCCGCCGCTCCGGCAGGCGCCAAGGCTCATCACCATTCCGGCAGCCAGAACGACTGCCGTCAGTTTTTTCGTCAGTTTTCCATGTTTCATTTTCTTCGTTTCTCCTTTTCAGTATTTCCTTTTTGGAATCACTGTATCGTCGAAACCGTGAATCTCACGGGGTCCCGCACCCTCCGCCGTGCCTTAACTGATACAGCACATTTGTCCAGGAACCGCAGACTTTCTGCAGCCGTTTCCACAGTTCCTTCGGGACTTCCTTTTTTTCAGGATCTCTCCCAAGTTTTTCGCGGATCTCCCGAAGCTTCCCCAGATCGCTTACTGTCCTTTCGTCGGGATTTACCAGAAGATAACAGCAGTCATAAAGAGCCCGGCTATGCTGCCGGGAACGGGACGTTTTCCGGTAATCAATATAAGTAGAGGAAAACGGATGAATCCGTACCACCGGTTCCAGCCCCACTTGATAGAGCGCATTTCTCCAGCTTTTACAGCTTGCCGTAAGTATTTCCTGTACCTCTCTCGGAACCTCACTTTTTCTCGGAGGTCTTCCCGTCTCTTCCGCCTTCCTTCGAATTTCCATCAGATAGTTTCTGGATCTTTCATCCAGATCTTTCACCTGATATACCGCGTATTTTTCAAAAAACTCTGCTGAAAGACCGGCATCCTGTACGACAGTGCTCCAGTTTTTCTGGTATTTTTTCAATTCTGCGCATAATTCCGGAACGTCGGAGGGATGAGGAATCCGGCATAGTTTCTTCGCCTCCTGGCGCAATTCTCTCAGCAGATGGTGATATCTTCTTCTTTCCTCCTCCATCTGGTTCCAGGAACTGCCGCCGGAACCGGAAGAGCGCTTTAACCCCGCTGCCTCCAGGGCGTAGGGCCACTTTCCGAACCTTTTCCGAAGGTATTCTCTCAACACCCAGAACACCTCTTTCTGAGACGGAGAATGATCCAGTTCCTTCGCCCTTTCCCGCAGCAGCCTCAAAAGGCATTCATCTTCCAGGCTCTCATAAAACTGCCTGCCCTTTCGCGACTCCAGAGAATACTCCTGATACAGGATACCGGAAACATTCTGACTGTTTTCCTCCATATCTCTGGCAGACGCAGCAATTTCCTGCAGTTTCCGAAGTTTTTCTCTCTGCCCGGACTCCTTGTTTTTTTCAACTTTCATGATTTCCTCCATCTGACGCATCTGCTGTGTTATCAAAATTTAAGAAAGAATCCTGCTTTCAGGATTCTCCGCCTTCGGCGGATCGCATAAGCGACCTCTTCCACTCCGCCGCAGTGTGATCCTCGCGGAGCCTTTTTCTTTCATAGGAAAGTACTTCCTATGAAAGAAAAAAACCCATTCCTTCCGGAACAGGTATCTGCAAAATTGTAAAAAACAGACTGCCACCTGGGAATTTCCTGCATGATTAATACGACCATCTCACCGACTTGTGCCACCACTCACGGCATCTGTGCCGGACTTTCACCGGACTTATGATTAAGAGTTACTGTACCGCTTTTACATTCCTCATCGCATCTGTTTTTTATTCTATTATCCTTCTGCTCATCCTCTGGTACGGCAATTGCCCCGCAATGCACACTACCGCCCTTTGAATGAACCTTATTCATTATACTTCTGTGTTTTCATCTTGTCAATGACGGATGTGTTTTCGTAATAGTTCCGCCCAGGTCTGCGCACATGCTGCGCAGACCGTAAGAACGTGATTCAGGAGTGCAAAATCCCATCGCCGAAGGCGATTTTCAATGGATTTTGCATGTAACGGTTCAGCAAGGCTGAACTGTTACGTGTTTTCATCCTGTTAGTGGCGATACGCCTTGTCTTTCTCTTCCTGATAGGCTATAATAAAAGTTATTCACCCATATTTTACAGGAGGCATTTCATGAAACCAAACAAAAAGGATCTCCGTCTGATCCAGATCTTTATTCTCGCAGCGCTTTTCATTCTTGGCATCAAATATTTCGACGTGCTTCTGAGTATAATCGGAAGACTCTGGGGCATCATCCTTCCCCTGATTGTCGGCGCCGCTATCGCCTTTACGTTAAACATCCCTATGAAAGCTCTGGAAAAACGTTATTTTCCACAGAGTACGAATAAATATATCATAAAAAGCCGCAGACCTGTCTGTATTTTTCTTTCCATCATTTTTATTCTCCTTGCGGCAGCATTTATTATTCGGATGGTGATCCCTGAACTGATCAATGCATTCTCTCTGATCATCAAGGAAGTGATTGCATATCTTCAGATTGGGCAGGAATGGCTGATGGAAAACTCCGAAGATTTTCCTTCTTACCTCAATCAATTCGTCAGGAAAGAAGTGAACATCCAGGATACGGTTCAGAAAGTGATGAACTTTATCATCCAGGGTGTCAGCGGAATTCTGGGATCTGCCTTCAATGTCTTCGGTTCTGTAGCGGGCATTGTGATGGACTCTGTCTTTGCTGTCATCTTTGCTCTTTATCTGCTGTTTGGAAAGGAAAAGCTGATCAGCCAGTTCCGCAGACTCTGCAGCCGTTATCTTGGACGCAGTTTTACCATCCGTTTGGGATATATCCTCAACATCTTAAACACGAAATTCCAGAACTTCATTATCGGTCAGTTTCTTGAAGCGATCATTCTCGGCGTGCTCTGTACGATTGGCATGACACTTTTCCGTTTCCCGTATGCTCTGATGGTCGGCGCAACGATCGCGGCCACCGCCCTGATTCCAATCCTGGGTGCATATCTGGGTGCAGCCATCGGCGCTTTTATGATTTTTACGGTCAATCCGCTTCAGGCACTTGGATTTATCGTTTTTATTGTAGTGCTTCAGCAGATAGAAGGCAATGTGATCTACCCAAAAACCGTCGGCTCCTCCATCGGACTCCCCGGCATCTGGGTGATCGCCGCTGTCACTGTCGGCGGAGGATTTGCCGGAATCCCGGGCATGCTCCTTGGCGTTCCGCTTGCCGCTTCTGTTTACCAGCTGATCCGCGATGACGTACATCGGGCAGAACGGAAAAAGAAAGTGGTTCGGGCACCCCAGATCAGAAACGATTCCGACACTCCGAAAGAGCAACAGGAACCCATTCAGGAAAAAAATAACTTTTCATAACAAAAGGCGTATGCTGCAAGTTTCTCCTGCAGGCATACGCCTTTCGCTATCATGTCAAATTGTTTCCCACGTTTTTTCAGGAAACTCTCCCGTTTTCCATCTCATAGACTACATCGGCAATGCCCATCGTGGATTTCCGGTGAGAGACCAGAACAACCGTTTTTTCCCGGCACGTCTCATTCAGAGAGTGCAGGATAATTCCTTCGTTCAGAGAATCCAGATTACTGGTCGGCTCGTCCAGCAGAAGGAACGGCGCATCATGGAGAAAGGCGCGGGCAATCCCGATCCGCTGGCGTTCGCCTCCGGAAAGCGTATCTCCCAGTTCTCCGACCTCCGTATCATAACCGTTCGGCAGAGAAAGGATAAACTCATGGATCGAAGCCTTTTTCGCCGCCTCCATGATCTCCTCCCGGGAAGCACCCGGTTTTCCCACCGCAATGTTGTTGGCAATCGAATCATGGAACAGGTAAGTCTCCTGTGTCACGTAGGATTCCATATTCCTCAGATTTGCCGTGTTGATCTTCCGGATATTTTCATCGGAAATCTTCACCGTACCGCTCTGTACATCCCAGAACCGCATCAGAAGTTTCAGAAGTGTAGATTTTCCGGAACCGCTGCTTCCATGAATGCCCACGATCTGGCCCGGCCGGAAATCGATGGAATAATCTTTCAGGATCTGCTCGTCCTCATAGGAGAAATCCACATGTTCACAGGACGCGCCGGAAAATTCCACCTGGCATCCGTCCGTGATCTCCTTCACCTGCGATTCCTCTTCCAGAATGGAAAGGACACGCTCCCCGCTGGCGAGAGTCTGATTCAGATTGTTGGAAAGGCTGGACAACGCCACCACCGGACCGAAAGAGCCCATCATCGCGATCGTACAGATCAGCACCGCGTCAAATCCCACCTGACCGCTCTGATACAGATACATCGTCAGAAACAGCATCGCAAAGGAAAAGACCAGGATCATCAGGTTGGTGACCCCTCGCTGGGACGCCTCCATTTTGCTCAGATTCCTCTGCATCTCCCCCAGTTTCCGGGAGCGCTCGCTCATCTGTTCCTTACGTGTTTCTCCCTGTCCATACTGAATCGTCTCATCCAGACCGCGCAGGGAATCCAGCACAAAGCTGTTCAGATTTCCGAATTCTATCCGGAATTCCATTCCCTTCGTTCCTCCACGCTTCCCATTCCAAATAGGAAGGACTGCTCCGACAACCCCATAAGCCGCCAGCGCCAGCACGCCTGCCAGAGGATGCCAGCTTCCGATAAACAAGGTCATCACCAGGGAGGTGAGGATCGCGATGGCGATCGGTGAGATCGTATGGGCATAAAAGACTTCCAGCAGCTCAATATCTGTTGTGATGATGGAGATCAGGTTTCCCTTATCTCTTCCTTCCAGCTTCGCCGGACAGAGGGTACGCAGAGCGGCAAACACCTTATGGCGGATGATTGCCAGCAGCTTAAACGCGATAAAGTGATTGCAGTATTGTTCCATATAATGAAACACACCTCGAAGAACCGCAAGGACAACCAGAAGGACAAAGATTCCCGTAAAAGAAATTCCGTCAAACAGACCGCCCTGCAGCTGCACAGGCATCTGTGACACCAGGCCGCGCACCATGGCGCTTCCGGCAAGGATCGTCAGAAAAATGGCGCAAAGGTAGCCGATCACGCCCAGCACGATCGCCGCCAGCATGATATGGATCAGCGGTTTCACAAGACCAATCAGGCTTCCCATGATCTGGATTCCGTTTCTTCTTTTCTTCATCTTGACGCCCTCCTTCTGTAATTTTCCAGCTTCTGCTGGCTCTCAAACAGCTTCTGATAGCTTCCGTCCTTCTGCATCAGTTCCTGGTGTGTGCCGGCTTCCCGGATTTCGCCCTGAACCATCATATAGATGCAGTCAGATGTCACCACATTGGCAAGGCGGTGGGAGATCAGCAGAACCGTGCGGGTCTTCGCCAGCTCACGGATCACCTCCATGATCATCTCCTCACTCTCCACATCGATATTGGAGGTTGCCTCGTCAAAAATATAGACCGGAGTATCATGCAGGAGCGCTCTGGCAAGCGCGAGCCTCTGACACTGGCCGCCGGAGAAATTGCTTCCCTTTTCCTGGATCTTGGTATCCAGTCCCTCCTGTGCCTCAAGGAATCCCCAGAGATTCACTTTTCTCAGCACTGCGATCATTTCCTGCCGGTTTGCGTCCGGCTTGCCCATCCGCAGATTTTCTTCCACCGTTCCTTTAAACAGATAACTGTTATGAGCCACACGGGTCACTGATTTCATCAGGCTCTCCTCGGACACCTCAGAAAGCTCCACACCTCCCAGGCGCACACTCCCCTGATAGCCCCTGTTTCTTCCCATCAGCACCGCTGCAGCCGTACTTTTTCCGCATCCGGATTCTCCTACCAGAGAAACCATAGACCCTGCCGGGATCCGGAAACTGATCTCTTTCAGGATCTGCCGGTCTTCCTCATAGGAGAACGATACATTCTCAAAATCTACATCCAGACTGCTTCCACCCGACTCCTTCGTCCCTTTCTCCGGTTCCGGCAAATCCAGAAGGCAGAAAATTTTGTCGCTTGCCGCCATTCCGTTCATGGCAATATGGAAGAAAGAGCCAAGCAGACGCAGCGGGATGAAAAATTCCGAAGCCAGCAGGATGATCGTCAGCGCTCCCGCAAAGCTCAGCGTTCCGGACAGATATTCACTCACCGCCACGATCATTCCTGCCGCCGCTCCCCCATACGCCACAATGTCCATGACACTGGTGGAATTCAGCTGCATGGTCAGCACCTTCATCGTGATATTTCGGAACCGTTCCGCCTCT
>ERZ1673750.1520-NODE-1520-length-11220-cov-5.024362_pt1 | contig 11220 bp, 9 predicted proteins | sample MGYA00580203_ERZ1673750 | MGnify/ENA primary metagenome ERZ1673750 (study PRJEB41218, sample SAMN15661763) | gut metagenome | host: Homo sapiens | place: Canada: London | collected 2015-08-20/2019-03-30 | study: EMG produced TPA metagenomics assembly of... | reverse complement strand
AAAGGTTCCGATCGTCGTGCATACCCACTGCACCACAGGCCTTGGCCCGCTCACGCTGCAAAAAGCTGTGGAAGCCGGTGCGGATGTGATTGACACCGCCATCTCCTGCTTCTCAGGCGGCACAGCTCAGCCCGCTACCGAAACGCTCGCTTATGCGCTGCGCCAGGAGGGCTATGAAGTATCGCTCGACGATAAAAAGCTCAAGGAAATCAACGATTTCTTCAAGCCGATCCGCGCACAAGCGCTGGAAAGCGGCCTTTTAAACCCCGTAGTGCTCTCCACAGAGACAGACGCGCTGGTTTATCAGGTGCCCGGCGGCATGCTCTCCAACCTTGTCGCCCAACTGACCGCGCAGAAATCACTTGATAAGCTTGATGAAGTGCTCGCGGAAGTGCCGCGCGTGCGTAAAGATCTCGGCTACCCGCCGCTGGTCACGCCGATGAGCCAGATGGTAGGCGTGCAGGCAACGGCAAACGTGCTTGCGGGCGAGCGGTATAAAAATGTATCCAAAGAGATCAAGGCCTATCTGCACGGTGAGTACGGCCGCGCTCCAGGCGAAATCAACAGGGAAATCCAAGAAAAAATTCTCGGCGATGAAAAGCCAGTTACCGTGCGCTATGCCGACCTGTTGGAGCCCGGTTTTGAAAAGGCGAAGGCTGAGCTCGGCGAGCGTGCCAAATCCGATGAGGATGTTCTTTCCTATATCGCATTCCCCGCGCAGGCGGAAAAGTTCTTTGACAATCGCGAAATACGCGAAAAGAACACCTTCTCCTATTCCATCGAGCAAATTGACTGATAAGGAGGCTAATGCCCTATGCTGGCAAATCAGACCATTACAATTGGGGATTCCCTCTTGATCGCGCTCGTAGGGATTGCAGTTGTTTTAATCGAGCTTGCGCTCCTGGCCGTTATCATCATGCTGCTCTCCAAGGCAATCCGGCTTTTGGAACACAAGGGCGCGCGCGATAATAAAGCCGCTGTACAGCCGGTGGAGACGCCGCAGGTCATCCCCATCCAGGCCGCCCCCGCCGCTGTAACAGCTCCCCCGGCAGTGATTGAAAACGGAATCCTGCTCGTCGATACGGATGAGCAAACCGCCGCCATGCTAATGGCAATCGTCAGCGATCAAACTGGTATTCCGCTCGAGCGGCTGCATTTTCAATCCATCCGTCAGGTTACCGTTGACAGCAAAACACAAGCGGTGCTTCTGGCAATCATCAGTGACAAGACCGGTATCCCAGCCGATAGGCTCATCATCAAATCGATAAAAGCGATTGACTAAGAGGAGGAACTCAAAATGAAATACATGGTCACATTAAACGGTAAAAAGTACGAGATCGAAGTGGAAGAGGGCCAGGCAATCGTCAACAGCGTTACAACCGCCCCCATGGCAGGCGCTCCGGTTGCCGCTGCCCCCGCGGTAGCTCCCGCCCCTGTGGCCGCTCCCGCTGCTCCTGCTGCCGCCCCTGCCCCTGCCGCTGCACCCGCTGCACCCGCTGTGCCTGCCGCTCCGGCAGATGGCACAAACGCTGTGTGCCCAATGCCCGGCACGATTTTAGACGTAAAGGCATCGGTTGGTCAGGCTGTTAAAGCCGGTGACGTGCTGTTCATTCTGGAAGCCATGAAGATGGAAAACGATATCGTCTCCCCTGCTGACGGCACCGTCAAGCAGATTCTCGTTTCCAAGGGCAGCACCGTTTCGACAGACGACGTGCTCGCGGTTATCGGTTAAGCGGAGGGAATTCCGCATGAATATCTTAGAAATTTTTAAACAGTTGATCGAAAGCTCCGGCTTTATGGCACTGACGTGGCAGCAGGCCGTGATGATTGGTGTATCTTTCATCTTCCTGTTTTTGGCAATCGTCAAAAAATTTGAACCGCTGTTGTTGCTTCCGATTGCCTTCGGCATGCTGCTGGCGAATCTGCCCGAGGCCGGGCTCATGCAGCCGGGGCCGACACTGCTGGAATCCGGCGTGTTGTATATCATTTATCAGGGCGTTAAGAGCAGCGTATTCCCCTGCTTAATTTTCCTTGGTGTTGGCGCCATGACGGATTTTGGTCCTCTGCTTGCAAACCCCTCGAGCCTCCTGCTCGGCGGCGCGGCGCAGCTAGGCATCTATGTTGCCTTTGTCATCTCGATTGCAACCGGCCTGTTTACGCCTGCACAGGCGGCCGCAATCGGCATTATCGGCGGAGCGGACGGCCCTACGGCCATTTTCCTCGCCACCCGGATCGCCTCTGAACTGCTTGGCCCAATTGCGGTTGCCGCCTATTCCTACATGGCGCTCATCCCGCTAATTCAGCCCCCGATCATGCGTTTGCTGACCACCAAAAAAGAGCGTGAGGTCAAAATGGAGCAACTGCGCAAGGTCAGCAAAACGGAGAAGATCATCTTTCCGATTATCGTAACTGTAATCTGTGTACTACTGATTCCGGATGTTGCCCCGCTGATCGGCATGTTGATGCTCGGCAACCTCTTCCGCGAAAGCGGCGTGACCGACCGCCTCAACGATACGGCGCAGAACGCGCTTTGCAATATCGTTACGATCATGCTCGGCGTTTCCGTTGGCGCAACAGCCAACGGCGCAACCTTCCTAAAGGTGCAGACGCTTGCCATTGTAGGCCTCGGCCTTGTCGCCTTTGCGTTCTCTACAGCAGGCGGCGTGCTTCTGGGCAAGCTGATGTTCTACATTACAAAAGGCAAGGTAAACCCCCTGATCGGCGCGGCTGGTGTTTCCGCTGTTCCGATGGCGGCGCGTGTCGCCCAAAAGGAAGGCCGCAAAGCCAACCCCACCAACTTCCTGCTCATGCACGCAATGGGCCCGAATGTGGCGGGTGTGATCGGTTCCGCAGTTGCGGCGGGCTTCATGCTGTTGCTGTTCCAGGCAAAATAACAAACGCGCATGCACCAAGGTCGAATGATAAGCCCATATATTTTCTAAAAATGAAAAATAATTCTAAAAGGGCCCGTTGCAGAATGATAAACATTTTGCAACGGGCCCTTTTTCCTTAAAATTAAACGTTGTATAAAAGCCGTATTGTCTTTATCCAAGTATATGTATATGTGCCAAACGGGAATGTCCAATTGCTCCCATTATACGATGCGAGCTTAAAGCATTCATAAGCCGGATCCATAATTTGGACGGCAGTCTGTGTATCCGAAAACAGATAGCCGGTGAGAGCTACCGCATGGTATTCATAACGCAGAAATCCATTTGGCCTTCTGCATTGCAGGTACGCAGGATCAATATTATTGATAACCGTTATGATATCGGCTTGAGAAAGAACATTTTTGATAGTCGGCACATAGGGCGAGCCCAGATAATGCTCTAAAGCCGACTTTGCCTCGTTATTCGTACCGCCGTCATCGTAACCGATCCCCATATAATCCGCTACGTTTTGTGCCGTAAGAGTGCCCCAAGTATCCGGTTTTTCATATCTGCACATGGAGGCAACCACCGCTGCCCAGCACAATCCGTGCTGCCGGCCATCCACGTTTTGATCCACAATATCATAAGGCCGATAATTGGAAAGATAGTTTTCTCCTGTTATCGCCGGGCTAGATCGAAGCGTATTGGATTCACGATCCTGCTCCTCCTGTTCTCGCAGGGCGTTATCCGCTAAGGCCGTAAAGGGTTCATTGATTTCGCCCAGCCGCAGAACCGCCTCGTCAGAATCGAGATCAAACGATAACATAGATGATTCTATCGGAGAGCGGTAAGCGCTGTTTGGCCCTGTATTTCGGCCATGCAAGGTAAAAACATCGCCCTCGGCGGAAACAGCCAGCAGAGTATTTCCGTCCTGTAGCAGCAATACCTCCAATTCATTTTGGTCAATTGCTTGATTCAAAAGCGGTGCAAAATCTGTTCCCAAGGTGGCAGAAATCCGCCCATTTTCCTTCATAACAGTGAAAATCGCTGCTACCTGATTGGTTCCATCCACAACAGGGAGGTAAACCACTTGCGCATTGCTCCCACCCCCTTCAGCATTCCTGAAAGCCACCGGAGATAACAACGATAGTTCGGAGGGATCGGCAAGCTCCACCCCATATATCTCAGAATGCTCTAGGAAGTGGCGCATCAGAAATCCGTAATGCTTTTCAATGCATGTCTCAATGTCTGCCGTTGTAACCACAGAACCATTTGCGCCGCCCGCTGCAAACCCTGAAACCGATAGAGAGAGCAGCATGAGAATAGCGATAAGCGCGGACAGAAACTTTTTGATGCCAATCGGATGCTTTTTCATTACGACTTTTCTCCTTTCTTTGTTTTGAACCGGATGAATCTCTTTTTCAGCATTCGTTTTTTGTGATCTGATCACCTCCCGTTGCATTGGGCTAATTTAATCAAACATCAGCTGTGTAATTCCATGCTTTTTTAAATAGCGGATAGAAGTAACCGATGTGCAGAGAGTAACGACAAAAACAAGCAAGAATGAACATAAAATTTCCAATGGATTAATAAAAGTTGCGATATCATCCATTTTGCCGAATACGATCTGGATGGTAGCGTATACGGCAGGAACCGAAAGCAAGATGCCACACAGGGCAAAATAAACAGATTTCAATGCAATTAGCCCTTTCAGCCGCGGCAGGCTTAAGCCGTTTAGGCGAAGCAGTGCGTAATATTTCCTTTTGCTAAATAATTCTATCCTTTCCTCGATAATCAAAATGATAATAATCACAAGCGCCATCATGCCGACCAGCGTTTGATATAATACCTTCAAAATGATCTGAAGCTCTCGGAATTCCTCCTGCTCTGCCGCATTATTACGAAAATCAAACCCTTTGAGAAGGCCTGCATAATATTGTATTTCCGGCTCGAAGTCCTGATAGGAGACCCCCTGTTTTAAGGAAATTCTGATGCGTGAATGGGTTGGTGCGATATTTAATGATTGGAAGGATTCATTCGCCCCGATGAGCGTATATGCCATTGGTGGGACGCTGAGCGTATCAAACCAAGCAATACGCTGATAAATAATTGCGCCAATTTTTACAGAAGCATCCTTTCGCACCAGGTTGGAGCGAGCCTGCTCTTCAGTGATATAGCCATTCATACCTGTATTTTTAGGGACTAATTGTATGAGATGCAGCACATCGCCTACCGCGTAATGGGATTCCTTAAACTGGCCCTCAACGCCGGTATACTCTTCTGGTGTTAAAAAATTCTGCTGAGAATATCCATCCATTTGAACAAACTCATAGGTGGGAACCATCAGAATAACTTCCTCACCACTCCGAATCTTCTCAACATTGATTGATCCGCTCATCACATATTGTTCCATTGATTTTAATTCTTCCTCTGAATACCCTAGATATTGAACGGATCGTGTCGGCAACGTAATATTAAAAAGATCTTTTAAAGAGGCATTCATCTCGGCATCGTTCATATAACAGCTGTTATATGGATCTTCTTCTGCGCTGGGCGCATCCAGCAAATAAAGTTCGTTTGAATCTAAATACTCGTTGACCATGCGGATTTGGGGATTTCTTTTTAATTGATCCGTTATATCATTCGAAATAATCTTTTTATAATCAGGTACATAAATTTTTGCCTGATCATCGGGGACTATTACCACACGGTTCAAATCTCCCTGATCATCCACATACGAAGTGTCTGTAATAGACTGATTGGTAAGGAATTCATAATCGAAATCATGGGACATCTCGCCGCGCCCTTCCTGCATTTGCGAAGAAAATATTTTAATATAAACAGAATAAAAATTGAACAGAGACAGGCAGCATGCAATCAGCAAAGCCACAATAATCGATTTTTTCAAATGCGATTTCAAATCCAGAAACGCTAGATGCGACAGGCCTGTTTTTCGATACTTTTTTCCCGAAGATTTTTCTCTATGTAATTGTTCTGTATCAGCAGGAGAAAAAAGGCTGATTGGAGAAAGGCGGTTTATCTTTCTGATGCTCCATAAGCTACCCAAAAACACTGTTACCACACAGATGAAAATGCTGATTCCAACTGCCTTCCCAGATAGAGCGATACTATGATCGAGCCCGATAAAACGGTTAAATAAAAATACGGCAATCCAGGATATACCATACCCAAGCATCAGCCCCAAAGGTATGGCTAAAACCAGCAAAATCACAATTTTAAACAGAATAAAAGCAACACTGTCCGCCTTTGTCATATTCAGGCATCTAAAAATTGCAAGCTTACGCTGCTGGCTATCAATAAAATAGGTAAAGATATAGATATTCAGAAAAAAGGAGCATATTGACGTTAAAATCACCACTGCTGTAGGAACTGTATATTTTTCGCTTCGATCATTTACAGCACGGTTCGCATTGGCGACAAGATTGGGTATGTTATGATAATCGGCCTGTCCGAAAGCGGTTGATGTATCCAGGAGCAAATGGCGCTGGTAAACAGCCGGATTTTCTTGCGCTTCTTCTAGGCTGATTAGCGCATTGGGTAAAAGAGCTTCTCCATTTTTCGGCTTTTCCCATCTGGCGGAATAGTCGCTGATCAGGCCGACCAGCGTATAGCTTTGATCCCCAACCGTAATAGTTTCTCCTAATTTGTTTAATTCAGGGAACTGATAGATAAGGGAATTACAGAGCGCCAGCTCCCCCCTATGCTGTGGCAGCCTGCCCTCCAGCAGCTTCATGCTACTCAAATCAATCGCCGCCTCATCCATATAGCCGATCGTCAATTCTGCTTTACCAGCCTCATCCTGGCGAAATACGGATACGGTTCCTACCTGTTCGATGCCCTCTGTGGGAATGGCTTCCTTTATATCATTCCGCGTATTTTGCAAGCCGCCGGCCTGCTTCTCTGCATGGTAAAGGATATCATCAAAATATCCATATACTTGAAAAGATTTTTCAAGCGCACCATTCATAAAAGAATTGGAAACGGTAAAAATCACAATCGGCACCAAAAAGGAAAACAGGATTCCAAAAGCCAGAAGCGCCGAATTCTTCGAGCGAAAGGTGTCTTTGAATGAAAGACGTAATATCTGTTTCATAGAATCTCCTTCTACATCATCGTGATGAATCTTTCAGCAGATTGGAAAAAACACCTTAAAGCAGACCTTTGTCGTCAACAATTTTCCCATCGTCAATGGTTAGAATCCGTTTTGTACGATTGGCGAGTTCCAGATTATGCGTTACCATCACATAAGTTTGATGCAAGTTTTTATTTGTTTTAATCATAAATTCAAAAATGGAATCGCCGGACTGCTTATCCAAGTTCCCAGTCGGCTCGTCAGCCAAAATGATCGCAGGCTTCGTAATCAGTGCTCTCGCAATTGCAACACGCTGCTGTTGCCCTCCAGACAACTGATAGGGGTAAAACTTCAGCCGCTCTTCAAGCTCAAGTAATGTGATAATTTCAGCCTCGTAATCCTTATCATATGCCATCTTGCCCAAATCCAACGGCAAACGAATATTTTCCAAAACAGTCAATTCATTGATCAGATTATAGCTTTGAAAAATAAAACCGATGTGTTTGCTTCTGAATTTTGTGAGCGCAGCATCCTGCAACTGATTGATATTGATTCCATTGATTAGGACGCTCCCCGCTGTAGGCTGGTCAATACCGCCTAGCAAGTGAAGCAGCGTTGACTTGCCGGATCCGCTTCTCCCCACGATCGAAGTGAACTCCCCGGACGCAACGCTGATATTAACATGATCAACGCCCATCACAATATTTTTGCCCTGTCGGTATTCCTTTGTAAGATCCTTTGTCTGAATTGCGGTTTCCATATGCCAACCTCCATTGCATCATCGATAGGAAATTCAATGAATCAATTCTGATCATGCTACGCCAAAAATGCCACGGCAGTTGCATTGAACGTGTGCGAAATGAACTGCCGTGGCACAACCTAGCTTAATTTAAAAATCAAAGGGCATCCATGCGGTTGAGCGGTGGGTTTCTCGATTGTTAATGTAATAATATCCAAATGATTTGCCCGATCGGAATTTCAGCCAACTGGAAATGCTCTTTGCCTCAGCGCCCGTTGTATGGGAAGGCGTGCCCTCCTTCACGTCGCCGCTACCGACCTGCCAAGTAATCTTAGCCCCGATCAACTCTGTCGTCGTATCCTGCGTTGTTTTTGCGTAACAGCGTGACCCTTCATTGCCATGCCAATAAACGATGCCGGCAGATGCCGAAAGCGCCATAGTCGTCAGAACCATAACCGCAACAAGCGCAGTGGCTACAAGCTTTTTGGACTTCTTCATTGTGAAAGCCTCCTTATCACTTTATGTTCAATAAAAACGGTTCACTAGAATTCCTGCACCAGGGGCCTTTTTGTTTTGTCCGCACAATCTGGCACGATTCACCCAGCGAGGGTATTCGATTAAACCGCGCAAGCAATTCCTAAATCACTTTTCTTTGATTGAGCACCATACCGCCCGCGGACAGTAAAATCCCCCCGCAGGCCAGAGGCAGATAAAACTCTTTTAGCAGATTTACCGGAGCAATATTGTTGGCAGAATAAAACGGAACGATGTTTTTGCCATCCATAAATACAATGCTGATAATCACATAGAGCAGAACGACCATTAAGGTGACTGTAACAGATTTCGTTAAAAACATAAGCAGGAACGACAGGCCGAACACAAACGCACACACGCATAAGAGCATATAGAAGGACCGGCGCATCTCCGGGAAAAAGTGAATATACACCGCATATATCACACTCATATCCGCCAGGAAAAGCAAAAACAAAGCCAGCGCGTCTCCGATTTTCTGACGGGCGGGGCACGCATACAGAACCTCAGCCCCATCCGGTTCCACATATTCACGCAGCACAAAAAGAACCCACCATACGCACAAAACAGGCGCGGTAACCGCCATGAGTCGGTGGAATTCCTGCGGCAGCAGGGCCAATTCATCAGCACCCGCTTTGAGGAACGAACGGTAGTTCAATAGCGGAAGCAAAACGTTCATCCCCACCATTGGCACCCAAAACATCGCTTTTAGGCCTCGAAGGTGATAAAAAAGGCGGAGCAGTAGAAATTTTAAATTTCTTTTAGCAGGCATATATACCCATCCTCCACATTCGGTTTGACCGGCGCGGCCGGTTGTGGAGCCGACGTCAGGATCTTGGCGAATTTTACGCCATCACGCTCGATATATTTCTGAATATGATATGTTCCGCTGAGCTCATCCAGCCGGTTTTCTTCTATTTCATAAACCTTGCCCCGCGCAAGCGCTTCAATCTCCTCACAGGAACCGCAGATCGAAATATTTCGCGCTTTCATCACCGCCACCCGGTCACAAACCGCCTCCACATCCTCGACGATATGGGTCGAAACGATCACCAGGCGATCCCTGCTCAGTGTGGAGATGATGTTTTTAAACCGCAGCCGTTCCTCCGGGTCTAGGCCTGCCGTAGGCTCGTCAAACAGGAGGATTTCCGGGGAGCCGAGCAGCGCCTGCGCGATCCCCAGCCGGCGGACCATCCCGCCGGATAGCGCGCCGACTTTGCTATTAATTTGGTCGGATAGGTTCACCTGCTCCAGCACACGGCCGATCTCCCGCTTTGCCACGGCGCGGTCCAGTTCCTTGAGAGCCGCCATCATCTGCATCATATCAAAAACCTTCAAGTCTTTGAACACGCCGAATTTCTGGGGGAGATACCCGACATGGGCGAGATAATCCTTCTCCTGATTGATATCTCTGCCGCGATAATAAATCATGCCTTTTTTAATAGGATAAATGCGCGTCAGGCAGCGGATGAAGGTGGTTTTGCCTGCGCCGTTTGGCCCAAGCAGCCCGTAAACCCCCGGCTCAAAGGCAAAGCTGAACTGATCCAGCACCGCTTTTTTCCCGAATTTTTTTTGCAGATTTTTGATTTCCAGCATTCAATTCCCCTCCTCATTCCGCGCTTGTTTCTGTGCCGATTGCGGCAGTTCCCCGGCCAAATCCGCAACGAACTCGTAGGCCGTGCGCCGGTCCTGGCCATCCTGCAAAAATGCCCTACATTTTTCTTCCAGTTTCTCCCGACCGTAATATTGTTCCAGCGCGTACAGGCCCGCATAATAGGCCTTATCCTCCGGGCTGCCCTCATAGGTGAGAAAATCCTTGCCAAATTTCTCATAAGCTTCTAATGTGTTCTCTAAAGGAATTTTTCGAGTTGGGATCAGCTGGCGGGGATAGCTGAAGGGAATCACATCAATATCAAAGGCCAATATTGAGTCATCAAAAATATAGGCCAATTCCCGAATTGTGTAACGACTTCTCGGAATCAAGAAAATTACCTTTTTCTGAAATTCCGACTTCTCAAATAAATGATTCCTAGTAATTCGATTTTCAATTTCACTTTTTGGAATATCGCCAAACACAGAATAAACAATCTCGACCCCTTCGCTCTCAAATGTATCAATAAATCCGGAAATCAGTGTAGGCGCATCTGTTTCCCCTGTAAACGACCCATTGCTCTCCTCCAGATTAGAATATACCTGATAAGGCGCCTTTATCTCAATCTGAAACTGAACGGGCTGGGAAAGCATATTTTTGTCGTATGCCTCATACATCGTGGAAAACACTGTGTGGAAGCCCGGCTGCGGATAGTATGGGAAGGAGCCGGGCAGGTAAACCGCCTGTGAATTGCTGTAGAACGTGCTGCTGTAGCCCGCATAGGCCAGCCGGATTTCCCGCAGAGCGCCGGACGGATTGTTCTCCACGGTGAGATAATCCCCGTCCCTCGTATAGCGCAGCGGCTCCCCCGTATCATCGGTTACGCTTTTGATTTGATAGCCGTGATACAACGTCATCGGATAGGCTTCCAGATTTGGGCTGTCAACAGCCATCGCAACCTCTGCGGTGAGCTGACGCCCAAACTTCAGAACCATATCATAGCTCAACGCGCGGTACTGCGCGTCGATCTCCCGCTCCATGTCCGAAGAATAATACGTTCTATCGTCTTTGGGCCCGTATACTGTCTGTGTCATCGTGGATGCGGGAAGGACCGTCAGAATCAGACAAGCCGCGGCAGCAAGGCCGCACGGTAAAACAGCGCCCGCCCGAACGGATATACGCTTATGCCGGACCAGCAGAAAAGCGGCAACAGCAAAAGACAGGCTGATCCAGAAAAAAATAGCGGCGATCTGAAACCCACACAGCGAATATCCATAAAAAGCGCTGGGTTCATATTGCATGGACGGCGGCATAATCTCCAGCAGGCGGGCAACGTTTGACAGATCAATCCGCGCAATCTCATAGGCCGCTTCATAAAGGTTAGTTGCATATCCTG
>ERZ1673750.1506-NODE-1506-length-11331-cov-6.022703_pt1 | contig 11331 bp, 9 predicted proteins | sample MGYA00580203_ERZ1673750 | MGnify/ENA primary metagenome ERZ1673750 (study PRJEB41218, sample SAMN15661763) | gut metagenome | host: Homo sapiens | place: Canada: London | collected 2015-08-20/2019-03-30 | study: EMG produced TPA metagenomics assembly of... | reverse complement strand
TTCTCGGCACGCTTCCCTGCGACGAACAGGTCACCGTCGAAACCGATCAGCCCCGATATTGAATTATCAATTCGCATTCCGGTTCATGGCCGGACATTTCATTATATCCCGGCTGCTTGAAAAAGCAAGTCGGTCATCAATCGGTCACCCATACGCGCTTGGTGCCGGTCTGGACGCGCTTGGTTCCCGTCCGCATCTTTTTCATGCCGGACCTGATGCTCTGCACCTGATACGAGCCGTGATCCTCCTGCCGGGTCCCGACCTGGATCTGCTTGTTCTGCCAGACCTTTTCGTACCGGTAGTTGTCGGGGAGGCCGGACTTGAGCAGGTAGTCACCGTGCTCCTCGAACGCGGGGTCGTTCACGTTCGCAGTGAACCCGTCGTGTTCAAAGATGGCGCGTCCGGTTGGCACCTGCACCCGTTGCGTCTCATAGACCGGCCGGGTCTCCCAGTGCCCGGAGGGGCCGCCGTTCGGGCCGATCCTGTCGGTCTGTGCAGTGGAATCGAGCTGCGCGGATTTGCCGTCGGCATTGTCGGCATAGGTGCCGTCCTTACGGGTATTGTCCCCGGTTGCTTCGTTCTTGCCGCCGGGCCGGACACCCCCCTCGGTTTCCGGAGAGGTTCCCTGTTCTCCGGAGGCGACGGTGCCGGCCGGCTTCGGTGGACGCGGCATAATCGCGTGTTCGTTCGCGCTTATGGTTTTTTTGGGGGGGGTATATGCCGTGGTATGCCCAGTTCGGATGCGGTGGTGGTGGGTGCGATAGAATCCGATACATGAAAGTGGTATTGCAGCGTGTGTCGCAGGCGTCGGTCGATGTCGTCAATGAGCTGGGGGATTTGGATCCCACGTTCGACCTTCAGCAGATCGGTCCGGGGTTCCTGCTGCTGGTCGGCGTGACCGATGAGGACGGCGATGACGAGATCGCATGGCTGGCGCATAAGATTCTGCGTCTGCGCGTGTTCGAGGACGAGCAGGGCAAGATGAACCGGTCGATCCAGGACATCGGCGGTGAGATCCTGTCCGTGTCGCAGTTCACGCTGTTCGCCGACGTGCGCAAGGGGAACCGGCCGAGCTTCGTCGGCGCGGGCAAGCCGGAACATGCCGACATCATGTGGATCAAATTCAACGAGGCGCTGCGCTCCGGGGGCGTTGCAGTACGCGAGGGGCGTTTCGGCGCCCATATGCGCGTCGGCCTGGTCAACGACGGCCCGGTCACGATCGTCATCGACACCGCCGACCGCCATTGACCGGTCGGGCCGCGGCTGCGCCGTCACCGTGCGAGGGTACCGTCCCGCGTGACGGTGCCCGTGACGTAACCCGTGCAACCCGCGCGGAGTATTGCCGTGTCCGTGTCGGTTCTCGAATATGCGAAAACCCGCCCGACCGGCTGCCGGTCGTAACCGGTCAGTCAATCGGGCGGGCTCTGCGGGGCGGTCAGTCAGCGCCGAAGTGCCTTGACCCTATCAGGCTTCCACGGGTTTCTTGCCGCTTTCGAGCACCCTGTAGGCGAAGCCGACGACGAGTACGTAGAGGCAGCCGATGGCCATCACGAGGATGCCGCCGAACTGACCCGCGACGTCGGCCGCGGCACCCATGATGGGCGGGAAGATCGCGCCGCCGATCAGGCCCATGAGCATCAGGCCGGAGATCTCGTTCTGACGGTCCGGACGGTACATGAGCGCGTGGGAGAGGAACAGCGAGAACACGTTCGAGTTGCCGAAGCCGACGAGTGCGACCGCGACCCAGAACAGCCAGACCGGCGGATTGGTCGGCACGAGCGTGAAGATCGCGAAGCAGATGGCGGAGAGCGTCATGATGACGCCGCAGATGCGCACGCCGAGCTTGTTGCTGATCTTCTGGAGCACGATGCCGCCGGTGAAGCAGCCGATCATGCGGGCGACGAAGTACACCATCGTCGCGGAGGACGCGATGGCTGTGAACGTGTCGCCGGTGTGCTCGGTCAGGATGCGCGGCGCCTGCGCGTTGATGGCGACGTCCACGCCCACGTGCGCCACGATGCCGAGGAAGCACAGGAGCACGATGCGGTCGGAGAACAGCAGCTTGAAGCAGCGGCCGATGGTAGTGGTGCCGGCGTCAGGCGCGGGCTCCTCGATCTTGTCGAACGCGAGCAGCACGTAGCCGAGGATGCCGACGATGAAGTAGATCACGAACAGTATCCACCACATGCCGACCTGCTTGCCGTCAGCGTTGGTGTAGGTGAAGGCGGAGATGCTGTTCGCGCCCCACATGGCGATCCACGGGGCGAACAGGGAGGCGAACGCCTTGACGAACTGGCCGAGGGTCAGCGTGGAGGCGAGCTTATCACCCTTGACGAACACGGTCAGCAGCGGGTTGAGCGACACCTGCATCAGTGTGTTGCCGATGCCGAGGAACGCGAAGGAGATGACGATGAGCACCAGCTGCACGGTGGACTTCATCGGGCACAGCAGGTAGGCGATGATCGGCAGCGCCATGGCGACGAGCGTCACCAGGATGGACCACAGCACGGTCTTGCGCCGCCCGATCTTGTTCATCAGGATGCCGGTGGGCACGGAGAAGATCAGGAACCAGAAGAACACCATGGTGGTGAACAGGTTGGCGGTTCCGTCGGCGAGACCGAACTCGGCCTTCACGTAGTTCGTCGCGGTGCCGACCAGGTCGACGAAGCCCATGACGAAGAAGGCGAACATGACAGGCAGGATCTTGGCGAATCCCGCGTTGACTGGCTTGGTGGTTTCGTTGCTCATTGCGATGTTTCCCTTTTCTCTGATAATGAGCTGTGATTATTTGATCGTCGGTGCATCCTGCGGGCGTGTCACTGCGCGGCCTGCGCGAGGTAGTCGGGCATGGTGTCCGGGTACTCCGGCCAGGCGCCGTTGGCGGTGCAGACGTACGCGGCGGTGTTCACGGCCTTGCGGTGCGCCTCGGCCAGCGTGTCGCCGAGCAGCGTACGGGCGGTGAACGTGCCGGAGAAGGAGTCGCCGGCGCCGACGGTGTCGACGACCTCGACGTGCGGGGTGGCCAGCGTGGAGGACTCGCCGTTCTTGGAGATGATGGTGGAGAACGTGGAACCGCCGGTCAGGATAACGTAGTCGAGGCCGTACTCGCTCATGAACCAGCGGCAGGCGTCGTCGTCGGAGGTGCCGCGGATGTCGAACATGTCGCGCAGGAGCAGCAGTTCGGCGTCGTTGATCTTGAAGACGGTCGCCGCTTCAAGCAGCTCCTCGATGAGCTCCTTGGAGTAGTGGTCACCGCGCAGGTTGATGTCGAAGAACTTCATTGCGCCCGGCTTGGTGTGCTTGAGCAGCTCGATGATGGTGTCGTGGGTCTCGGGGGAGCGCAGGGCCAGCGTGCCGTAGCAGATGGCGTCGGCCTGCTCCACGACCTCGATGAGCTGGCGGGTGAGCAGCAGATGGTCCCAGGCGACGCCCTTGACGATGGTGTACTCCGGGATGCCGTTCTTCAAGCTGACCTCGACAGTGGAGGTGGACCATGCGTTGCGCTGGATGATGGAGTGGATGCCGGCCTTCTCGGCTTCGGCGAGCAGCTCGTCGCCGAGCGCATCCTCGCCGACCGCGCTGATTGACCAGCCGTCGGCGCCGTTCATCTTCGCGTGGTAGGCGAAGTTGACGGGGGCGCCGCCTGCGCGCTTTCCGCTGGGCAGCATGTCCCACAGGAGCTCTCCGAGAGACAGAACGATGGGCTTGGTCATGATGGTTTCCTTTCCGGGATGGTTGCCGTGGTTGTTGTGTTGTTGTGTTGCTGCGGGGTCCTCCGTTGTGAGGACCCCGGAAATCCGTGATGTTCCGCGGGCGGTCACGACAGTTCGAAGAACTGTGACGGGTGGTCGAGGAACTGGTTGATGGCTACGGCCGCGGCGCCGTTCAGGGCGGCGTCCGCGGGCAGGGCGGACAGGGTGATGGCGGTGGTGTCGTTGAGCTCGTGGATGACGTGCTTGTCGATGACCTTGTGCACTTCGTCGAGCAAGAGCTGCCCGGCTTCGGCGACGATGTCGCCGATGACGATCTGCGAGGGGTTGAAGGAGTTGAAGATCGTGATGCAGCCGAAACCGACGTACCGTGCGACCCGCTTGATCAGTGCGATCGCGCGCTTGTCGCCGCCACGGGCCAGTGCGAACAGCGCTCGGCATGCCTGCAGGTGGGTCATCGTGCCGGCATCGGCGATCAGATCGCCTTCCTTCAGGATCATCTCGTGGATCGCGGGGGTGGAGCAGTAGCGTTCGAGGCATCCGACGTTGCCGCAGTCGCACGGCTTGCCGTTGATGTCGATGCTGACATGGCCGATTTCGGTGGCCGCTCCGAGGGCGCCGTTGATGATGTTGCCGTGGTCGATCACGCCGAGGCCGACGCCTTCGCCGACGAGGTAGTAGGCGAGGTTCTCGGTGGTGATGGTGGGATCGAACAGGTATTGGGCCATCGCGCCGGCGCGGGCGTCTTGCTCCACGAACACGGGGACGGTGAACGCGTTGCTGAATTCGTGGATGAAGTTGACTTTCTGCCATCCGCGCATCGAGGACACGACGGCGGTGCGTCCCACGTTGCGCAGGTAGGGGCCGGGGACGGCCATGCCGATGGCGATGATGCGTCGGTCGGCTTCGATCAGCGAACCGATGGTGTCGTGGAGCTGCATGATCGCCGAGTCGATGGTGTCTTCGGTGACTTGGGGCAGTTCCTGCACGGTCAGCGGTTTGCCGGCGAGGTCGAACACGCCGAGCTGTACCAGGCTTCGCGCGAATTTCACGGCGATGACGTGGAATTCTGCGGTGTCGAGAGTGAGCCCGATGGAGCGGCGGTTCTTGCGCCCCTCGAAATCGCCGGTCTCCTTGATGGCGCCGACTTCTATGAGCTTGGCGGTGATCTTGGTGATGGCGGCGGGGGTGAGGTCGAGGGCTTTGGCGATCTGCGCGCGAGAGCTGATGCCGTGCTGGTACAGGTGCTGCATGATCCGCGAACGGTTGGTTTCGGACACTGATGCCAGGGTTGCGTTGGCGATGGTGTTGGTCATCACTGCTCCTTCGCTGTCGTGCCGTGTGCGCGGTCGTTGCGTGTTGTTGTCATGCTCGTCATTGAATATGAACGATGTTTATATATTAACACTGTTAATCAAAAAAGGGGAGGCGCGCCGTTGTTCGGCGTGTCGCGCTTTGTCCCACGGTTTGCGCGTGTCGGGGCGTGGGATGGTTCGGGTGCCCTCGTGCGGGATGGTACGGTGATAGACAAGGTATGTGACGCATCGAAGGAGATGACAATGACGGTTGAAATCGCGGTGCAGGACGTGGAGGGCGCCCGCATCGCACATGAGGAGGGGGCGGATCGCGTCGAACTGTGCGCCGCTCTGATGGGCACGGGCGGGCTGACCCCAAGCTTCGGCATGATCCAGGCATGCTCCCATGTCGGCGTACCCCAAGGCGTCCAGGTGCTGATCCGTCCGAGAGGCGGTTCGTTCGTGTTCACCGATGAAGAGAAAAACGTGCAGATCGCCGACGTCCGTTCGGCCATCCTCGCCGGGGCGTCCGGCGTCGTCGTCGGAGGCATGACCGAGGACGGGCGCATTGACGTGCCGTTCACCCGCGCGCTGGCCGAGGCCGCCCGCAACGAGGCCGTGCGCTGCAATCGCAAGGTGCAGGTCACGTATCATCGTGCGTTCGACATGCTCGACGATCAGTTCGCCGCGCTGGATACCCTGATCGAACTTGGCTTCACCCGCGTGCTCACCTCGGGTGGTGCCGCATGCGTCCCGGATGGTCTGGGCCGCCTGCGGGAGCTGTCCGAATACGCCGCGGGGCGCATCCAGATACAGGCCGGCGGCGGTGTGACCGTCGATCTCATTCCCGCCTTGAAGGAGACGGGCGTGTCGGCGATTCATTTGTCGGCGAAACGCACGATGACATCGGATGGGGGCCCCGGAGGCGGAGGCGATGGCGTCATGGTATGCCGCACCGATCGGGATGTCGTGCGTGCCGCAGTCGCCGCCGCGCGCTGAAAATCCAAATCCTCCCGCTGACGGGAGGCGGCGCGCAGCCTGATCAGCGGTTTTCCAGGTAATCGTGGAGGACTGATAGGGCTTCGCCACGCAGGGTGATTTCGCCCTCGCACTCGCATCGGCGGATGATGGTCCGCGTGTGGAACGACGAGCCGGTCAGCAGGTCGAGCTGCGCCTGCGCGGCCGACAGCAGGGTATCGTTGACGATGTCGCTCTGCCCGTACACGCACACGTCGGCAAGGTCCAGCAGTCCCACGGGCATGGACAGCGCCGTGCCCAGATAGGTGCCGGCCTCGCGCAGGATGCTCGCGCGCATCCGTTCGTCGCTGCGCTGCAGCCGTGCGTGCAGCGAGGTCGCCGAGACCAGGCGTTCGAGGCACCCTCGCTTGCCGCAGGCGCATGGAGGGCCCTGCGGGTCGAGGGAGATGTGGCCGATCTCGCCGCCGGCGTGGTTCTCGCCGAACACCGGCACGTCGCCCAGCAGCACGGCACCTCCGACGCCACGGCGCAGGCGGACGAACATCATATTGGGGCCGCCCTTGCCGAACAGTCGCTCGGTGAACATGGCGGCGGTCGCGTCGTTGTTCACGGTGACGGGAAGTGAGAAACGCCGTTCGATGGGCGTGCGGACGTCGACGTTGCGCCAGCCGAGCAGCGTGGAGCGCTTCACCAGGCCGTTGCCGTCGACCACGCCGGGCATGGCGAGCCCGATGCCGATGACGTTCTGCGTGGCGGCGTGCAGGGGAGTGATGACCTCGTTGATGGTGTCGAAATCCACATGGTTCACCGCCCGCAGCGCGTGTTCCACGTGCATGACCGGCTCGCCGAGCAGGTTCGTGGCCTCGCCCTGGATGAGATGCGGCTGTGACAGGTCGATGCTGATGATATGCAGCGTGTCGGGGTCGACGCTCAGCAGCGTGCCTCGCTTGCCCTTGCCGCCGTTGGACTCGCGGCCGTTCTCGCGCAGCAGGTGACAGCTGAGCATGCTGTTGACCACATCGGAGACCGCCACGCGGGACAGTCCCGTGCGCCGCCCCAATTCGGCGCGTGAAAGCTGGACGTCGGGGAACAGCAGGCTGAAGATCAATGACCGGTTCGTGCGTCTTGCATCGGCGGGACTTGCCTTGCCGCTCTGTCCCGGGTTGTGGGGGGCCCATATCCCGGATTGCTGGTAAGCGGTCATAAGTCCCTGGATCCTTTCCGTGGTTCTCCGCGAGACCATTTCTTGTCACGCAATGTTCATTCTACGGTCGCTCATGTTCAATGTCCGTTGTGTCGCCGAAGATGCGGATATACACATTAGTTAGTATCATTAACAAATAGCGGATGCGCATGTCACGGGAAACGCAAGAATCGCGTGACGGCACGGCTGGTCGCTGATGACAACGGGGTGGCCGAACCGCTGAAGAATGAACAACACAAGGAGGTTGCACATGCCTGAAGTGATTATCGTGAAGGATCAGGATGAGGCCGGCGAGCTGTACGCCCGCTGCGTCGCCGATCTGATCAAGGGCAAGCCGGACGCGGTGCTGGGTCTGGCGACCGGTTCGAGCCCGCTGGCCGCCTACCGTCACCTCGCCGCCATGGTGAAGGCCGAGGACATCGACGTGTCGAAGGTGCGCGGTTTCGCGCTTGACGAGTACATCGGTCTGCCGCTGACCCACCCGGAGTCCTACCACTCCACCATCCACCGCACCGTCGTCGAGCCGCTCGGCCTCGACCCGGAGAAGGTGCACGTGCCCGGTGACGTGCTCGACGGCGCCCCACTGGAGGACGGCGAGCGTATCGCCCACGCCGGCCCCGAGTACGATGCGGCCATCGAGGCCGCCGGCGGCATCGACGTGCAGATCCTCGGCATCGGCACCGACGGCCACATCGGCTTCAACGAGCCCGGCTCGTCGCTGGCCTCCGGCACGCGCGTCAAGACCCTGGCCGAACAGACCCGCATCGACAACGCCCGCTTCTTCGACGACGACATCAACCAGGTGCCGACCCACTGCATCACGCAGGGCATCGGCACGGTGCTCAAGGCCCGTCACCTGGTGCTGCTGGCCTTCGGCGAGGGCAAGGCCGAAGCGGTCGAGGAGACCTGCGAGGGCGGCGTGAGCGCCTTCTGCCCGGCTTCCGCTCTGCAGCTGCACCCGCACGCGACGATCATCGTCGACGAGGCCGCCGCCTCCCGCCTGCGCCACAAGGACTACTACAAGTACGCCTTCGAGCACAAGCCGGCCTGGCAGGGCATCTGATCAGCGCCCTGACGGGCATATCGATATGCGCTCCCGAACCGGGGCGCATGACGGATGGGTTCCCCGTCTGGGGGACCCATCCTCGCATGGGGCGGTCATCATCGCGCCCCGAATCACATACAAAGAGGTAGGACAATATGACTCAATCACGAGAACAGATCGTCGCGCGGGTGACTGATGCGCTGAAGGGCGAGGCGGGTCGCGTCGCCGTTCGCGGTGCCCGCAAGGTGGATGCGTGCGGCGTCCAGGATCATTTCTGGCTGACCGCGGCGGACGGTGTCATCGTCGCCACCGGCACCGACGACGAGGCGTTCGAGTCGGCGTGTCGTTCCATCGGCCTTGATCCGGCCGACGAGACGGCCATCATCGATGCGGCCGGGCAGCTGATCACCCCGGGCTATGTGGACATTCACGCGCATGGCGCATGGGAGCATTCCTTCGATGACGGTCCGGAAGGCATCGACATCGCGCGTGCCGGCCACGCCGTGCACGGCACGACCAGGCAGGTGCTGTCGCTGATCACCAACCCCATCGACGTGATCTGCGCGAACCTGAAGAACGTTCGCGCCAAGATGGACGAGCGCCCCGACGTGCTCGGTGCCCATCTCGAAGGTCCGTTCCTGGCGCTCGCCCGCAAGGGCGCTCATGATCCCGAGTGCCTCAAGGACCCGGTTCCCGAGCTCGTCGACGAGCTGCTGGGCGCTGCCGACGGCTGCATCCGCCAGATCACCATCGCGCCCGAGCTGCCTCACGGCATCAGCGCCATCAAGCAGTTCACGAAGGCGGGTGTCGTGCCGGCCGTCGGCCACTGCGACGCCGATTACGAGACCGCCAAGGCCGGTTTCGACGCCGGCGCGGGCATCATGACCCACATGTTCAACGCGATGAATGGACTGCACCACCGCAAGCCGGGCCCGATCCCGGCGGCCGTGGAGGATCCGCGCGTCACTATCGAGCTGATCAACGACGGCTTCCACGTGCAGGACCCGATGGTCAAGCTGGGCTTCGAGTTCGCACCTCACCGCACGGCGTTCGTCACCGACGCGATGGCGGCCACCGACTGCCCTGACGGCCCGTACAAGCTGGGTGCGCTGGACGTGAACGTCGTCGACGGCCACGCCCGTCTGGTGTCGAACGGTGCAATCGCCGGCTCCACGCTGCTGCTTGAGGTCGCCGTGCAGCGCGCCGTCAATGAGCTGGGCATCTCCCCGGTCGACGCCGTCGAGGCTGCCACGCTGGCGCCCGCGCGCGCGTTCGGCTACGACAAGCCGAACGCGGTCACCGGCGCCCCGCTGGGTCTGCTCGCGCCCGGGTACGCCGCCGACCTGTTGCTCACCGATCCGTCCAGCTGGACGGTCAACCAGGTGTGGTGCGCCGGCCGCAAGCTGAAGTAAGGCGCAGCCGCAAGGCGTTGATTGCATTCGTCACGGGAAACTGTGATAGGTCGCGATGAGGGCCGTCTGCATATGCAGGCGGCCCTCATCTCATGTACAGCCTTGTCGCCCCCACCTCTTCCGGTCTCATAATGTGGGCATTGTGTGGCGGATGTCGCAAAATACCGGAATAGTTGCAATTCCAAGGGTTATTCGGCCACAAGCCGCGCCCTTGCACATCCAGCCGATTCGTATGGAAACACATGGCTAACACAATAACCCCATAGTCTTGGTGACCGTGCCAATGAAGACGGCGCGGAGAGTAGTTAAGGAAGAGGTATTTCCCTTGAAGAATCATCGCAAGATTTTGGCGGCTGTCGCATCCATCGCGGCAATCGCATCGCTGACCGCATGCGGCGGCGTGAAGGACGCCAATACGGCGAGCGGATCCGCGATCACCATCGGCACCACCGATAAGATCACCAGCGTGGATCCCGCGGGCTCTTACGACAATGGTTCGTATGCCGTGCAGATTCAGATTTTCCCGTTCCTGTATGCACAGGATTACAATACGTCCGAATTGAGCCCGGATATCGCCGCCGATGACGGTACATGGAATGATGACGGCACCGAATTCACCGTAAAGATCAAGGAAGGGCTGAAGTTCGCGAACGGTCATGACCTGACCGCATCCGATGTCAAGTTCTCGTATGACCGCATCAAGACGATCAACGACGCGAACGGCCCGAGCTCGCTGCTCGCCAACGTCGAATCCGTCGAGGCTCCGGACGATACCACCGTCGTGTTCAAGGACTCCGTGCCGTTCGATGTGACGCTCAAGCAGGTCATGTCCAGCCCGGCCGGCCCCATCGTCGACGAAGAGGTCTTCGACGCCGACAAGCTGACCGACGCCGACACCATCGTCAAGGGGAACGCGTTCGCCGGCCCGTACAAGCTCACCGCGTTCAAGATGAACGAGACCGCGTCCTACAAGAAGAACGACAGCTACAAGGGCCTGACCCCGGCCAAGAACGACGCCATCCAGGTCAAGTACTTCGCCGACGCGTCCAACCTCAAGCTCAACGTCCAGCAGGGCCAGATCGACGTGGCCTTCCGCTCGCTGACCCCGACCGACATCGAGGACCTGTCCAAGGACTCCAAGGTCAAGGTCGTCAAGGGGCCGGGCGGTGAGGAACGCTTCCTGACCTTCAACTTCAAGATCCAGCCCTACGGCGAGTCCCAGTCCGACGCTGACGCCAACAAGGCCAGGGCCGTGCGCCAGGCCGTCGCCAACCTCATCGACCGCGATGAGCTGAGCGAGAAGGTCTACAAGGGCACCTACACCCCGATGTACTCCTTCATCCCCGACGGACTGTCCGGCCATGACGACACGCTGAAGGCCGCCTATGGCGACGGTGAGGGCAAGCCCGACGCCGCCAAGGCCAAGAAGGTGCTGGAGGACGCCGGCGTTTCGACCCCGGTCGACCTCAAGCTCCAGTACAACGGCGACCACTACGGCTCCTCGTCCGCCGACGAGTACGCCGCCATCAAGTCCCAGCTGGAGGCCGGCGGCCTGTTCAAGGTCGACCTGCAGCAGACCGAATGGACGCAGTACAACAAGGAACGCGTCGTCACCGAAGACTCCGACGGCTCGTACCCGGTCTACCAGCTCGGTTGGTTCCCTGACTACTCCGATCCGGACAACTAC
>ERZ1673750.1495-NODE-1495-length-11395-cov-7.195591_pt1 | contig 11395 bp, 12 predicted proteins | sample MGYA00580203_ERZ1673750 | MGnify/ENA primary metagenome ERZ1673750 (study PRJEB41218, sample SAMN15661763) | gut metagenome | host: Homo sapiens | place: Canada: London | collected 2015-08-20/2019-03-30 | study: EMG produced TPA metagenomics assembly of... | reverse complement strand
CAGCGACACGAGGATTTTCAGTCCTCTGCTCTACCAACTGAGCTATCTGGGCAAATCTTTAACACGAGATTCATTCTATCATACTCTCATGGGCAATGCAAGCATTTCTTTTAAAATAATAATGCAGAATGTCACATTTCATACGGTCTGCGCATTTCCTGCGCAGACCGTATTCATGAGTTTATAACTGGTAATAAAATTAATAAAATCCCCGCAGCTCTTCCGGCCGTTTGCCCAGCATCAGGCTTTCCACCACATAGGCGACGCCGTCGTCCTCATTGGACGGCGCGATCAGGTCCGCTACTGCCTTGATTGCCGGCTGGCCATTCTGCATTGCTACGCCAAGGCCTGCATATTCCAGCATCGAACGATCGTTAAATCCGTCACCGAACGCTATCATCTGACTTCTGTCCTTTCCCAGATATTCCAGCAGTCGTTTCAGCGACGCTGCCTTATCGATTCCTTTCGGCATGACCTCAAGGAAATATGGCTCCGAACGCAGCACACTCAGCTCTCCCTGGAAATAATCATCCACTTTTTTCTCCACATCCGCCAGGTAAACACCATTTTCCATCAGCATGCACTTCACCACCGGAAAGGTAATCTCCTCCCGGAAATTTTCAATCTTGCGGACGTTCATCTTTGTGCAGATGACTTCTTTCAGCACATACGTATCATCCGGTGTCTCGGTGAGGATATCGTCTCCCTGGTAAGTCAGAAGGGATGTGTGATATTTTTCCGCCAGATCTGCCAGCTGCTGCGGCACGCCCGCCGGAAGCCAGTTCTCGTAGATCGGCTCCCCGGTCCTGCAGTCGGTGATCACCGCGCCATTGAAGGAAAGCATATAGCCGTGATACTTCTGCATTTCCAGTTCCTCCGCCAGCGGCGCAACGCCGTAAGTCGGGCGGCCGGAAGCCAGCACGATCCTTCCTCCGGCATCCTGATAAGCTTTCAGCACCTCTTTCGTATGAGGCGTAATTTCTTTTTTATTGTTGGTCAGGGTTCCATCCAAGTCAAGAACCAGAATTTCATACTGCATGATTTTTTCTCCCATATCTGTTTTTCTGCCACTATTCTATCCTATTTTATCACTCTATCGACCGCTCCATATTCCCGCAGATTTTCCGGAGGATCCGCAGAAATTCCTCATGCTCCTGTTCGGAAAGTCCTTCACATATAATCTCGTCCATCTGCCGGAGCACTGCCTGTACCTCTCTCGCTTTCTTCTCCCCGGCCGGAGTAAGGCAGACCTGATAGGATCGGCGGCAGTCAGGATTTTTCTCCCTCCGCAGAAGCCCTTCCTCCTCCAGACGGTCCAGTGACCGTGACATGGTCGTCACATCCAGATGGCACAGATCCGCCAGCTCTCTCTGGGAGAGATTCGGTCTCTGAAGAAGGCGGTTCAGAATTCCCACCTGTCCCTGGCCCGGTGTAAGCCCCAGTTCCTGAAGTTTCGGTCGGATCAGCTGTTTACGCGCTCTCTCCGCATGAAGCAATCCTTCTCTGATTTCTCTTTTTTCCACCTGTATCCCTCCTTCCGGATTCTGACATTTTTTATGCCGGCAGAAATTCATCCTCCCGCTGGCTGAGCGGTTCCCTTATTCCAGTTCAAACTGCCCGGTATACAGCTGGTAATACCGTCCTTTCTGCTCAAGCAGTTCCTCATGGCTTCCGCGCTCAATGATAGTTCCCTTTTCCAGTACCATGATGGCTTTCGAATTTCGTACCGTAGACAGCCGGTGTGCGATGACAAATACTGTCCGCCCGTCCATCAGCGCATCCATTCCCTGCTCGATCAGTTTCTCGGTTCTTGTATCGATGGAACTGGTCGCCTCGTCCAGGATCAGCACCGGCGGCCTGGAAATCGCCGCGCGCGCGATTGCGAGAAGCTGTCTCTGACCCTGGGACAGATTTGCTCCGTCTCCTTCCAGCATGGTGTCATAACCCTTGGGAAGCCTCCGGATAAAGGAATCCGCATTGGCGATTTTCGCCGCCTCACGCACATCCTCCTCAGAGGCATAGAGCCTTCCATAGCGAATATTATCAGAAATCGTGCCGGTAAACAAGTGGGTATCCTGAATTACCATGGAAAGTGAACGTCTCAGATCGTCCTTTTTCATATCCCGGATATTGATACCGTCGTAGAGGATCGTACCTCCGCTGATCTCGTAAAAACGGTTGATCAGGTTGATGATCGTCGTTTTTCCCGCTCCCGTGGAACCTACGAAAGCAATCTTCTGTCCCGGCTTTGCGTATAGACTGATCCCGTTCAGGATCGTCTTTTCCGGCACATATCCAAAGACCACATCATGGAACCGGACGTCGCCCTTCAGCGGCACCAGGGAATACGTCACTCCCTGCGCATCTCTCAGCTCCTGTTTTTTAGGGATGTGCCCCGGAGTCTCAGACAGATACGGTACCTTCCATGCGAAGAGTCCGCAGTATTCCTCACACTCTTCCAGCGTTCCGTCTTCTCTCTTCCTGACATTGCACAGAGTCACAGTGCCTTCGTCTTCCTCCGGCTCCTCATTCATCATCTCAAAGATTCGCTCCGCGCTGGCAAGCGCCACCAGAAGGAAATTGATCTGCTGAGTGAACTGATTCATCGGCATCGCACTCTGTCTTACATAAACCAGGTAGGAAGCCAGGGTTCCAAGATCCGTCAGCCCGGACAGGGCAAACAGTCCGCCGACGCAGGCAGAAACCGCATAATTGACGTAAGACAGAGCCACAACGGTCGGCACCGTCATTCCCGAGTAGCTCAGTGCCTTCGTGGACGCCTCCCGGAGCGCCTCGTTTCTCCTGCAGAACTCTTCAAAATCCTGCGGTTCATGATTGAACACCTTCTCCACCTTCTGGCCTGCCACCATCTCCTCCACAAAGCCATTGATGCTTCCCAGGTGCGCCTGCTGTTCGGAGAAGTACTTTTTGCTCAGTTTCCCGTTGTGGCGGATATACAGTGCCATCAGAAACAGAAAGAAAAAGACGATCAGCGACAGCCTGGCATCCAATACCAGCAGCATGAGGATGGTTCCGGACACGGTGATAAAGCTCTGGATCAACATCGCAAAGCTGTTGTTCAGCGCTTCCGAGATCGTGTCCACATCGTTGGTAAAACGGCTCATCAGTTCCCCGTGGGTGTGAGCATCAAAGTATTTCAGCGGAAGTTTCTGCACATGGGAAAACAGATCCGCCCGGATTTCCTTCACGACCGTCTGGGAAGTGTGGACCATCAGCTGATTGTAGCCGAAACATGCCAGCGCTCCGACGGCATACATCACTCCCATAAAAAGGATCATCCGGATCAGGCCCGGCACATCCTTCTGCAGTACATAGGTGTTGATCACCGGTTTCAGCAGATAGGTTCCATAAATATTGGCGAGAGCGCTCACTGCCACAAGAACGGCGATCGCAGCCATGATCTTCTTGTGCCTGCCCAGATAGCTGAACATCTGAAGCAGGGTCTTCTTGGTATTCTTTGGCCGTTTATAACTGGTTGTCCTTGCCATTACAGATTCGCTCCTTCCTGCTGAGAATAGTAGATATCCTGATAAATCTGGTTTCTATCCAGAAGCTCCTGATGGGTTCCGATATCGTTCAGCTTTCCGTCATCCAGGATCAGGATCTGATCCGCATGTGCCACCGATGAAATCCGCTGGGCAATGATGATCTTCGTCATGCCCGGCAGTTCCTTTTCCAGTCCCTCACGGATCTTTGCCTCCGTTGCCGTATCCACCGCGCTGGTGGAATCGTCCAGGATCAGTACCTTGGGTCGCTTAAGGATTGCACGGGCGATACAGAGCCGCTGCTTCTGCCCGCCCGAGACGTTGACGCCTCCCTGTCCCATCTCCGTCTGATAACCGTTTTCCAGCCGGTCGATAAATTCATCCACGCAGGCAATCCGGCAGGCGGTATCGATCTCCTCCCGGGTCGCGTCCTCCTTGCCCCACCGGAGATTTTCCTCCACGGTACCGGAAAACAGAGTATTCTTCTGAAGTACCATCGCGATGGAATCCCGCAGTCCTTTCAGAGGATATTCCTGCACCGGATGGCCATCCACCAGCACTTCACCCTCCGTCACATCATAAAGCCGGGGGATCAGCTGTACCAGCGTACTCTTCGCCGAACCGGTCTGCCCGATAATTCCAAAGGTCTGTCCCGGAAGGATGTGAAAACTGATATGCTCCAGCACATTCTCCGCGGCATCCTTATGATATTTGAAGGACACGTTCCGGAACTCGATCTCTCCGCGCTGCACTTCGATTTCCTTCGCCTGCTCCTCCGTGATATCGATTTCCTCATCCAGTACCTCGCGGATTCTTCTCCACGAAGCCAGCGCCCTCGTCAGCATCAGGAAAACGTTGGACAGCATCATCAGGGAGTTCAGCACCTGCAGCACGTAGCTGAGGAATCCGGTCAGTTCTCCGATCTCCATCTCCCCCGCCATCGCCATATTTCCTCCGAACCAGAGGATCGCGAGAATCGTTCCGTACATGACAAACTGCATGGCAGGCATATTCAGGACGGCTGTGCGGAAGGCACGTTCCGAATTGTTTTTCAGGTTCTGGTTCACGCTCTCAAATTTTTCAATCTCATGGTCTCCCCGCACGTAAGCCTTTACCACGCGGATCGCCGTCAGATTTTCCTGAATGATCCGGTTGACTTTATCCACCGCTCCCTGCATCACCGCGTACATGGGACGTACTCGGGAAATGATCAGGAACAGCAGAATCCCCAGAAGCGGCGCGGCAACGAAAAAGACCAGCGCCAGTTTTGGGTTCAGATAAAAAGAGACCGCCAGTGACGTCAGCATCATAACCGGCGCGCGGAATCCCGGACGCATACCGGTGGACACGGAATTCTGGATGGTGTTCACATCACCGGTGAGCCGTGTCACAAGGGAAGCGCTGCTGAAATGGTCCGTGTTGGCAAAAGAAAATTCCTGCAGCTTTTTAAACTCGGCTTTTCGAAGTTCCGCGCCGAGCCCCTGGCCGCATGCCGCCGCGTAGCGGGCGCATCCGTGGCCCAGGATCAGGCTGATCAGCGCGTAGATCACCATCTGCAGCCCCTTCATCAAAATGTAACGCCTGTCGCCGTTCGCCACGCCCACATCGATAATATCCGCCATGACCATGGGAATCAACAGCTCAAAAACCGTCTCCGCCTCAATACAGAAGATCGCCAGCAGGGTCTCCTTCCGGTAAGGCTTCAGACAGGCAAGAAATTGCTTCATGACTTTCCTCCTTTTTCTCCTCCTGTATCACATTCTTGTCGATACAATAGTTGTTTATGCAATTATTGTAGAAGCAATTTTATCAGATGTCAATATGATTGCCGGGAAATCTTTGTATTCCTGAAAACGGGTACAAAAAAGGCCCGGATTTTCCGAGCCATTAAGATAAATGAGTTCAAAAATTAAAACAAAGCGAAATCAAAACCGGCACCAGCGCGGAGCAGATCACGCCGTTGATCACCGACAACACCACCGTTTCTTCGTTGGTGTATTTGAACATCATCGGCAGCGTCGTATCCTCGCTGGTCGCCCCCGCCGGCGCAATACAGCTGTAATAATTCAGATGTTTCGCGATCCACGGGATCATAAAGAAAGAAAAAATCTCCCGCATCAGATTGCTGAGGAACGCAATACTTCCCATCTGCGCCCCCGCCAGGTTTTCAATAGTAACCCCTGCGAGACTGTACCAGCCAAGCCCGCTGGCAATCGCCGTACTCACATTCATCGGAATTCCGGTCAGCACTGCGCAGACCATTCCGCCTGCAATGGAACCCACAACAATTCCCGCCGGGATGATCAGGATCCTCACATGATATTCCCGGATTTTCTTTATCAATCCATGATGCATTCCGATACTGATTCCTACCAGAAACATCAGCAAATACAGGATCATATCCCGGTGTCCAACCAGAAATCCTGTCACCGAACTTCCAAAATCCGTCAGACCGCACAGGATTCCTCCAACCAGCGCAGCCACTGCCAAAATAACCATTTTCCTTCTCTGTCCTTTCTCTTCTCTATCTGTGAATCGTCCTTTTTCAAAACCTCTTGCTGACGTTCAGCGGTCCGCCTTCGAAGAATCCTTCTGCTTCTCCGATCTGGACGTCATAAATTTTCTGGTCAGCCCGTAGACCAGGATCAGTGAAAATCCTGCGGGGATCAGATAAAACAGAAAGCTTGTCAAACCAAGCGATCCCAGCTCCTCCAGAAAATTCTCCCTTCTCCCCAAAGTCACTCCCATACAGAAAATCAGCAATACGGTACATACTACCTGAAGTTTTGCGTTGAATCTTTTATACTTCTCCGGAAAAAAGCGGTTGCCGATCAATACGCCAACACACATCACCAGTAAAATGTCCATTTCTTACCTTCCTCCTTGTTTTCAACCTGTTCTGGCGTGCCTCTGCCCGCCTCCGAACTTTCACAAAACGAGCTGCCGCTCACAGAATGAGCAGCAGCTCTGGCACACATCTTACTATGTATTTTCTTTCATGTCAACCGCTTAAAAAGACCTTTCCGCTTTCACCATCCACGACAGCTCTCCGAGAACTTCTGTTTTCCCGGGGCCGAAGATCAGGTTTACCGGAAGATAATATTGAAATGAATTTATCTGCATCCTCTTTCCTCCATTCTGCTTCCGGATTTATGCAGTAAGTTCTTCCACGGCTTCCCGGATGATCTCTGCTGCTTTGTCGCAATGCTCTTTTGTCAGGATCAGCGGCGGCACCATGCGGATCACACTGCTTCCGATTGCCGTGATCAACAGCTTTTTGTCAAAACATTTGTGTTTAACATCGATGGCATTGACCGTTTCGTCAAATTCTACGCCGACCAGAAGCCCCTGTCCTCTGACCTCTTTGATATGGGGAAGCATCTTCAGCTTTTCCATAAAATAAGCGCCCATCTTTTTCGCATTTCCGGCAAGATCCCGATCCAGCAGCTCCCCGATCTCCGCAAGAGACGCGGCACAGGATACCGGGCTGCCTCCGAATGTGGTTCCGTGAGAACCCGGCGTAAAGGCTTTTGCCACTTCCGCGGAAGCGCAGATCGCACCGATGGGCATTCCGCCTCCCATGGCTTTCGCCATGGATACAATATCCGGCTTGATCCCGTAATTCATGTAGGACATAACCGCTCCGGTCCTGCACCATCCGGTCTGAACCTCATCGAGAAGGAGCAGCATTCCTTTTTCATCGCACAGCCTGCGCAGTCCGGACATGAATTCCTGCGTTGCCGGATGAACGCCTCCTTCTCCCTGTACCGGCTCCACCATGATCGCTATCGTATCTTCTGTCACAGCATTTTTAAATGCTTCCAGGTCATTGAACTCCGCATAGGTAAATCCTGGGACCATGGGTTTGAATCCGATCTGGCAGCCATTGTCCGGCTGGCCTGTAGCGCTCATAGAACCATAGGAGCGGCCGTGGAAGGACTCTTTTGCGGTCACAATATTGTAGCGCGTCGGTCCGTATTTTTCCACGCCGTATTTCCGGGCCATTTTGATCATCGCCTCGTTGGCCTCAGTTCCGGAATTCTGGAAAAAGATCTTGTCCATTCCGGTAACTTTACATATTTTTTCCGCCAGCAGCGCCTGTGGGATCGTATAAGGATAATTAAAGGTATGCATAATGTCGTCCACCTGTTCCTTCACCGCGGCTACGACCTTTTTGTTGCAGTTTCCGGCGCTGTTTACCGCGATACCGGCATAGAAGTCCAGATAGGCTTCCCCGTTTTCATCGTAAATGTACATATCTTCCGCCCGTTCTGCGATCATAGGGAACCGCTCATAGGTATCGATCATATATTTTTCAACAAGTCCTTTGATGTCTTCTTTTGTATATCCTGTCTCAGCCAGTTTCATATTCTTCTCCTCCGCTCTTCCTACCGCAGTCCTTTGATCTGCAGATAATCTTTTACTACTTTTACGCAGTTGTCGATTCCGACCCGTTCGCTGTTAAGCGTCATGTCATAATTTACCGGGTTCGTCCAGTAATTTCCATTTGTATAGTAAGCATAATAGTCCGCCCGGTATTTGTCCGTGTGGGCGATCGTTGCGTTGGCGACTTCCTCGGTGACACCCATGTTTGCGATGGTGCGTTCCACGCAGAATGCCCGGGGCGCTTCCACGTAGATGCTGACTACGTTCGGCCTTCCTCTTAAGATCCAGTCGGCACATTTCCCAACGATCACACAGGATTCTGTATCAGCCAGATTTTCAATGATCTGCTTCTGATACTGAAATAGTGTGTCGTCCGAGACGAACTTTTCATTTCGGGCAATGTAATGCCTCGCCCGGGGAAGCCCTTTCAGAAAACTGGAAAACCCTCCGTGGGCACGCACTTTCTCGTTCACTTCCTCGAATAATTGCTCGTCCAGTCCGCTCATCTGGCTGGCAAGTGTAAGGATCCGGTTTTCATAACAGTGGATCCCCAGTTCCTTTGCCAGTTTTGACGCGATCTCTTTCCCTCCGGTGCCGAACCCTCTTGCAAATGTCACGACATAATTCTTCATCTGTCATCCTCCTCACACGCAGACAATGGTCAGCCTGCCAGATATCTGCTTAAAAATTCTCTTGTTCTCGGATTTTTCGGTGCGGTAAACAGGATTTCCGGAGACGCATCCTCCGCCACATAGCCTTTGTCCATAAAAATCGTTCTCGTCGATACGTCTCTGGCGAATGCCATCTCATGGGTCACAATGATCATGGTAAGTCCGGTCTCAGCCAGCTCTTTCATAACCTCCAGAACTTCCCCTACCATTTCCGGATCCAGGGCGCTGGTAGGCTCGTCAAAGAGAAGGACTTCGGGGTTCATGCAGAGCGCCCGCGCGATAGCAACCCTCTGCTTTTGACCGCCTGAAAGCTGTTCCGGTCTGGCATTGATATAGGGCGCCATTCCTACCTTTTTCAGGTGTGTGATGGCTCGGTCAAAAGCCTCTTTCTTTGAGATATGGAGCACTTTCCGTGTGCAGCACATGCAATTTCCCAGTACGGTCATATTGTTGAACAGGTTGAAGGACTGAAAGACCATACCAACTTTTGCCCGGTATCTGTTGATCTCTCTCTGGATATCTTTGAGCTCCTTTCCGTGATAGAGAATCCGTCCGCTGGTCTGATGCTCCAGACGGTTGATGCATCGAAGCAGGGTGGATTTTCCTGAACCGGATGAACCGACGATGCAGATCACTTCTCCTTTATTCACGGATATGTCTATTTTTCTGAGCACTTCATGCTCTCCGAATGATTTGCTCAGATTTTCAATCCTGATAATATTCTCTGCCATATTGCATCCTCCCCTTACTGCGCCTCCATATACTCTACCGCAAGAACATAATCCTTCTTTCCTTCCATCTTCTTTTCAATCAGGAGGAAAAGTCTTCCAAATACAAAACAAAGGACAAAGTAGATCACTGCGATAACGAGATAGGCCTCATAATATTTGTAGTAATTGGCTCCCGCTGTCTTGGCTGCCATGAAAAGTTCCTGTACTGCGATGACATTTAGCACAGAGGTCATCTTCAGATTCGTGAGAAACGTGTTTGCCATTTCTGGGAGTATGTTGCGAAACGCCTGCGGTAGTACGATAAAAAACATTGTTTTCAATGGAGACATTCCCATTGCAAGAGCACCTTCTCTCTGACCTGTATCGACGGAATTGATCCCTGCACGAACCGTTTCAGCCATGTAAGCGCCCGTATTAAGAACCGTTACCAGGATTCCGGCGGCAGCAGAGGAAAGCTCCACGCCCGATTGACGAAGCCCGTAATATACGATCATCGCCTGTACGATCATGGGGGTCCCTCGAAAAATCTCCACATAGATCCGGAATATGCCCTTGATCAATTTCAGACCCATAATCTTTACGATATTGTCTTCCTTTGTAATTTTGATATCCTGAATCAGCCCGACCACATATCCGAGGATAAATCCGAGAGTGGTCCCGATGACCGCTATATACAGTGTCAGGATTGTTCCCTGGATGAACATATTTGAATATTTGTCGGCCAAAAAAACCATCCATTCGAAGGAATTTGCCGGCTCAGTAATATTAAACATCTTGCAGAATACCTCCCTTTTTATTCTGTCATTCTTCCATGTCACTCTGACGCCGGCTGCAGTTTGATCACCTGATCCATCAGTTCATCCATAGCGGCTTTATCGTTCCAGCCGATGGCGTCCATAGCGTCCTGGATCTTGTCTCTGAAGGCTGTGTCATCTTTTCTTGTCGCGATACATACATTTACCATTTCGTCATCTCCCGTAAAGGTATCGGAAGAATCCAGTGTGATTACTTTCAGATCGTCGTTTGTCAGTGCTGCAGACTCGGCTGTCGGCAGATCGACCACACATACATCAGCAACCCCGTTAGAGATAGCCATAAAGCATTCGGACGTTGTCTCATAGTTTCCTGCCTCTACTCCGCCCTCTATCTGCTCCAGAAGAGGAACCCATCCCGTTCCGAGCTGTGTCGTAAGTTTACATCCTGTTCCGGCAAGATCAGAAAGCTTTGTCACATTCTCATATGCCCCGCCTTTCTTTACGACAATACAGTTGTCCCTGTAATAATATGGTTCTGTAAAAGAATAAGAAATCTCACGCTCGGCTGTTCTTCCCATACCGGCAATGATCGCATCGTAATCGCCCGCATCCAGAGAGGTTCCGATGGAACTCCAGTCTACTTTATGAATTTCAAGTTCCATTCCCATCTCATCAGCAAGCATTTGTGCTACCGCAACGTCGTAGCCATATGCATAAAAATCTGATCCGTAGATTGGAACTGCTTTCGAGCCATCCGACAACTCTTCCGTCTCCTGTGTCCAGTTGAACGGAACATAGTTGCATTCCATTCCTACGCGAAGCACATTATCATTTTCCGAATCCGTATCCGCACGGTTGGACCCGCACCCCGCTGCCAACACCATTGTCATTAAGGCTGTCATACATACCGCAGCCACCCTTCTGTAGTTATTTTTCATAATACACTCCTCCTTCTGGCGACAACAAAGGCGTTCATCCCATCTGAGAAATGAACGCCTTTGTTCCTACATGTTCAAAACATGATTTTATTATAAAACTTAGTCGAATACAGTCTTCTGCGCGTCTGCAGTCCGGCAGAAGGACAGCGGATATAACAGAAAAAGCGCCCATTTCATTAGAAATGAACGCCTTTGTTTTCACTATCATATGTCTGTCCGATTAAGTTGACTTTATTATATATAAAAACAGAAGGGATTGTCAACGTAATTTCTGCATATCATTTTTTTAAATCCTCCCGTAATTTTATGCATTTTTGCAAAAAAGCCTGCAAATATCAAATTTACAGGCTTTCGAGCTCCCCCTGTTGGACTCGAACCAACGACACTGCGGTTAACAGCCGCATGCTC
>ERZ1673750.1489-NODE-1489-length-11441-cov-3.356578_pt1 | contig 11441 bp, 9 predicted proteins | sample MGYA00580203_ERZ1673750 | MGnify/ENA primary metagenome ERZ1673750 (study PRJEB41218, sample SAMN15661763) | gut metagenome | host: Homo sapiens | place: Canada: London | collected 2015-08-20/2019-03-30 | study: EMG produced TPA metagenomics assembly of... | reverse complement strand
CCATTCTATGTTTACAACGCAGAAAATAACGGAGGTTTCGTAATTGTATCAGGAGAAAGCTCCATAGGCAATATTATTGGTTACAGCGACACAGGCTCTTTCGACCTTAAAGACGCTCCATCGAATGTCGTAACCATGATGAAAATGTTTTCAACACTCGTAAACAACGTTCAAAGAACAGGCTCAACAAACTATGTTCCAGACGACCCTCTCGTAGGACCAAAAGGAAACGTAAAAGTAGCTCCATTGTTGGACAAAATTCAATGGGGACAAGGCAAACCCTTCAATGGTAAAATGCCTGCCAAAAGACCTACTGCTGACAATAAAAACACCAACTATTATGTAGGTTGCGTGGCAACAGCAATGTCGCAAATCATGCGTTTCCACAAATATCCAACAGTTGGTAAAGGCACAATGACCTACACCGACAACCTCGGAAAAAAACACTCACCAAACTTTGGCGCAACAACATTCGATTGGACAAAGATGCCAGAACGTTGTGAAGCAGACAATGCTGATGAAACAGAAAACGAACAAGTTTCCACTTTGTGCAGCATGGCAGCTTATAGCGTTTATATGTCGTTCATGCCAAGCGGAGAAGCAGGTGCTTTCTCACAAGCCGTAACAGGTGCTTTGGTGCATAACTTTGGTTACGACAACGGTATTTCATACAAAAAACGTGAATACTACTCTACCCCACAATGGATGAAAATGATTACTGACGAACTCGATGCTGGTCGTCCTGTGTTCTATTCTGCATCTAACGAAGACGGAAAAGGCGGACACGCATTCGTTTGCGACGGCTACGATGACGCTGGTTACGTTCACATTAACTGGGGGTGGTCAGGAAAAAGCAACGGCTATTTCCACGTAAATGCACTCAATCCATACGACCTCGGTATCGGTGCAAATGGCGGTGGCTATAACCTTCAACAAGAAATCATCATCGGTATTCAAAAACCACAAACACCTGTCGGAAAAAAACATTGGTCTATCTTCGGAGCAACACGCCTTTCTGTAATCGAGCTAAACGGAGAAATCATGGGTATGCAAGGAATTGTAAACGAAGATTGCGATGCTTTCACAGGAAAAGTAGCATTGGTTTTGGTAGATAAGAACGGAAAAGTTGTAAATGTTCTCAAAGAAGAAGATAAATCATTTGCAGCTGCTAAGTTTGGCAATAAACTCATAACAGATGGCGGTATGAAGACTTTATGGGTTTCGAAATATGTAAACAACGTTCCAAACGGAACAGATTACAGAATTCAATTCGCTGTAAAAGCAACAGGCGATGCTGAATGGACACTCATACCAAGTCCTAACAACTTGCCAAATGCTGCTATTGCAACGGTTCAAGACAATGTCATCACTGCAATTTCAATAAACGAACCAAAACCAAACGTAGAACTCTTGAAGCCTATCACAACAAGCTGCGACCTCCACGCAAAAGGTAGCGGTAAATTCACATTGGTATTGAAAAACAATAGCAACGACTTCATCATAAACCATATCTGGTTGAAGTTTACAGACATAAACGATGCAAAAAAGTCTTACTATGTACACGAAGACGATACAAAGAATTTCCACCAAGTTTACGACAATAGCACAAAGACTATCAACTTGTTATGCACACTCCCTGACGAAATGCCAGCTGGAAAATATAACGTAATAGCATTTGAAAAGTACATTCAAAAACCGCTCAAAGATAATGCTACGGAAGAAGAAAAGAAACGCTACGAAGAAAGAGAAAAACTTTGGGAGGGCGATTACTTCAAACCTGCATTTACAGAAGCAAACGTTCTTGAGGTAAAAGAAGAAGTAAGCACTCCTATCTTCAGTCAAGAAGGCGACTATCTTTGGTTTACAACGACAAGTACAGAGTTTAATTCAGTAGTGAAACAAGGCGAAACTATCGGCCTTAAACAAGATGCATGCAACTATGGTGCAGCTGGCAAGGCTATATTGGTTATCAAAGCAAGAAACATTGAAAACCCTGCTTTCGCCTTTGAACTCGCTAAAGTTTCAGAATCTGAATACGCTAAACTCGGAACGCTAAAGCAAATCTATGGCGGTAAGGTGAATTTAAATCCTGGTAAGTACAAACTTTCATCATATTTCATTGTCAATGGCAAGGAATATCCTATGTACGGAACTGTAAAAGAAACCATCATGGAAGTAGTTGCCGATGAAAGTTTAGCACTCAAGTGCGATGAAATAAAACTCCCTTCTGAAGAATTAGAATATGGTAAGGCATATAAAGGCGTTCTCAAACTTACTGCAAAAAAAGAAATAAAAGGCGCAACCTTTACCCTACGATTCAAATCTGCCGAAGGAAGTAAACGTACCATAGCTGCTATGATTTTTAAAGCAGAAAACTTTGCAGCAGGCGAAACCAAAGAAATTCCATTCGAAATTAAGAGTAACACATTGAAAGAAAACGATCTTCCTAAGGGTGCTTATACATTGTATGTTGATTACAAGACAAAAGCAACCCAAAACAACATCTTATCAATAGGTGGAAACAGCTCACGCATCGTCTACATCGGCACAACAAAAGCAGCAGCAGGCATAGACGAAGTAGCAAATGAAAATAGCGCACAGATAACAATTTGCGGCAAAACACTCAACATAGAAAATGCAAATAACATTCGACGTGTTGAAGTATTTGCACTTGCAGGAGCAAAGGTATTTAGCACAACAAACATTGCAAATACAATACAATTGCCATTGCAAAACGGTATGTACATCATCAGAATCGTTACCGCAAAAGGCATCATTACCAAGAAAGTCATATTGCAATAATACACCCCCACAAACAACAAAAAAAGGTCGTTCCAAATAAAGGAATGACCTTTTTTTAATGAAATAAACTACCAAAAACAAGCGAAAGTTAAAAAAAAACACAATATATTTCAATATCTGAGAGATTTTCTGTAATTTTGCCACGTTATAAGAACTTCCATCAATAGGGAAACAACAAAACAAAGCCCTAACAACAAAGGAAGAACGCACAAAACAGAAAACAATAAAAATAGAATAAACAAAATGGCAAACAAAAAAGTAGAGGGTACATACGAAGAATCCCTCAACAAATCGGAAGCTTTCTTCGCAAAGTATGGAAAGACAGCCTTAATCGCTATTGTAGCAATCCTCATTGTTGTAGCAGGTATCTTCCTTTACAAAAATTATGTATCAGAACCACGCGAAGCTGAAGCAAGCACAGAATTGGCAAAAGCACAGCAATTGTTCCAAACACAACAATTCGACCAAGCACTCAAAGGCTTCCAAAAAGTACAAAGCGACTATAGTAGCACAGACGCTGGCAACCTCGCCAACCTCTATGTGGCACTCTGCTACGCACACCAACAAAAGCCAGATTGGAAAAAAGCATTGGATAATATTCAGAAATTCTCTACTTCTGACGACCAAATCATCAGCCCAGCCTCACAAATGGCACTCGGAGACATCTACGCAAACAACAATCAAAACGATAAAGCCATAGAAAGTTTCAAAAAAGCTGCCGAGATGGCTGACTCAAAAGGATTTGAAGGCATAAACCTTAGCATTGCACCATTAGCATTACGCAAGGCTGGCATCATTCTTGAAAGCCAAGGCAACAAAGCAGAAGCACTCAAGATATACCAAGATATCAAGAAAAAATATGTCAACTCACCAATGAGCCAAGACATAGACAAGTACATTCAAAGAGCAAGCAACTAATCTGAAAGAAAATGTCAACAGCATTACACAATCTATCAGATTATGATTTATCAAGCGTACCCGATGCCTCGAACATGTGTTTCGGCATCGTGGTATCAGAATGGAATCCAGAAATCACAGGAGCACTGCTCGATGGTGCAGTAAAAACACTCGAAAAGCACGGAGCTATCCCTGAAAATATACACGTCAAAACCGTACCAGGAAGCTTCGAACTCGTTTACGGCGCACACCAAATGACACTCAACGGAGGATACGATGCCATTATCGTGCTCGGTAGCGTCATTCGTGGAGAAACACCACACTTCGACTACATCTGCCAAGGCGTAACATACGGAATTGCAAGACTCAATGCAAGCTCGGAAATTCCAATTATATACGGACTCCTTACCACAAACGACTTACAACAAGCAAAAGACCGTTGCGGTGGTAAACACGGAAACAAAGGCGATGAATGCGCAGTCGTAGCAATAAAAATGGCTAAATTCTAAACCAACAACAACTCCCAAAAAGAATGAAGCTAAAAGAATATTTTCAAACATACGAATTTGAAGAAATATACCCCTACATCGGAGTCATGTACCCAAAAGCCAGAAAACAAAGAAAAGCTTTTCAACATGCCTACGATATTCTCCTAAAAACCAATCCCGTAGCATCAAAAAAATATATACAATATCAACTGATGCAAGACCCAGACACCAACGACATGTTCTTCGGAGCCGACGATTCAAACTTCAATGGACCATGGGACGTACTCTTAGGAAAAGAAATTAAAATAGATTCAAACGTTGATTTGACAAAAGAAGAAATTGTTGCAAACTGCTTTCTCAACACCATTCTCATCGGACGACACCCAAGAGAATTTGAAGCAGATTACATCGAAATTAGCAGATAAAAATAAAAAAAGCATCTTCGTGTTGAAGATGCTTTTCTTTTTCTAATACAATTTCTGCACAAGGGAATTTATCCTCAATCAACCCTCAGCAAAACCGCATAAAGAAAAACGCAAACATAAAAAATGCCTGCGCAGGATAATACAATATACAAAACAAATTCCTATTTCAAAAATACATGCTGAGCCACATAAGCTAACGCTGGTAGCACAATCCAATAAGACAAAAGCAAAGGATAAGCAAACTTTCTTGCATCATACTTCGAGCCGCGAAAATGAATCAACACCTTTCCACGACGACCATGCTTGTCATAAATGTACTCAACAAGCCTAAACATTGCAAACCATATCAGCGCAATAGGCAAAAGCGACCACACTTCACCAATACGAAAAAGAGGAATACTCAATGCAAAGGCTATCGGAAAAGTAATAGCTGCAACTCCATCGGTCAGACTACCATCAATCTCACCGCAGAAATATATCTTATCAAAAAAAGTGTATTTCATTTTTCTATGGGTCATTTATATTTTCTACATCTATGCTTTTAGTCCTTTAAGACCAATCCCCAAATACTGCTAATACATTAAAACGTAATTTGCTTTATTTATACTTTACTGCAAAGGTAGCAATACTTATTGAAAAACGCAACAAAAAAAAGAAAAAACATACAAAAAAGAGACTCAACCGAGTCTCATTTTCTTAATTATTTCATTCATTTTCTGCTTAGTTTCTATCCGCGTAGGAACCAAAGGCAAACGTAAAACATTCTCTATCAATCCCATATCATTCAGCAAAGCCTTGCAACCAGCAGGATTTCCATCAACAAAAAGCAACTTATACAATTCAGTAAACTGATGATGAATGACACGTGCAGGCTCATACTCGCCCCTAAATTCTAAGCGAATCATTTGAGAAAATTCTTTTGGCAAAGCATTTCCAATCACAGAAATCACACCTACCGCCCCACTTGCTATCATTGGGAACGTCAAAGCATCATCGCCACTAATCACCTCAAAATTCTTTGGCTTGTTTTTAATAATCTCATCAACCTGCTCTAAACTGCCCGAAGCCTCCTTAATAGCCACAATATTATCGAAATCTTTCGCAATTCGAACCGTCGTTTCAGCCTTCAAATTCACACCCGTACGACCAGGAACATTATAAAGCACAATTGGCAGAGGACAAACCTCGGCAATAGCCTTAAAATGCTGATACAAACCTTCTTGGCTTGGCTTATTATAGTAAGGACAAATACTTAGAATACCATCAACTCCCTTCCAATCTGCATGCTTAATCTCATCGACAACAGCCGCAGTATTATTACCGCCACAATATTTCAATATACGAGCACGACCAGCAACATGGTCAATAATCGTATGCGCTATTGTTTCCTTTTCTTCAGCTGACAAACAAGGACTCTCGCTAGTGGTTGCCAAAATAGCAAAAAAATCAGCTCCATTATCCAACTGATAATCAATAAGCCTTCTTAATGCTTCATAATCAACTTCACCATTCGGCTTAAAAGGGGTTACCAAAGCAATACCCAAGCCATGAAAAATATTGTTCATAAATGTTATGCGTTAAGGCTTTACAGCCAAATATACTCTTTTTTGAGAGCAAACTCAAAAAAATCAAGCTACTCTATTATAATGCAAAAATAACAAATAAAGCTTAATCTGCAAAGTTTTTACTTTAGATTAATAATTTTTTTAACAAAATATTTGACTAATATTCACCCTATCAAATATCCCAGGCAACCAAAAGCAACACCAACTTCAAACATATCCAATTCACCTCCTGCATAATCTATCCAAACTCAGCACATTCAATTAGGACAATGGACGTAAGGACTGCACCTTTTCGCCTTTTACCTATGCTTAATAATAGAATTTAATTCATTTTGTTGCAAATAAGCTATAAATTTTATTTAGATTTTCTTTATATAAAGAAATTAGCAGTATCTTTGCCAAGAGAAATGATTACTATATGGCAAGTAAAAATTTAAATAGGCTAAAAGTAGTTCTTGCAGAAAAGCAGCGGACAAACAAATGGTTGGCTGAACAATTAGGTAAAGACCAAACAACCATATCAAAATGGTGCACCAATTCAAGTCAGCCTGATTTAGGTAATCTAATGCAGATTGCCAAAATATTAGACGTGGAACTGACCGACTTAGTGCGGTTCGAAGAATTCAAAAACGAAACTAAATGAAAAAAGAAGAAATACAAGCATTGTTCTCTCAGTTTGAACAAGTGTCATGCGTTCTCAATGATGTAGAATGTTGGAGTGCAAGAGATTTGTGTTCTCTTTTAGGATATAAACTTTGGCAAAATTTCACAAAGGTAATAGACAAAGCCAAGGAAGCGTGTGTAAATGTAGGACAAAATGTAGAAGACCATTTTATTGACGTCAATAAAATGGTTGTTATCGGTTCTGGTGCTGAGCGTCAGATAGATGACATTATGCTAACACGCTATGCTTGCTACCTTGTCGCTCAAAATGGCGACCCTCGTAAGCCACAGATAGCATTTGCACAAACTTACTTTGCTGTGCAAACTCGTCGTGCAGAACTCATAGAACAGCGGCTTATTGAAGTTGAAAGAGTTAAGGCACGTGCTAAACTACAGAAAACAGAGCGTAAACTTTCTGGCGTACTTTATGAACGAGGTGTGAATGACAAGAGTTTTGCTGTGATACGCTCCAAAGGAGACCAAGCATTATTTCGTTTGAATACTGCAACGCTGAAGCTACGCATGGGAATCCCCGAGAAACGACCATTGGCAGATTTCCTCCCCACTATCAGTATCAAAGCAAAAGATTTTGCGGCAGAAATGACGAGCGTGAATGTGCAGACTAAAGACCTTCAAGGAGAAAATAGTATAAGCCAAGAGCATATTGCCAACAATGCTGCTGTTCGTGATATGCTGTGCAGCGTGGTATAAGTTCCAGAGAACCTTCCTCCAGCAGAAGACATCAAGAAAGTCGGACGAAGATTGGCAAGTGAACAGAAAAAGGCTTTGGAGAACAAAAAGAAAAAATAAGATGGAGCAGAATAAGAAGAAATTGCTTTTAGGGCAAATTGATAAAATCAATGAGGTTATTTCTACCCTCTCGGAAAACTTCTCGCAATAAGACATTACTAATCATTAAGAAAAATGGATTCCAAACAAAGAATAAAAGAAGAATTTACATATTACCTTTCAAACATAGCAAGGTCATCTCGAAGGACAGATAAAGGATTCAATTTACAACCTACAGCAGTCCAAAGTTTTTTGGCATTTCTGGAAGTTGACAGGCTTTTTGACTATAAACCAGAAATCTGGAAGCATATAAAAAGTATGTATGACATTACTGTTCCTAATGAAGTTGAGAATATCGCTGACACTCTTTTGAATGATGAAGAGTTCGCAAAACACGATAATGACAAGAACCAAGGCTGGCGGTCTGGCAGTATAATCCATTATGTGTGTTTTATTAAAGCTCGTTCATACTTTATGAACGAAAAGACGAAAGATTTTTCAGAAACTCCAGACCAGAAAACTGCAAATAAAGTCACATCTGGCGTGCAATATTCCACCTATCGCCCCTACATTACCGCCATCAAGTCCAAACCTTTCCTCCTGCTTGCCGGAATATCTGGAACAGGTAAAAGCCGAATAGTACGAGAGCTGGCAAGAGCATGTTGGGAAGAAGGCACAGATGAATATAAGGCACAAAAGCCAAAGAATTTCCAGATGGTGCAGGTGAAGCCAAATTGGCATGACTCAAGTGACTTGATTGGTTATGTGAGCCGTGTCAGTGGAAAGGCGGAGTTCGTGGCAGGTGAGTTCTTGAAATTCATCGCCAAAGCATGGGAAGATGTGGAAACTCCATATTTCCTGTGCTTGGACGAGATGAACCTTGCACCAGTAGAGCAATACTTTGCAGAATATCTAAGCGTGATAGAGTCTCGCAAGAGCCATGAGGAGGGTACCGTAACAACCGACCCAATTCTTGAGAAATCAGCAGAAGATTGGTATAGGGTGCTTACAAGTGAACTGACGAATGAAGACAATGTGCGTAATCGTTTCTTGGAAGAAGGTATCTGCATTCCTCAAAACCTCATAGTTGTGGGTACGGTGAATATGGACGAGACAACTTTCTCGTTCTCTCGCAAGGTGCTCGATCGTGCCATGACTATTGAAATGAACGAGGTGGATTTGTATGGCGGTCTGACCAAACGTCACGAAAGTATCGGCAAGTTGGATAATGCAGAACTTGTCGGCTCCGCCGTGGAAGGCGTGGATATTTACAACGACAACACCGATGTTTGCGACATTGCACTTCGCTATCTGCAAAAGATAAATGACGTATTGGAAGGTACTCCATTCAAGATAGCCTACCGCACCCGTAACGAGTTTCTGCTCTATGTGGTGAACAACTTGCCGTATTGCAAAGACGAAAACGGCAATGATTTGGAGCAAGGCTATGTCATAGCTCGTGCCTTGGACGAGATTACCAGCATGAAAGTTTTATCGCGCATTGAGGGTGACGACACAAAAGTTAGCGACAATTTCCTTGATAGTTTAAGCAAGACTGTCGAAGAAGGATTGAAGGCAGTATCGGGAGAGGAGAATATTGTCAAATCCATATCTTTGGCGAAACTGAAGGAGATGAAAGATAAACTTGTTTCGGGTTACACAAGTTTTTGGAGCTAAGAAGAGAATACTGATGGAACTGTTGACTATTGAGCATAATGATTTCACAATGATTGTCGAATGTACGAAATTCGACGACATTTGGAAAAATGCCAAGAACAACGTTGGAGAAGAAAAGCTCTACTCCACTTACTCTTGGTCGGAAGGTGTCGTGTCTGTAAAACGTGCATTGAATGCCGACCATGAAATAGACATTGAGCAGGGCGTTCCTACCCCCGCCACATTTTTCGACAATGCCGACTATCCCATTTGGATAGAGTTCAAAGACTATGTGAAAGACGCTCAGTTTGGTTCCATCTTGCAAAACGACAACGACCGTTTCTCCTTTCGTCGCCACATCTTGGCTGGTTTCATCAACTACAAGAATGAGATTGGACGAAGTGAGATACTGATTATATATAAGGTAGAGAAAGAGACAAGGACATTCCGTTTCGGTTTTGAAGTTCTGAGTACGAAACTCGACTATCACGAACATTGGCGCGCAATCGTGGAGGATATAGAGCGAGAATACCGCATGTTGTCGTTGGACTATATGCGTCGCACGTTTCATGGTTTCTCGCCCGACCAAAACGGCGAGCATCCCGATATAGTCTGGTGGAGCGTGTTTGAGGGAGAACAACAGAAATTCATAAAAGCCTGCAAAAGCATCATCGACCGACCTCGCCACAGACTTCACGGTGAGGAGGTGTATCTGAGGGCGGACAAACTGAAGCAAACTCCCCATAACATAGAGAACAGACTGGCAGAACATCGCAAAGAGCCAACCTACCTATATCGTGTGGAGCAACATATACTATCGAACGACACGCAAGAGAACCGCTTCTTGAAATTTGCACTTCATCAGATAAGCAAGCGGTATGAGAATCTGCGCCAACGCATTGAGGCGGTAAAGACAGCTTCGGACACGATGAAGGCTGCCATGCTTACAACCTCAGAAACATTGAAACGACTACAGCATCATCCTTTCTTCAGAACAATAGGAAGGTTCAAGGGAATAAGCCAAGAGAGCATGGTACTGCAAAAGGCAGTGGGCTATAGCCAAGTGTACCGTACTTGGAATATGCTGAGAAGAGCCTATTCGCTGAATGACGGCTTGTATCGCTTGCAGACAAAGGATATAGCAACGCTCTATGAGATATGGTGTTTCATTGAGGTGAGCCATATCGTAAAGGCACAACTGCATCTTGACAACGAAGACGTAGAACATCGCAACCGTATGGAGATGAACGGCGTGTTTTCATGGGAGCTTGGCAAAGGCGAGCATTCACGCATATTGTTCCGCAAAGATGGCGTGGAACTGGCAGAATTGGTATATAACCCAAAGAACACCGACAAGGAAAACGACAATGTGGGCATGAAAGACCTGGTTGTGCCGACCGTGCCGCAGAAACCAGACATCGTGTTGCAGCTCACCAAGAACGATTTGCAGCAAGGCATGAAGATGACCTATCTCTTTGATGCGAAATATCGCATAGACAGCAAGGACAAGGGCGTGGATGTACCGCCGGAGGATGCCATCAACCAGATGCACCGCTATCGTGACGCCATATACTATAAAGACTATGACGCTAATACGTTGAAAAAAGAAGTCATTGGCGGATACATCCTCTTCCCCGGTTATGGTGAGCCAAATGATGTGGCGGTGTCGAAGTTCTATAAAACCATCAAGGAAGTGAATATCGGTGCTTTTCCTCTTCGTCCTAAGGATGTAGAGAACAGAAAACTTTTGGAGAATTTCATTGATGAACTTATACATACCAAATCATACGAGACCATTGCTCATGTCATACCACAAAAGGGTGCGTATGTGGAGGTAGGCAACCGTGTACTTATTGGATTGGTAAAAGAGGATAATAGGTTGTTTCAAGCATTTATGGACGGAACTGCGACCTTGTATTATTCAGGAAAACAGTTCCCAACAACCATCGCCCTGCAAGACCTTCACTTCTTTATGCCTTATACCAAAGGGCATGGAGTGCGTGATGTGTACGAGATTGTCAAAGTACGAACCATTACGAGCAAAGAAGCAAAGCTATCGGATAAGGATGATACGGAAAGTAAGGCTCTACGTTTGGCTTTTGAACTGCGGTATGTGCGCAAGCAATATGCAGATTTTCAGTCTATTGATGCAAGTA
>ERZ1673750.1473-NODE-1473-length-11579-cov-7.062652_pt1 | contig 11579 bp, 10 predicted proteins | sample MGYA00580203_ERZ1673750 | MGnify/ENA primary metagenome ERZ1673750 (study PRJEB41218, sample SAMN15661763) | gut metagenome | host: Homo sapiens | place: Canada: London | collected 2015-08-20/2019-03-30 | study: EMG produced TPA metagenomics assembly of... | reverse complement strand
CATTCATCCGAGTCCGCCGTTCCGTTCTGATATCGTTCGTATTCTCGGCGAAATTGTTCACCGTCATATGAGGACTCCACCTGGCCGGTGCGCCGTAGGCAATCGGCGATGGCCTCGTTATGGTCCTGCAACAGTTCGGGATTGCCGGCCTGCATCCTATACAGTTCGTCAATCACTGTGGTATGGGCGTCCCCGCATTCCATGGAATCCTGAGCGTACCGCCGCTCCTGCTGATCCGTACCGGCCTGTTGCGCGGCCTCCTCGCGAATGCCGCCGCCCATGTCTAGGAAGATGATCTCCCGATAGCCACGGTCGATCATGCATTGCCGATAAACGCTTAACACCTGTTCATAATCCGATTGCGAGACTTCACCGGTCTCGACCACCCGTTCCACGGCCTCCCGCTGACGATCATCCATCGAACCTGCGAATTTGTCAGCCAATTGCTCAGCATAGTCTGACACGGACGGTGCCAGGCGCGCGCCGGATTCGGATGTCTCCGGCGACACTTCCGAATCGGAGCAACTGGAGACACCGATCATCAGCGCTATGGCGGCACACGCAGCAACGACGACTCCAAACAGCCGCTTTATCATGACATACACCGCTACTGCACTGTGTACAGGCCAGCATCGTCATCAACATTCCACTCCTGGCCATGGATGTCAACGCTATACCACTGATTCTGATGAGCGCTGATCACGCTTTTGACCGTTCCGTCCTGCTTCGCGTACACGTATACACGGTCATACGTGGCTGTACCCATGAGTGCAACACCTCCAGCTGGAACCTAGACACTTCCAACCCTAGGCAGGTGTTGCACTTCTATCTAGAACCCGCGGACGATACTGTGCGGACTACGGTTCGACTATGCTGGGTACGGAACATTCTTGCGTATAAGGAGCAACGATGAGCGAATCGCGTACGGCGTGGGGCTGGGGTCTGGCCAGCGTGGATGAGGCCGGCAACACCCTGGACGTGTGGTATCCGAAGCTGACCGTCGGCGAGGCGCCGGCCGAGGGCAGCCGCCCGAACCATAACTTCGACATGATGGCGCATATGGAGGCCGACGCCCGCGGCGTGCGCCGCCTGCCCGTGTTCACCGTCAGCCAGCTGGACGAGCCGATCGCGGATGCGGCCGACGCCTACCTGCGCCTGCACCTGATGAGCATGCGCCTGGCCAAGCCGAACACGCTGAACCTGGACGGCATCTTCGGCAAGCTCGCCACGGTGGTGTGGACCAACTACGGTCCGTTCGCCACCGAGACCTTCGCGTTGCGCAAGATGGACGTGGAGGCCGAACGCATGCGCACCACGCCGGGCATGCCGCACGCCGGCGTGACCGTGATCTCGCTGGACAAGATTCCGCGCATGCTCGACTACGTGATCCCCTCCGGCGTGCGCGTGGCCGACGGCGGCCGCGCCCGCCTGGGCGCCTATCTGAGCGAGGGCACCACCGTCATGCACGCAGGTTTCGTGAACTTCAACGCGGGCACCCTCGGCACCTCGATGGTCGAGGGCCGCATCTCGCAGGGCGTGGTGGTCGGCAACGGCTCCGACATCGGCGGGGGCGCCTCGATCATGGGCACGCTGTCCGGCGGCGGCAAGCACCGCGTCTCGATCGGCGAGCACAGCCTGCTGGGCGCGAACGCCGGCATCGGCATCTCGCTGGGAGACAACTGCGTGGTGGAGGCCGGCCTGTATGTGACGGCCGGCACCAAGATCACCGTGGTGGACAAGGCCAAGCAGGCCGCCGGCGAACCGCTGGACGTGGTCAAGGGCGCCGAGCTGAGCGGCAAGGACAACATCCTGTTCATCCGCAACTCGCTGACCGGCGCCATCGAGGCCCGGTACCGCAAGACCGGCATCGAGCTGAACAGCGAGCTGCACCAGCACAACTGAGCGCCATCGCGTCCACACCGGCCCTTTCCATAATGCGGGAAGGGCCGTTCTGCGCTGCGAGAACAACGACCCAGGACAAGGGGTCGGAGTACCATGGCGGGGACATCCCGAAGGTCGGCGGGCAGTGGTTTCCAAGGATTTTCACAATAAGAACTGTATGGTGGTGAACGATGGCAGAATTTGATTTTTCCCAGGCGATCGGCGAGGCGCGAGCCAAATACGAGTCGATCGCGAAGGCATTGGACGTGGATCGTCTCAAGGCGCAGATCCAGGATCTTGAGGTGCAGGCGTCCGCCCCGGGTCTGTGGGACGACCCGGAGAACGCGCAGAAGGTGACCAGCCGTCTGTCCGCGGCGCAGTCGCAGCTCAAGCGTCTGGACTCCGCCAACCAGCGTATCGACGACGTGGAGACGCTGGTCGAACTCGGTCGCGAGGAGGACGACGCCGATACGCTGGCCGAGGCGCAGTCCGAGATCGGCAGCATCCGGCAGGACTTGGACGACATGGAGATCCAGACGCTGCTGGACGGCGAGTACGACGAACGCTCCGCCGTGGTGACGATCCGCTCCGGCGCGGGCGGCGTGGACGCGGCCGACTTCGCGCAGATGCTGCTGCGTATGTACCTGCGCTGGGCCGAGCGCAACGGGTTCAAGGCCAAGATGATGGACACCTCGTACGCCGAGGAGGCGGGCATCAAGTCCGCCACATTCCAGGTGGACGCGCCGTACGCCTACGGGCGCCTGTCCGTGGAGGGCGGCACGCACCGTCTGGTGCGCATCTCCCCGTTCGACAACCAGGGCCGCCGCCAGACCAGCTTCGCCGCGGTGGAGGTGGTGCCGCTCGTCGAGGCCACCGATCACATCGACATCCCGGATACCGACATCCGCGTGGATACGTACTGCTCATCCGGCCCCGGCGGCCAGGGTGTGAACACCACGTACTCGGCCGTGCGCATCACCCACCTGCCCACCGGCATCGTGGTCACCATGCAGGACGAGCGCTCGCAGATCCAGAACCGCGCCGCCGCCATGGCCGTGCTCCAGTCCCGACTGCTGGTGCTGCGCCATGAGGAGGAGGCCAAGAAGAAGAAGGAGCTCGCCGGCGACATCAAGGCCAGCTGGGGCGACCAGATGCGTTCCTACGTGCTGCACCCGTACCAGATGGTCAAGGATCTGCGCACCGGGTATGAGACCTCGCAGACCCAGGCCGTGTTCGACGGCGACATCAACGCGTTCATCGAGGCCGGCATCCGCTGGCGCCATGAGCAGCGCCGCGCCGCCGCGGAGGAAGCCGAAGCATAATCGCGTACGACAATCGCGTACAACAGTAAGGATTGGACATGGCGCTCATCTCGCTTGATCACGTCAGCAAGGTCTACCCCAGGGGCACGCGTCCCGCGCTTGACGATGTCACACTGCATGTGGAACGCGGCGACTTCGTGTTCCTGGTGGGCGCGTCGGGCTCGGGCAAGACCACGCTGCTGAGCCTGCTCCTGCGCGAGGAGGAGGCGACGGACGGCGAGATCCGCGTGGCCGGCAACGACCTGCGCCGTCTGACCAACCGTCAGGTGCCGCAGTACCGGCGGTCGATCGGCTTCGTGTTCCAGGACTACAAGCTGCTCAACAACAAGACGGTCTGGCAGAACGTGGCCTTCGCGCTGGAGGTGATCGGCACCAGCCGCTCCACGATCCGCGCCCTGGTGCCGAAGGTGCTGGAGACGGTCGGTCTGACCGGCAAGGAACGCAACTACCCGCACGAGCTGTCCGGCGGCGAGCAGCAGCGTGTGGCCATCGCCCGCGCCTACGTGAACCATCCGCAGATCCTGCTGGCCGACGAGCCCACCGGCAACCTCGACCCGACCACGTCGCTGGGCATCATGGAGGTGCTGGACGCCATCAACCGCACCGGCACCACCATCGTGATGGCCACGCATAACGAGGAGATCGTCAACTCGATGCGCAAGCGCGTCGTCGAGCTGCATAACGGCAAGATCGTCCGCGACGAGGCTCAGGGATCCTATGATTCCGCGTTGTACTTCCCGGATGCCGAGGTCGAGTCGAAGGCTCAGCTGTCCATCGAGTCGAATGATGCGGATGCGCGGTTCCGTCCGGACGGCGATTCCGCCTCAACCGACGCGACCATCGCCATCGAGGTGACCGGCGATCGCCGTGAGACCGCGGCCCAGGTTATCGACGCCGTATCCCAGGCGGTATCCGCAGGCGCAGGCGATGAGGGAATCGCCCGATTGGCGCAGTCCGTGCATTCCGGACGGACCGGACGGTACGGCGAGGCCTTCGCGCCGGTGGAGGACACGCTGACATGGGGGCGTGGGCTGAGCCTGGAGGAATATGCCGAAGCGGAGCGGCGGGAATTCGGCGAGGAACGGCAGACCGAGCCGGACGACGCGGCCGAAACGGACGATGCCCAGCCCGCGGAACAGACCGAAACCCAGACCGGGGAGCAGCAGACGCCGAGGCACGCCGATGAATCGACGGCCGCCCCGGTTCCTCCGGCACCGGCAGCGGAACCGCCGATGCCGCCCACGCAACCCGACCGGTCGAGTGAAGAGGATTCCACGGGGGAGGAGAACCGATGAGAGCGCGTTTCATTCTGTCCGAGACTTGGACCAGCCTGCGGCGCAATGTGTCGATGATCCTGTCCGTCATGCTGGTCACGTTCATCTCGTTCCTGTTCATCGGCGCCTCGGTGCTGCTGCAGGCGCAGATCACCCGAGCCAAGGGCGATTGGTACAACCAGGTGGAGGTGGTGGTCTGGCTGTGCCCGGATGGCACCAGCCAGGCGGCCTCCTGCGCGGCGGGCGTGGCGCCGACGGACACCGAGATCGTGCAGCTGCAGGACCTGATTCGGCAGGAGCTGGGCGACGACGTCTCGCAGATCACGTATGTCAGCCGCGAGGACTTCTACAATGACACGTTCCTGCAGCAGTACCCGGACGGCACCTATCAAGGGCGTACGCTGACCGCCGCCGACATGCAGGATTCGCTACGGCTTAAGCTGACGGATCCGACGAAGTACCAGGTCGTCTCCGAGGTGCTGAGCGGCCGGACCGGTGTGGATGAGGTCGTGGACCAGCGGCAGATCTTCGACCCGATCTTCGCCGTGCTGAACCGCGCCACGGTGGTCACCGTGGTCCTGGCCGCGGTGATGGTGGTGGTTGCCATCCTGCTGACGGGCACCACGATCCGGCTGAGCGCCGCCTCCCGGAAGAACGAGACCGAGATCATGCGTCTGGTGGGTGCCTCGAACTGGACGATCCGGCTGCCATTCGTGTTGGAGGGCGTGGTGGCCTCGTTCCTGGGATCCATGCTGGCCTGCGGCGCGTTAAGCGCGCTGGTGAAGGTGTTCATCACCGATTGGCTGGCGCAGAACGTGCAGTGGATGCCGTTCATCACGCAGCGGACCGTGTGGCTGACCGCGCCGGTGCTGGTGGTGGGTGCCATGGCGCTGTCCGTGGTGGCTTCGACGATCTCGCTGCGTCGGTACCTGAATGCCTGATCGACGCCGGCGTTTTCAGGACGATTGATTACAATGGCTACACTACGGACACGTCGCAGCGGAAAGGTGGGCTGATGAGGGCGATGGGGCGAGCCAAGGTCGCAACGGGGATGGTTGCCTGCATGGCGATGCTGGTCTGTACCGCAGTGGCGAACCTGACATGGGCGCCGACGGCCGAGGCCGTTCCCAGTATGAACGAGTATTATCAGGCGGTCGCCGATCATGCGGATCTCAAGGCGCAGCTGGCGGGTGTGAACGAGGACCTGGCCAATACGATCCTGCAACTGAACGACTTGACGGAGAACCAGATCCCCGCGGCGGTGGAGGCGGCCGATGAGGCGCAGCAGGCCGCCGACCAGGCCCAGAGCCTGGCGGATGCCACGGCGGAGCGCTTGGAGGCGGCGCGTCAGGATCGCGAGAATCTGGAGGAGAAGATCGCGCAGACCGGCGAGGATTACGACGACGCCAAGGACGCGGTGGCTCAGTTGGCGCGCGAGAGCTTCCACGGTTCAACGGCGTCCGATCTGATGAGCGTGGTGACGAATTCGACCACCACGGACGAATTCGTGGGCCGTATGCAGTCGCAGACGGCCGTGGCCCGTTCCGAGGCGAACGCGGCGGCCGACGCCGCCGGTGAACTGGGTGTGTCCATGAACCGCAAGGAACGACTCGCCGCCATTGAGGACGAGATCGCCCAGTTGAAGACGCAGGCCGATGAGCAGGCCGCTTCGGCGGCCAAGGCGGCTGCGGAGGCGCAGGACCGGCAGGATGACCTGCAGGCGTTGCGTGAACAGGGCGAGACGGCCCGGCAGAAGCTGGAATCGCAGTCCGACCAGCTCACCACGCAGGAGGCCCGCGAGGCCGCCGACATCGTGGCCATGAAGTCCGAGATCGATTCGTGGGCCGCCCAGCAGACGCCGCAGGCCCCCGATCCGAATGCGGGCGGTCAGCAGCAGGTCGGCGGCAATACCGGTGGCGGCTCTGGCGGTGGTTCGACCGGCGGTGGGAACTCCGGCGGCGGCTCCACCGGCGGCGGTACGGCCAGCGGCATGAACTACGCGGTCCCGGGCAGCTGCCCGGCGGGGTCCGGCTACTGCTACGGGCATTCGACCGGCAACACGGTGGGAGGTTCCGCCTATCCGGCCCGCCAGTGCACGCTGTGGGCGTACCTGCGCCGCTCCGAACTCGGCCTGCCGGTCGGATCGTATATGGGCAATGGCGAGCAGTGGGACAACACCGCCCGCAGCCTGGGCTACCTGGTGAACAACACGCCGCATTACGGCGCGGTCATGGTCTTCGAACGCGGCCAGTACGTCAACGGCTGGTACGCGGACCCCTATTATGGCCATGTGGCGGTCGTCGAGCGCGTGAACGCAGATGGTTCCGTGCTCATCTCGGAGGGCGGCACCGGCTTCGCCACCTTCCCCGCGTGGGAGACCGTCTACAACGCCTCCAACTACACGTATATCCATTACTGACAGTACCGACGAAAGGATCGTCCCAGTGTCCAAGCAACAGCAGGGGACATCATTGATTGTGCAGAATCGCAGGGCGAGGCACGACTATGCCATCGAGGACCGGTATGAGGCCGGCATCGTGCTCTCCGGCACCGAGGTCAAGTCCTTGAGGGAGGGGCGGGCCTCGCTGGCTGAGTCGTTCGTGTCCATCGACCGCCGTGGGGAGATCTGGCTGGAGGGGGCGAACATCCCCGAATACCTCAACGGCACGTGGAACAATCACGCGCCCAAGCGTAAGCGTAAGCTGCTGCTGCACGCCGCGCAGATCGCCAAACTGAGCCGTGGCATCGAGGCCAAGGGGTACACCATCGTGCCGCTGAGCCTGTATTTTAAGGACGGCCGTGTGAAGGCCGAGATTGCGCTGGCCCGAGGCAAGAAGGAATACGACAAGCGTCAGGCGCTGCGTGAGGAGCAGGACAAGCGCGAGGCCCTCCGCATCATGCGCTACGCCAATATGCGGCACCGTTAAGCGGACAGCCCAGTGGGCTGTCCGTAGGTGCCGCCGAGCGCGATCGTTTGAGCGCGAGGTAGCGTTGAGTCCCGCCGTAGGCGGGTCAGCAATTGCCTGCCGTTAAGCGGACAGCCCAGTGGGCTGTCCGTAGGTGCCGCCGAGGGCAAATCCGCCCTCCTCTTTCCGTACGGTTACATATGGCACGGTACACTGGTGTGCTATGTGTGGAATCGTTGGATATGTAGGATCGTCAACAGCGTGCGGCAAACCGCTGGAAGTGTGTCTGCAGGGCCTGAAGCGTCTGGAATACCGTGGCTATGACTCCGCGGGCGTGGCGCTGGCCGCCCCGGGTATGGACCATGTGGCCGTGCGGAAGAAGGCGGGTCGTCTGGCCAATCTGGAGGCCGACCTGGCCAAGCACGCCCTGCCGGAGGCCACGGTGGGCATCGGCCACACCCGTTGGGCCACCAACGGCGCCCCGAGCGACAACAACGCCCATCCGCACCTGAGCGCGGACGGCAACATCGCCATCATCCACAACGGCATCATCGAGAACGCCAACGTGTTGAAGGGCCAGCTACAGACCGAAGGCTACTCGTTCGCATCCAGCACGGACAGCGAGGTGGCGGCCAAGCTGCTGGGCAAGATGGCCGAGCAGGTGATCGCCGAGACAGGCAAGCCCGATCTGTTCGAGGCGCTGCGCCGCGTGGCCCGGCAGCTGACCGGCGCATTCACGATCCTGGCGGTGGACTGCCGGCAGTCGGATGTGGTGGTCGGCGCGCGCCATGACTCCCCGCTGGTCGTCGGTCTGGGCGAAGGGGAGAACTTCCTCGGCTCGGATGTCGCGGCGTTCGTGGCCTACACCAAGGACGCGATGGAACTGGGGCAGGACGAGGCCGTCTGCATCACCGCCGATTCGGTGACGGTGACCGATTTCGAGGGCAACGAGGTGACCGAGCCGAAGCGGTTCACGGTGGACTGGGACGCCTCGGCCGCCGAGAAGGGCGGCTGGCCGTCGTTCATGGACAAGGAGATCCATGAGGACCCCGCCGCCGTGGCGGATACCCTGCTGGGTCGTTTCGATGAGAAGGGGGATATCGTCCTCGATGAGGTGCGCATCGAACCGGATGCGTTCCGTTCCGTCGACAAGATCATCGTGGTCGCCTGCGGCACGGCCTCATACGCCGGTCTGGTGGCCAAATACGCCATCGAGCATTGGGTGCGCATCCCGGTGGAGGTCGAGCTCGCCCATGAGTTCCGCTACCGCGACCCAATCCTGACGCCGCGCACGCTGGTGGTGGCCATCTCGCAGTCCGGTGAGACGATGGACACCCTGATGGCCCTGCGCCACGCGCGCGAACAGGGGTCCCGCGTGCTGGCGATCTGCAATACGCAGGGCGCCACGATTCCGCGCGAGTCCGACGCGGTGCTGTACACCCACGCCGGTCCGGAGATCGCGGTGGCCTCCACCAAGGCCTTCGTGGCGCAGGTCACGGCCGCCTATCTGCTGGGCCTGTATCTGGCGCAGGTCAAGGGCACGATGTTTCGTGATGAGATCCATCAGGTGCTCAGCAACCTCAAGGCCATGCCGGACAAGATCCAGTGGGTGCTGGACACCCAGCGGGAGTCGATCGAGCGCGCGGCCAAGCGCATGCTCAACGCCCATTCGTTCCTGTTCCTGGGCCGCCACGTCGGCTATCCGGTGGCCATGGAGGGCGCGTTGAAGCTCAAGGAGATCGCCTACACGTTCACCGAGGGCTTCGCCGCCGGCGAGCTCAAGCACGGACCGATCGCCCTGGTGGACGAGGGCGAGCCGGTGGTGGTGATCGTGCCGTCCGCACGCGGGCGCGACACGCTGCACAACAAGGTGATCTCCGGCATCGAGGAGGTCAAGGCCCGCGGCGCGTACACGATCGCGGTGGCCGAGGAGGGCGACCCCGACGCGGAGCGGTACGCCGACATCGTGTTCTGGCGCCCCGCCTGCCCGACGCTGCTGAGCCCCCTGGTGGATGTGGTGCCGCTGCAGCTGTTCGCGATGGATATGGCCAATCTCAAGGGGTATGACGTGGACAAGCCTCGCAACCTGGCCAAGTCGGTGACCGTCGAGTAGATGAAGCCGCATCGGTGGGTGACCGATGAGCCGGTGATCCCGTTCGAATGCAACGTGATCTACGAGGACGCCGGCATCATTGTGGTCGATAAGCCGCATTTCCTGGCCACCACGCCGCGCGGCATGTGGTACCGGCAGACGGCGCTGATCCGGTTGCGGGAGCGGTACGGCGAGCCGGGTATCACCCCGGCGCATCGTCTGGATCGGCTGACCGCCGGCGTGGTGGTTTTCGTGCGGGATCCGGCGTTGCGCCGTGCCTACCAGATGCTGTTCCAGGAGCGGCGGACCCGGAAGGTGTACGAGTGCCTGGCGCCGTGCGCGCCGGTTGTGCGCCCCGAAACCGGCACCGTTGCGCCGCTGGCGCCGCCCCGGCCGTTTCCGCTGGTGCGGCGGTCCCATATCGTCAAGGACCGGGGCCGGTTGCAGGCGTACGAGATTCCGGGGGCGGTCAACGCGGAGACCGTGATTGAACGCGGCGGTCTGGTTCGATCCGCCGGGGAACCGGCGTGCCGGTACACGTTGCGCCCCAGGACCGGCAAAACCCACCAGTTGCGCGTGCATATGGCGTCGCTGGGCTTGCCGATCGTGGGCGACGATTTGTATCCGAACATCGAGACGCGCGCCTATGACGATTTCAGCCGGCCGCTGGAATTGGTGGCGCGCAGTCTGGAGTTCGACGACCCGGTGACGGGGGAGCCGCGACGTTTCGTGTCCCGGGTGCCGTTGGGCCTGGACGGATGACAGGTCCGGGGGATCAGCCGTTCAATTCCCGGACCGAGCTGCGCTCGATCAGTTCGGTGGGGATGACGGTTTTGACGCCGACGGGGACGCGTTCCCCGTCGCAGATCCTGCGCACCATCGAGTACGCCTCCCGCCCGATCTCCTCGAATTTCATGCGCATCGTGGTCAGGTTCAGGCGCGGCACATTCTCGCTGAGCGAATCGTCCACGCCGATGACGCTGACGTCCTCCGGCACGCGCTTGCCGGCGGCCTTGAGGCCCAGGATGGCGCCGTAGGCCATCTGGTCGTTGGCGGCGTAGATGGCGGTGCAATCCGCTTCATGCGCCAGCGCCAGACCCGCCTGGTAGCCGCTGTCCGCGCCCCAATCGCCTACGTAGGTGGGCGGGATGGGGACGCCGAACTGCTCCAGCGCCTCATGCCAGCCGCGGGCGCGGCTGCGGGCGGCCTGCGATGCGGACGGACCGGTGATATGGTAGACGGTTTTGTGCCCCTTGCTGAGCAGGTAGTCGACGATGGCCGTGGAACAGCCGTATTGGTCGGCGTCGATGGTGGGGCAGTGGTTGGCGGCGCTCTCGTTGACCAGCACGAAGGGCAGTTCCTTGGGCGGCTCGAAGTCGTCGAAATCGGCGATGCGCTCCTCCAACACGACGATGACGCCGTCCACCGGCAACTGCTTCATCCGCTCCGCAATGGCCTGCAGCGTGCGGATGTGACCGTGTCCGATGGTGACCAGCGTGGTTGCGTAACCATCGTCCTCGGCGGCCTCCACGATGCCGTTCAGGATGCGGGCGTTGCCGAATGTGGTCATATGGAAGAGCACGACGCCGATGTTCCTGAACTGCCCGTGCTTGAGCGCCCGGGCGGCGTAGTTGGGACGGTACCCGAGTCGCTCCATCGCGGCTTCGACGCGCTGCCGCGTCTCCGGACGCACGGCGTTGCTGCCGTTCGCCACGCGGGAGACGGTCTGTGGGGATACGCCTGCGGCTCGGGCCACGTCCTGCATGGACACCGATGAACGTTCCATGATTCCCCTCCAATTGAGTGAGAACTCCATTGTTTTCGTCACCATTATAGCCTACTCGCACCGATGTGAGAACCGACACGAAGTGGACAAAATCGCCGATGGTGATATTATGGTAACGCAAACATTTTCGAGTCGAGGAGATTGCGGGACGTTCCGCGGATCATCCTTGGCGATTCCTTCGAAGGAGAGGGTGAGGCTATGACAACGGCAGCATCATCCGCGTCGGCGCCGGTTTCGGTGGGTGTGCGGGTGAATGGGCATAGGCCTGATTGGCGTGGTTGGAAGTTCATGTGGCCGTTCGCGGTGGTGTTCGTGTTG
>ERZ1673750.1471-NODE-1471-length-11590-cov-9.487039_pt1 | contig 11590 bp, 13 predicted proteins | sample MGYA00580203_ERZ1673750 | MGnify/ENA primary metagenome ERZ1673750 (study PRJEB41218, sample SAMN15661763) | gut metagenome | host: Homo sapiens | place: Canada: London | collected 2015-08-20/2019-03-30 | study: EMG produced TPA metagenomics assembly of... | reverse complement strand
CAATTTCGATTATAGTCGATAAATTTATTGTTTTTTATAGTTGTTTCTATTATAATCGAAACAAATTAAAAATTCACTTTTGGGCTTTATAATTAAAAAAAAATAAAACATCTTTATTCAAACGTCTGCAATTCGTATGCTTTTAATACACATCCCGTGACATCAAGCAAACGTTCTAAACGTGAGATTTAGGAAACTTACGAGTATAGCTACACTTTTTTCAAGTGCACACTATGGATATTGGGTGCACTTTTTAACGATAGGAAAAGCTATCGTTAAAAAGTTTAATTTTCTAAAACCAAGATTACCCCACGGTTTCCTATCATCGTTCAAGCTCTTCAAAAACATCATCTATCGGATAACTATCACTTTGAGCCGCCTGATCATAGCCTTTAGCCATCAACGCGTTAAACGTTTTCTCATCCATATCATCTTGCGCTGGAAGAGACTTCGGAATAGTAAGCGAAAACGGAATACCCTTATTAAGAATGATTTGACGATAAAACATGTCAATAGCAGTAGCCCTAGGAATTCCAATAGTTTCCAAAATCTGCTCCGCCTGCTGCTTAATATTTTCCTGTATTCTCACATTCACCATCAGTAACGTCTCAACGAACGCAACTCACAGTACTTTTGGATTCTTAATATTCATCAAAATTAATCACTTTATCAAATACATCACAATTAGTTTGCGCGTGCAACACAACTACAAGCTTGTTATTCCTCGTTTTAGCACATCTGATAGCTTGCACGATTATTTCACGTTCACTACAACCATCAGCATCAGTTACACTTTTGAACGTCTCATCCAGCATAATAACAGTTCGCTGCTGAGAACCAATACACTTTGTGAGCGACGTGAAATCTGGAGCAACAATAGCACCGTTATCATCAAATAAGTAATCTTCAATCAGCATACAATTCTGAGTATTGTTATGATCAAACCAATCTCGCAACAATACTGATTTACCAGCACCACTAGCGCCAATAATAGCAACTGAAGAAATATCACTATCAGCAATGGTCTTACTAAGATTCTGGTATGCTAATTCATTCCTCTTATACGCTTGCTGCTTACGCTCATAATTTTCCAAACTGAAAACTCGTTGAGCAGTCTGGGTCAAAACACCTGAATCTTGCAAAGTTTCAATCACATTTTCCAAGCTTGACGACAGCATTACCACAAAATACAACACAGCACTAGCAGAAGCAAAATTCATTGATGATACTGTAAGCATATAAAGTATTGAAAATTCCAATATTAAAGAGAGACTTTGCATCATGCAATTTCTCACTGTGTAAATATTGATAAAACGACACATACGCTGCCAATACTTATTTTCTGACGAAGCATAATAATACTTGCGCGAACTATCAAAAATAGCACCTTGTGGTAAGCTTCGCGTTGATAATAACGACGATAATGCTCCTAAGAACTTATCGCGATATTGTGCTTGTTTATCCGCAGCCGTATTAAGTAATCGAGAACCGGCATACCATATTAGACAAGATAACGGCACCATAATAATCATTATGTATACGTACTGCGGTACTGCAGCAATTGTCATAGCAAGAACTATTACTGTTTGAACAATAATAAAAATAACATGTGCAATAGCACTTGGAATACTCATCTGTAAGTCAGAAAAATCATCCCCAAGCCTACCTAAAACATCACCTTTATTATCAATATTTGAATACTTATGCAAACGCATAATCAAACGATTATGCAGTTTTGTAAGTCTCACAATTGGCACAGCATATACAGGAAAATTAAGAGCAATAATACCAACGACAATAAGCAAGCTTGCAAACAATGCAGAAGACTGAAGCATATTTAAGCTGGTGTTCGTAGCAATATTCTCTACAAACATTAACTCAGCAAGAACTATGAGTACCGTTGCTATAGGCAAACAAACAATACTAGCGGAGAACAATTCGCGCACAGTTCTAATGAACTTACCACGTGATTCTGCACCTGTAGGAATTTTCGATTCCACACAATCCGCTTGCATAGTTTTATCACTACAAGTATTCTGCAAATGATTTTCTTCAACCACACTATGCGTGGCTTGCTTAGAGTTGTTACCATAAAACACGCAAGGAATATACTCTGGGTTACGTGCGAATAAAACAATATGATGAACTTGAGAACTTAGCATAGCTTGTGAAACTGTTTCTCGAAGCTCTGGATTTAACACAGAAAACACGTCATCAAGCACCAAATATTCCACGTCTTGAGCAAACGCCATAGCCAGCACCACGCGTTGACGCTCACCAACAGATAACGTTTCAGGATTATGCAAAAACCTATCCGCAACCTCACGCGACACATTAAATAAACGCAAGAAGTTTTCGTACTTCCGACGAGTATCATCGCTCGCAATATCAAACCAAGATTCAATAAGCCCCTGCGACATAATAGGATTACAAGGCACCAATATTTTACTACTGCTAACAATGGAATCATACGCATTCAACGCCGATCCAGCTTCTTTAGACAAAAGAGCGAACTTATTATCAAACACAACAGAATCAGAAATATTAGTAGCATCCGCGAGAGTATTATTCATAGCATTTTGCTCTAATTGCACTAAATCCCTGTCCATTGGAAGAGCAAGCCGAATCACGCGATAATTCACAATGTTATTCTGCATGGCACCATACAAATATTTAATCGCAAAAAGAATTCCAACATTAAACAACGCATTTGGAAAAATAGTTACATGAACAAGAACAACACCAGCAAGCAGTAATGTCAACCCACCTTGCTCAACAATATTACTAAATAATTGAGGAAATATGCGCTTATAAAGCACTCTTTCTTCTGCTTTACGTGCATCTTCAATCGCTGTAATACCAACATTATAACGATACACTCTTGAAGCGTGAGGAAGTTTATCAATAATTTTACTGAGAAGATTACGACGTTTACCTTCTAAATCCACATAGTTCTTCCACAATACGCCAATCCAACGTATAAGGAACAAATTACCAACGCATAATAGAACTAATAGTAAAACCGCTACAATACTATTCTCGTGATATTGAACAACACAGATAGCAAAAAGAATAATAAACTGCAATATTGATAACACAAAATCAACACCATAAGCTATCTGACTTATCTGATTTGGATATGTTAATGCCGAAGACTGCAATGTTTCATCATCATTATTCTGAACAGATAAACGCACAAAACGATGGAAAGTAAGCTGACGAAACAAAGCTATAAGAAGCATCTCACAACGATCTTTAACAATAAAACCCAATGCTTGTAAGAAGAAAGATAACGCCAACTTAAACGCAACAAACCCTTCAAGCAGCGTCGAAGCAGAATGCAACGATCCCATCGTATAAATAAGCAACAACATTCCAGCAAGCTGTATCAAACCAGTAATAAAAACTGATAACACCTGCGGCATAAGAACTATAAAATATACTAAAGCACCTTTTACACGTTAATGATTAGCAACGAACGAATCATAACGAGATACAACCCTATTTAACATATACCTCCAACATACATATTCATTCCAAACCCTCTAATCTACAAGTTTCATTAACTAATTCATCATCAGGGAAACGCTTCAAATCAAGTGCAAAATATTACTATTTCTTCTTATAACCTACAGCAACATTACCTGCTTTATTAATCCCTGGTACTTTAAGAACATCAGAGCCTGACTTGTCTTTTAAATCAAATTTCCCAACCAAAAATAAAGCTTTAAGCCCTGGACCAGGTAAATTGAACGATGAGTCAACTAACTTAATACGCTTATCTCCAAGAGTGACTTTAGACAAATCATAGTGAGAATCAAGAATATCGCGCGACACAAAGAGATACAACTCATCCTTATTCATATAGTTTTCTGGTATACGAAACTCTTCCCGAGACACCGCCACCGTTTCCCAATGATACGACGCAAGCTCCGCCTTCTCTTCATCGTCAGCACATCCCGCAAGAGAAAAGAGAGTACCTATCAGCAGAAGTACAACAAGACAACTTTGAAAAATGGTTTTACCAAAAATAGTTTTACTTCTCATAACACTACTAGCCTCCTTTTCGCTAACACGACTCTGTATCAAATGATCATAAAACAGATTATTAAGCAAACAAGATCTACAATTCACTCTGATTACTGTAATAGTCTTAATAAATATATTATTTTTTTTATTAATTTGTCTAGATTATCAACGCTAATCTCTTCGTTCACTATCAAACTATACTTTTCATAAACAGCAAGGTTTACGAAACAGAAGAACCAGAAGGATCAATATCATCATGCTCGTTTAATGCTTCCAACAATATTCCCTCATAAACGAAGCAATTACCTGCAAATCTTCACCTTCATAATATTCAACAAACAACTTCTTAAACTCAGGAACCCTATTTTCTTGAATAACCAACAAGCCTTTACCATGAGAAATCAAACAGTGTAGGGAACTTTTTTACTATTATTGCGACGATTTGTTCCCCAAAACATAAGCAACTAAATCAATAGGCATTCGAGTAAGAAACAGCCAAAACACGTTCAAAAACTACGAGAACCCAGCCTAAAGCCGCCACACGCTAAACCTTTTAACGATAGACCTCGCTAAGCCCTGCTACACAAGGGCAAAAATGCACCCACCTAATCCACACGTGACATCAATACGACACACTCCACGTACGTAGAGCCTTTTGCTCAAAAGAGAAGAAAACAGTCTTATAAAATCTTATGCGGCTACTGCGGTTCTTCTCCGTGGGTGCCACTTGATAACGAGAACAATATTGGTAAGCACAATGCCAACAACTACGCTTACCCATACTAAGCTCGGTGTAAGAAGCCAAGCGAGAACACCGAAGATCAGCAGTCGAAGCAGTACAACAATAGCCAAGAAAGGCCAACTTTTTGTTAGGCATTTCTGTTGATCAGCCTTCAATGCGCCCATCAGAACCATAATCGCAGCCGCCGCGCAAGAAAATAGCATATTGCCCAAGAATATGACGAGTAGCGTGCGCCAGCCAGCGATACTAGCAAGCATCCACCATTGCAGCATCAATGCAAGCAAAAATGTGACAACAGCATATACTGCTTCCATCAGCATATTCGCAACGATTAACGAGGAGAATGTTAGAGACGTACTTCTAGGAGTGTCTGTTTTACCTGCGCTCTCATGCTGTAATGCAATCATGTTTCTCGCCTCGGCGCGCTTTACGCGCTCTTCTTCAAGCATTTGAACGCCAAGCTCAACCGATTTCTTTGAAGCTTCCTGTAATTGCGCATCCGTCATACCTGGCTGCCAAGGCTTTTCAAAAACAAACAGCAACACACTAGTAATCGCTGCACCAATAATAATGCTTAGCAACGTAGTATTGGAAACAAGCAATAAAGCAATACCAGAAGTCACCAGAAGCCTGAGCACAAAATCGATAATTCCTATGAGTAAATCGCCAGATCCGTCATCTGGTCTACGATGCCTATCCCACTGCAGATACGCTGTACTTAGCAGCGAAAACACCACAACACTCAACGCGAGTATGACCACAGTTTCCCAACCTAGTACGCTGTGCCCTACGAACTGCTGTACAAGCAGCGAAATAATAAGCGTGCAAACGCTAGCAACAGTTTCTGTAATCACATGACCCCAAAAAGCATGCTTGAAAAGCACTGGCCTTACATTCGTCTCACTCATCATCTTTCTCCAGAAAATGCAATCACGGAATATCGTGCTTTGATTATACAAAATGTCTAAAAATTGTCCTAAGCCACGATTGAGTAGTCAGTACAGATAAAATTTAATATTTTTCCTATATATTAATCCAATACCTTCTTGTTGTAACGTTTCCTCTTGATAAGCTATTTTTCACTTTGTTTTCTAAAATTCCACCATTATTTTCTATAACTCGTATGGATCCAATATTGTCATCATCACACGTAATCAGAATTTTATGTAGATTCAAAGTCTCTTTACAATATGTAAGTGCCATAGAAAGCATTTTTGTTCCATAGCCCTTCATACATTCAGACTGTCTAATCTCGTACCCTATGTGACCACCATAGTTAATTAAAAAAGAATTTAATTCATGCCTAATATTAATTTCACCAATAAATTTTTCATTATCTATCAGCCAAAATGTAGTAGCTTTAACATAATTTTCAGGCAAATTTATACCATGTTCAATATTATAAGAACTCTCTATAATTGTCTCAGGGTGTATAAAACGTCTTTCTGCATTCGGCCTAAAAATTTCGTCTTCTTCATTTGCTTCTATATAACCTTGGATATATTTACTATCTGGTCTAATTAATTTCATAAGTTCCTCTTATTCTTAATATGCAATTCTAATAAGAATACAATTCTATTAAAATTAGAATCAATAATAGTCTGTTTAGCTTTAATAGTATTACTATTAAAAAAAAACCACACATACAAGCTTTATTAAAGAAAAATTTTTTATTTTTCAAGTGCACACTATGGATATTGGGTGCACTTTTTACGATAGAAAAAGGTAATCGTTAAAAGGTTTAAAATTGGCTTAATAGCTTGAGTTTGAATCCGAAGATACAACAACGGAAAGCTATAATCTGAATAGTGATTAAACTTTTGCTTTCATTCGCTTGCATATGCTTGCAAGAATTTTGTAAAATAAGGTCAGAAAGGAAGCCAACACAATGACAAACACGAACGCTGTATATGCAAGAATCGATACAAATCTTAAAGAAAACGCCGAAAACATATTGAACCAACTTGGAATAACACCATCTTCAGCAATCCAAATGCTTTACAGCCAGATTGTTTTACAAAAAGGTATGCCTTTTGAACTCCGATTGCCAACTAATAAGCAAGAAGAACCGCTTACTTTAGGTAATTTAACTCGAGCCGAACTGGATGCAGAATTACAAAAAGGCATCGACTCTATTTCAACTGGCAAACAATATAGTGCAGATGAAGTAGACCAATTCTTCGCTAAGAAATACGGCGTATGAGCACAACCTATAGCGTCATTTATTCTCCGCAAGCGTTCCTTGATCTCAGCGAATTATACGAGTATATTCGCTTCACATTACAAGTTCCAAAAACGGCGGAAAAACAAGTCAACCGCATTAAGCATGCTATACGTTCTCTTGAGACTATGCCTATGCGATATACGCTTATTAATTGGGAACCTTGGTGTTCTAAAGGAATACGCAGAGTTCCAGTCGACAACTACACTGTTTTCTACCAAGTAGACGAAAACCAAATGACTGTAACAGTTATTCGCATATTCTACTCAGGCAGAAATATAGAAAGTATTGTTAACGACACAAACAACTAATGCGCGTTTGTATTAGAAAAGTAACGAACGAAGTAGCGTAATTTCGAACGTTATAAAACACACTCACCTAATCAGCCTTTGACATCAATACTATAGTCTCAACGTGGATTTAGAGAACTCCTAGTATGGCTACACTCTTTTCAAGTGCACACTATGTATAGTGGGTGCACTTTTTAACGATAGAAAAATATTGCAAAAAGGTTTAAGACCTGCTTAATAACACGTTTACATTACAATTGTTCCAGTTGCCTAGCCTAGTAACTTCTAACGTAAATAACCGCGAGTATTTGAATTTCTTTTCTATTCTCATCAACCAAAAAGTAAATGTAATAATTTTTTACGCGTATTTTTCTAAAACCAAGATTACCCCACGGTTGCCAATCATCGTTCAAGCTCTTAAAAAACATCATCTATCGGATAACTATCACTTTGAGCTGCCTGATCATAGCCTTTGACATCAACGCGTTAAACGTTTTCTCACAACATGAAACAATATATGACTTACAACAAATATATTTTTTCTTTATCAACACATATTTGCGAAGTACGATTGTAAATTTGAGTTATATCCTCCATTTTTTCAACAAACACTTTTGTTTCCGGATCACACAAAACAGCAAACTCCTTTACTGCTTTTGCTCCCATTGCATTAGCATTTTCATGTAATCCGTTTCCTTTATCTTGTAAAAACTCATCAACAGAACCATCTTTAACTAAAGGAATACCACCAATTAGCTTACCAACAGCAGTACCAGCAGTACCTATAGCTTTCACAACGTTGACTTCCACTTCCGAATTACCAAGTTCTTCTAAATATAAAGAGCTTTTTTCAAATTTCTCACAGTAGTCATCAGACAATTTCTTTATCTCATTTTCTGCATTACTAATGTACTCTTCCAAAAAATTACCACTTAACATTATTTCCATCAAAGATGATAGAGAGAAAATATACAACGACAATCTGTAATACTTAAACCTTTTCCCTAAATCAGACAACGTCGAATTTACGTTACTTTTAGACACAATAAACTTCTTTAACAGAAGAATATCAGTAATCTTTTTCTGATAAGCAATAATGTTCTTTCTAGCACGATTCTTAATATCGATAACAAGCTTATGATTATTCGTAACAGAAATTTCATTATCCCAACTGCACTTATAAGTAGAAGCAATCCCCATCAATGACTCAACATCTGCCTCAATCTGTGACTCATTCTCAACTTCCATAAAGGTAAGTATCTTTTCCTGCGTCTCTTTAATCTTTTTCATATCTTTTTCAATAGAATAAATAGCCACAGCCATCATTAAAAGAGCAGGATTAAACGGAAGTGCTGTTTTCATAGAACCTTGCAAAGACTCCATCTTTGAAATCTGCATCATTCTAGAACCACCGTCAGCTTTTCTTAAAGATCCCCATAGATTCCCATTTTTTGCGTATTTTAGAGTATCACCTGCAGCTTTATTAGCAATCTTATAAAGACCATCCGTAGGAATTGTTATTGTTTGAGTAACCGTATTACATGCAGGAATTAATGACGATAAACCAGATCCAAAATTCAATAATTCAGATACGGGAACACTTAATACTTTATTGTTGTTCTTAGTAAAATCTTTAACATCCACAAGAAGTTTTTCAGTAAAATCTACTAACGCATTTTCACTGTTACTTGCCGAAAGCTCACTACTGTTACCCATAAGAACAATACTATCTGAAATAGTATCTGAAAGAAAATTATACTTCTATTTTTTCTTACTCTCTTGAATACTATGAAACTTTGCAAACAATATTATCGAAATTAAATCCAATGGAAAGCAAACTTGACATTTACTTTCGAAACGATTATCTTATATGTAAAGCTAGCTTTCCATTAGAAAGGAGAATGTAATGTGAAAAATAGACTTGAACAAATTAGAAAAGAAAAAGGCATAACCCAGGAAGAACTTGCTGACGCACTCGAAGTATCAAGACAAACAGTCGGTTCTTTGGAAAATGGGAGATATAACCCGTCAATCATATTGGCATACAAAATTGCTAAGTACTTTAATTTAACAATCGAAGAAATATTTATTTACGAGGAGGATAAAAAATGAAAAAACAAAAAACCCAGAATTTTTGGTACATAGGTTATGTAATAGGTATTTGCGGATTAATTCTTGCACTGACTCTTAAACTGAATGAATCCGTCGAAATTGTATTGTCAGTTGTTTTTGTTGTGATTATCTCACTTTCACACGTAAAAATCATGCACTATAAGATGATGAAAAAAGACCACACCTACAAAATAAATATGAACGATGAAAGAAACGAGAAAATCAAAGATAAAGTAAATGCAACAATGGCATTCATACTAATGCACCTAATGGGAATAATTGCCATAATTGCATTTATCACAAAAGCATATTTGCCAGCTGCTCTTTTAGCTATTTCGATCGCCTTTTCTCCATTAATCATGTTTTTTATCAACAAATATTATGAGAAAAAATATTAAAACCAGACCCACCCACCCATTTACTACTTATTACGAAGCAAACCAACTTTCATAAATTCCTTATCTCCAATACGGAACTTTTTACTATTAAACGCCACTCCCATAATTCTGCTAATAATATACTCATCAGTTATAAGCACGAAATACTGCTTATCTTTTTTATCCACCAAATAATACTGATCAGCCCCAAGAGTGGCAACAGCTTTACTGAAATCATATATGCCAAACAATGGCAATCCTCCAAGGAGAGTAGAAAACCATCCAACAAAATTATCCACCATTTTCTCAGATGAACTGTTATAAGTCTTAACAACAGTTAGCATATTGATTTCTGAGTCAGGATATTCATCTAGGACAATCTGCTCTTTAACTTTCGACTTCTTAAAACTGCTCAACCTACCGTCGAAACCATATTTATTGAGATTAATAGGCTTCTTAGTAATAGAAAAATCAACGCTATTGTTCTCATCCAAAAGATAATCAACACTCACGCTTAGAGCATACGCAATAAATTTCAGATTCTCGATATCTGGCAAACCCCGATTCGTTTCCCATTTTGCTACAGCAGCACGAGATACCATCAATAATTCCGAAAGCTCCTCCTGCGTCAACCCAGCTTCCAGACGAGCCTTTTTAATTTTTTCCCCCAAAGATATAACACTACTCATGACACAACTCCTTTCAAATCACTTATTACACATCATGAAATTACTTGACGGAAACCAAATTAGTATTGAAACATTTGATTTATATACCGCCTAATTACAAACTAACAAATAATTTACAACGGAAAAAGAAACAAGGTGAAACACTATAGTTACCAACTGTAACAGCATGAGAAATCAAATAATGTAGGGAACTTTTTTACGATTTTTACACTAATTTGTTCCCTAAAACATAAGCAACTAGAGCACACAAACACTCGACAGCAGAATAGCAAAATCACATCTAGAATCTCGAGAAGTAAGCTTAAATCCACCGCACGCTAAACCTTTTAACATTTAGTCCTACAACCACATTTCTAAACAAAACCAATCGTCGCACTAATATCCCGCCAAACATCGGAACAAAATCCAGACAATCGTCGGAATGAAAACCCGCCAATTCGCAAGGAAAACAATGAAACATCGCGCTTGCTCTTGCTTATTAAACCCTTTAATAATAGCCATCGCGAAACATAATCTACATAAGAGCAAAATCAAGTACCTTACGCATTCTCTTCCAATAGAAAATCCGGTAAATATTTGTATATAATCCCTTCTTGCGAAAAATTCATTGTGTCCATCGATAAAACGAATTTGGGATAATTATCCTTAACCAATCAATAAACGCCAAATTCCCTACTACGAGCATCTTCGCTAGCCATCAAATAAGCAACTTGATAACTTGGAGGAATAAGTCTTATCGAGAACAGAAGTAAGCTGGGTGTGGCTATCTAAAAAAATGTCCGCATCCCGACGGTAAAGCCTATATGTGCGACATTTTTAATCATACTTTCACCCTTGGGGGTAATATTAAGCGCAAGCATACCATATTTCGTTCGGATAGCACCTGTTATTCGCCACAAAATCGACGCTGAAAGTCACTTATTTCTTTCCGAGCCTCCACGCTTTGAGCACTACTTCTATTACTCCGTAAGTCAATGCGGACAACGGCCAAACAATCCAACTTTTTCCCCAATCGGACGTGATGAAACTGTAGACTAAATAAATGCAGACAATTATAAGCCAGTAAGCTTGGAGCAATAACCTAATCTTTGCAGGATAGACAATCTTTTTCTTCGGTTGCAGCAAACGGT
>ERZ1673750.1470-NODE-1470-length-11604-cov-7.000087_pt1 | contig 11604 bp, 7 predicted proteins | sample MGYA00580203_ERZ1673750 | MGnify/ENA primary metagenome ERZ1673750 (study PRJEB41218, sample SAMN15661763) | gut metagenome | host: Homo sapiens | place: Canada: London | collected 2015-08-20/2019-03-30 | study: EMG produced TPA metagenomics assembly of... | reverse complement strand
ATACACAGCAGCAGATGCTGTAGTCATCGCCCCATACCGGACGCATAACATCATCATTCTCATACTGAACAGAACTTGTTGTAACAGAAATATTTGCAGCATATTTCTTGAAGTTCTCAGGCAGTCTTGAAGAATAAAGTACTGTAAGGTTTGGTTCCGGAGCCGGTCCCATATCTTCCAGTGTGTGCAGGAAACGATAGTCGTTCTTTGTTACCATGGAACGTCCGTCCTGTCCCATACCTGCTACTTCCAGAGTTGCCCATACCGGGTCACCGGAGAATAACTGGTTGTAAGAAGGGATACGTGCAAATTTAACCATACGGAATTTCATTACCATGTGGTCAACAAGCTCCTGAGCTTCTTTCTCTGTAAGAGTTCCGTTCTGAAGATCTCTTTCAATATAAATATCAAGGAATGTGGAAATACGTCCGACACTCATTGCAGCACCGTTCTGAGTTTTGATGGCTGCAAGATATCCGAAGTACAGCCACTGGAAAGCTTCTCTTGCATCTTTGGCCGGTTTGGAGATATCATATCCATAAGATTCAGCCATAACTTTCATGCCTTTCAGAGCACGGATCTGATCAGCGATCTCTTCACGAAGCTGGAAGTCATAACGTCTCATACCCTGACGGTCGCATGCTGCGAAGTCTTTCTGTTTTCCTTCGATCAGAGCGTCGATTCCGTACAGAGCCACACGTCTGTAATCGCCAACGATACGTCCACGTCCGTAAGTATCCGGAAGACCTGTAAGGATCTTGTTGTGACGTGCTACTTTCATCTCAGGTGTGTAGATATCAAATACACCCTGGTTGTGAGTTTTAAATTCATAGTTGTGGAAAACATCTTTAATCTTGTCACTTACTTTATATCCGTAAGTTTCACAAGCCTGCTCTGCCATTTTGATACCGCCGTATGGCATGAAAGCACGTTTCAGAGGTTTATCTGTCTGAAGACCAACAACTTTTTCAAGGTCTTTTGTTTCTTCATCAATATATCCGGGACCATATGCTGTCAGAGATGTAACTACCTCTGTCTCCATATCAAGAACTCCGCCTTTGGCACGTTCTTCTTTCTGAAGTGCCTGGAGCTTGCCCCACAGTTTGTTTGTAGCTTCTGTAGGTCCTTCCAGGAAAGAAGCATCACCGTCATATGGTGTATAGTTCATTCCAATAAAGTTACGTACATCGATTTTTTCTTTCCAACGGTTGCCCTTAAAGCCATTCCACTGTTCGAAATTTTTCATTCTTTTACCTCTTTCTCTAAAATATTTCCGCGCATCTCTCACTGGCCTGGAGTGAGATAATAAAATGTAAATTGTACTTATTTAGGACACTTTTCTGCCCATGCAGTCAGTATACGTAAACATGAGTGTTATGTCAATTAATTTCCTTTATGATTTTAATTAAATACAATTCTGATAGCTTTTCATCGGAGTTTGCTTCTTTATTGTACTTTATCGTGTACATTAAGACTTTCTTGTATTTTTATAAATACAAAAAAATACCGGTCAGGAAGTCCTCTGGACAATCTGACCGGTATCTGATTTTTGATATTTTATGTAAACTATATTATTCCCTGCCAAGCGGATATTAGTCTGACCTGCAGAAGTCAAAAAACAGCAGGAAAAAATCGGGCGTGTCGGAACAATCTAACGGTTATTGATCGCTGTTACAAGTGCATCAATAGATGCGCGAATGATATCTGCGTCTACGCCTGCACCCCAGGCAAGGGTTCCATCCGGCTTTTTGATACCGACATAAGCAATAGCTTTGGAACTTGAACTGCGCTCCAGCGCATGCTCCTGATATGTTTCCAGGGAATATTTCAGCTCATATGCCTTCTTCAGTGCATTGCTGACTGCATCAAGACGTCCGTTACCGGATGCCTCTGTAGTGATTGTCCTTCCGCGGAAAGTAGAGGTAACTTTTGTTACAATACCACCATCTTTCTGCTGGAAATGTACTTCATTGATACTGTACGGTTCTGTGATATTCTCAAAGGTCTGTTTAAACAGATTGAAAATTTCGTCAGGATGAAGCTCTTTATGTTTGTGGTCTGAAACAGCTTTTGTGGCATATCCCATTGCTTCACGCATTTTCGGAGGAAGATTAAGCCCGAATTTGGTCTCAAGAATATATCCTACGCCGCCTTTGCCGGACTGGCTGTTGATGCGGATAACATCTGCGTCATAATTTCTTCCCACATCTGTCGGATCGATCGGAAGATACGGAACATTCCAGTGATCCGGATCCTTGTCATCTCTCCAGTGCATACCCTTGGCAATTGCATCCTGATGAGAGCCGGAAAATGCGGCAAATACAAGTGCACCACTGTACGGACTTCTTTCGCCTACTTTCATTCCGGTACATTCTTCATATATTTCACAGATATGCGGCATATCAGAGAAGTCAAGTTTTGGATTTACACCCTGGGAATACATATTCATGCCAAGTGTAACAATATCTACATTTCCGGTACGCTCACCGTTTCCGAACAGAGTACCCTCGATTCTGTCTGCACCTGCAAGTAATCCCATTTCAGAATCTGCAACACCGCATCCTCTGTCATTGTGCGGATGGAGAGATACGATTACATTCTCGCGGTATTTCAGATTTTCACACATATATTCTACCTGGCTTGCATATACATGCGGCATGGAATGCTGTACAGTTACAGGCAGATTGATGATGCATTTGTTATCTGCTGTAGGCTGCCATACATCAAGAACTGCATTGCATACTTCCAGAGCGTATTCCGGTTCTGTGCCTGTAAAGCTTTCAGGGCTGTACTCAAACTGGAAATTTCCTTCTGTTTCATCAGCCAGTTTCTTTAATAATGCGGCACCATCCACTGCAATCTTTAAGATTTCTTCTTTGGATTTCTTAAATACCTGTTCTCTCTGAGCTACAGAGGTGGAATTGTACACATGTACAATTGCCTTCGGTGCGCCTTTGACAGCTTCAAAAGTTTTGCGGATGATATGCTCTCTGGCCTGAGTCAGAACCTGAATAGTTACATCCTGTGGGATCAGATTCTGCTCGATCAGGGTACGCAGAAATTCATATTCTGTTTCAGAAGCAGCCGGGAAACCTACTTCAATTTCTTTAAAACCGATTTTTACAAGAAGTTTAAAGAATTCAATTTTCTGTTCCAGACTCATCGGAATCACCAGTGCCTGATTACCGTCACGAAGGTCTACAGAACACCAGACAGGTGCTTTGTCCACATATTCTTTTTCTGCCCATTTCATGCATTTAACAGGCGGCATAAAATACTGTCTCTGATATTTGCTTGGATTCATCATTTTTTCTTCCTCCGTTATGTAAATATTATGTTTGGACTGTGGGGATTGACTGTAAAAAGACATAAAAAAATCTTCCATCTCCACAGACTTATCTGCAAGAGACGAAAGATATTATCATCTTACGCGGTACCACTCTTATTTATGAACAATGTCATACACTCATGGGATACGGAATCTCCGGATATCCGGTATTCTTATATCCTCTCCATCTAACGGTGGAAACCGTCTGCACCTACTCTTGTATAATTTCAGGCAGCTGCTCAAAGGCGAGTTCCACAATTTCCTTCCACTGCTTCTCAGCAAACAGCAGTTCTCTGTGCTCCGGTCCGGGTGTACTATTCCTTATCATTGCATTTTACTTATAACTTTATTTGGCTTTTTTGAAATGAACATACGTCTGAATCATTCATTGTAAATATACTACAAACAATTTAACCATATGTCAGTCGGGGCAACAGGATTTGAACCTGCGACCTCACGGCCCCCAGCCGTGCGCGCTACCAAGCTACGCCATACCCCGTAACGCAAGTTAGTATAACAAATTATTTCTGTGATTTCAACTGTTTTTTGAAAAATTTACAAAAATTATACAAATTTAGCAGGAAGAAATTTCATGTACTTTTTTATGTTATAAAATTTCTTCCTGTTTCTCCTATGTACAAGCCTTACAATCATCTGTTACAGTTACGCTGGCATGATGGCCTTTTCCAAATTGTCTACACGCATATCCAGTTCAAAAACTTTCTCTCGAGTTTCCTTATTCTCCTTTCTATAGCGAAGCTCATCCATACGTGCATCAAATAGGGCAGATATTTTTCTGCCAATTTCATTTTCCAGTTTAAGTTCTATAGTTTTTACGCTTCCCCTGAGTTGCACAATATCTGATTTCATGTTCGTGATATCTGCCTTCATGTTTGTGATATCTGCCTTCATGTTCGTGATATCCGTCTTCATGTTCGCAATATCTGTCTTCATGTTTGTGATATCTGTCTTCATGTTTGTGATATCTGCCTTCATGTTCGTGATATCCGTCTTCATGTTTGCAATATCTGTCTTCATATCTGCGATATCGTTCTTTACATCGGACATATCATTTTGAAAACCGGCAATGCTTCCCTGTATAGAAAAAAGGATATTTCTCAATTCCGCATCTTCCACATTCTTCCCTCCTTTCGTTATAGTACGTTTCGTTCTCTTTTGTATAGAACCAATTGTACCATTGAAGGAAGAAAAAGTCTACAGCGAAATTATTATAATATTTTTATAAGACATCTTCGGCAAATTATAACTTATGTATAAACAGCCCACTCCGAAGCTTTGGCTCAAACCAGGTGGATTTTGGAGGCATTAATTTGTTCTCGTCTGCAATCTTCATCAGGTCTTCCATAGATGTCGGGTACATGACAAAGGCTACACCGCCGGTTCTGTCCGCAATCTCTGCCAGCTCTGCTGCCTTATGGCTTCCGCCCACAAAGGAGATTCTCTGGTCTGTGCGCGGATCTTCGATTCCCAGGACTGGTCTGAGGACTTTTTCCTGAAGAATGGATACATCCAGCTGTCCGACCACGTCCTTCTTCTCATAGATATCCGGCCATGCTTTCAGGTGATACCACTGTCCGTCCACATACATTCCCATACAATGCTTCTCTACAGGCTTGCATGGAAATCCCGGCATCAGCATCAGTTCAAAGTTGAACTTCAGGGCGCCCAGAAATGCCTTTACAGTCAGGCCGTTCAAATCTTTTACAATCCTGTTATAAGGAAGAATGCAGAGCTGGTCATAGGGAAATACAACAGACAGGAAATAATTAAACTCTTCCTTCCCTGTATATCCCGGATTCTGTTCTCTTCTCTTTAAACCTACTTTTACAGCGGAAGCTGCGCGGTGATGTCCATCTGCGATGTACAGAGAATCAATCCCTGCAAATTCCTTATTTATTTCAGAAATGACCTCATCTTCATCAATCACCCATACTCTGTGTGTGATCTGATCCTCTTCTGTAAAATCATATGCTGCTTCATGATGATCTTTCCAGTTATTCATCAGTGTAAGCAGAGAATCCGGATATCTGCATGCCAGAAAAATAGGACCGGTATTTGCATTACAGGAATCTACATGGTGGATCCTGTCCTGCTCCTTATCTTCTCTGGTAAGCTCATGTTTCTTCACTACACCATTCATATAATCATCAATGGAACTGCATCCTACGATACCGGTCTGTGTCTTTCCTTTTCTTACAAGTTCATATATATAGTAACAGGCCTTCTGATCCTGAACAAGAATTCCCTTTTCTTCCATATTGTCAAGATTTTCTTTTGCTTTTTCATAAACCCGATCATCATACAGATCTGTCTCAGGTTCCAGATCCATTTCCGGTCTGTCAATATGAAGAAAGGACAGGGGATTCTCATCTCCGATTGATTTTGCTTCTTCCCGGTTTACCACATCATATGGAAGTGCTGCCACATCAGCAGCCTTTTCCGGTGTAGGTCGAAGTGCCCGGAATGCATGAAATACTGCCATAATATTTTCTCCTCTTCTGTATCTTTTGTATTGCTCTTTTATACCCACTTTACTGTCTATCCTGTAAAAATAAAACGAACATTACTCATTATTTTATCATATCCAAATCCTTATATCAATGTACAAATTATGAAACCTAATTTTTTTTTGAAAAACCTAAAAATTTTTGTATTTTTCTATTGCAATTTTTAAAATATATGGTATGATAGAATCACAAGTTAAGGAAACCAAATGATAATTTTTAAGGGAGGTCATTTTATGACAGAAGGATTAAAATGGACTGTAAACGAGGTTCCGAAATCAGATGATAAACACCTGGAACTGATGTCCGAAGAAAATGTAAAGAAAGCAAATGAGTTCCACAGAAGTTTCCCACAGTACAGTGTGACGCCTCTTCAGAACCTTTCATCCCTTGCGAAATATTTAGGAGTAAAAAATATTTTCTGTAAGGATGAATCCTATCGCTTTGGCTTAAATGCTTTCAAAGTACTTGGAGGTTCTTATGCAATGGGCCGCTATATCGCAAAAGAACTTGGACGTGATATCAGCGAGCTGCCATACAATGTTCTCTCTTCTGATAAATTAAGAGAAGAATTCGGACAGGCTACATTCTTTACTGCAACAGACGGTAATCATGGACGTGGAGTTGCATGGGCAGCTAACCGCCTTGGACAGAAAGCAGTTGTAAGAATGCCTAAGGGAACAACAAAGACTCGTTTCGATAACATTGCCAAAGAAGGTGCTACTGTTACGATCGAAGAAGTAAACTATGATGACTGCGTAAGAATGGCTGCAGCAGAAGCTGCCAAAACAGAACATGGTATCATCGTTCAGGATACCGCATGGGACGGATATGAAGAAATTCCATCCTGGATCATGCAGGGATACGGAACACTGGTTCTTGAGGCTGACCAGCAGTTAAAAGAAATGGGTGTTGAACGTCCGACACATGTATTTGTTCAGGCCGGTGTTGGTTCTTTAGCAGGTGCCGTAGTCGGTTATTTCGCTCATAAATATAAAGATAACCCGCCGGTTATGGCTGTCTGTGAAGCAAGTGCTGCTGACTGCCTGTACCGCTCCGCTGTTGCAAAGACAGGAAATCTGGTAAATGTTACAGGTGATCTTCAGACAATTATGGCCGGTCTTGCATGTGGTGAGGGAAATACGATCGGATGGGATATCCTGAAAAATCACGTAGATGTATTTGCATCCTGTCCTGACTGGATGAGCGCAAAGGCAACACGTATCTACGCTAATCCACTGGGAGATGATCCACACGTTGTCTCCGGTGAATCCGGTTCCGTTCCGCTTGGTTTCTGCTTCACTGCTCTTCACGATGAAGATGCAAAAGACTTAAAAGAAGCGCTGAAACTGGATGAGAATTCCGTAGTACTTGTTATTTCCACAGAAGGTGACACTGATCCTGTTCGCTACCGCGAGATCGTATGGGACGGATTATACGGAACAGACGAATCTTTAAGCAAATGATGTTTTTGGTGAACACAGACAGGTAAGTGGTATGGTTATCTCGAAAATGATATACCAGTAACTAATAATATGATATCAGATTAGGGGCAAAATACCTTTTGACCCTAACATCATAATATTTTATACATATTGGGAGGGTAAAAAAATGGATTACGCAAAAATTAACGAAGCTGCAATGGGTTATAAGGATGATATGACTAAGTTCCTTCGCGATCTGGTTCGCATTCCTGGCGAAAGCTGCGGAGAAAAAGGACATATCATGAGAATCAAAGAGGAAATGGAAAAAGTCGGATTCGACAAAGTTCAGATCGATCCGATGGGCAATATCCTCGGCTACATGGGAACAGGTAAAACTCTCATTGGTTTTGACGCTCATATTGATACAGTCGGTATCGGTAATATCAAGAACTGGGAATTTGATCCATACGAAGGTTTCGAATCTGATGAAGAAATTGGCGGACGTGGAACATCTGACCAGATGGGCGGTATTGTTTCTGCAGTATACGGTGCTAAGATCATGAAAGACCTTGGTCTTTTAAACGATAAATATCAGGTACTTGTGACAGGTACTGTACAGGAAGAAGACTGTGACGGTCTCTGCTGGCAGTACATCATCCATGAAGATGGTGTTCGTCCTGAATTCGTTGTTTCCACAGAACCAACAGACGGCGGTATCTACAGAGGACAGCGTGGACGTATGGAAATCCGCGTAGATGTAAAGGGGGTTTCCTGCCATGGTTCCGCTCCGGAACGTGGTGACAATGCAATCTACAAAATGGCTGATATTCTTCAGGATATTCGCGCATTAAACGAAAACGATGCTGCTGATACCACAGAGATCAAAGGTCTTGTAAAAATGCTTGATGAGAAATACAACCCTGAATGGGAAGAAGCACGTTTCCTTGGACGTGGCACTGTTACTACTTCCGAAATCTTCTTCACATCCCCAAGCCGCTGTGCAGTAGCTGACTCCTGCTCTGTATCTCTTGACCGTCGTATGACAGCAGGCGAAACATGGGAAAGCTGCCTGGATGAGATCCGTGCTCTTCCGGCTGTACAGAAATATGGCGACGACGTAACAGTATCCATGTATGAATACAACCGTCCGTCCTATACAGACCTTGTATATCCGATCGAGTGCTACTTCCCGACATGGGTAATCCCGAAAGATCACAAAGTAACACAGGCTCTGGAAGAAGCATATAAAGGACTGTACGGCGAAGAGCGTCTCGGAAATGCTGAGACAGAAGGCATGAGAAAAGCTCGTCCGCTTACAGACAAATGGACATTCTCTACTAACGGTGTAACAATCATGGGACGTAACAGCATTCCTTGTATCGGATTCGGACCTGGTGCAGAAGCACAGGCTCATGCTCCGAACGAAAAAACATGGAAGATCGACCTTGTAAGATGCGCTGCTGTATACGCTGCTCTTCCAACTGCATACTGCAAATAATAAATAAATTTTCAAATTTTTTTAGGCGACGGATTTCCTATCATCCTAAAGGCTTAATATGTGTCCGGACAGAATCCCTGCTGTAACAGGCAGGGACACAAGATAAACAGATACAGCCGGATAACCGGTGTTCTGACAAACGCAGAGATTCAATTATTTCATATCAGGAAAGGATAAGCTATCAAAGCATAGCAGGTATTGATTTTATGAAAACATTACAGGATTACATTGATAAATTAAACAGCTTAAACTTCAAAGAAATGTACAACAACGATTTCTTCTGGACATGGGACAAAACAGATGATGAACTGGAAGCTGTTTTCACAGTTGCTGATGCTCTCCGTTTCATGAGAGAGAACAATATCTCCACAAAAGTATTCGAGAGTGGTCTTGGAATCTCTATCTTCCGCGATAACTCCACACGTACACGTTTCTCTTTTGCTTCCGCATGTAACCTTCTTGGTCTGGAAGTACAGGATCTTGATGAAAAGAAATCTCAGATCGCTCATGGTGAAACTGTTCGTGAAACAGCAAACATGGTGTCTTTCATGGCTGATGTGATCGGTATCCGTGATGATATGTACATCGGAAAAGGACATGCTTACCAGAAAGAATTCATGGAAGCTGTTACAGAAGGAAACAAAGACGGTATCCTTGAGCAGAGACCTACTCTTGTAAACCTTCAGTGCGACGTTGACCATCCGACACAGTGTATGGCAGATATGCTGCACATCATCCATGAATTCGGCGGTGTTGAGAATCTGAAAGGCAAAAAGATCGCTATGACATGGGCTTACTCTCCATCCTATGGTAAACCACTCTCCGTTCCGCAGGGCGTTATCGGTCTGATGACACGTTTCGGCATGGACGTTGTTCTTGCTCATCCGGAAGGATATGATGTAATGCCGGAAGTTGAAGAGATCGCCAAAAAGAATGCTGAGAAAAACGGCGGATCCTTCACAAAGACAAACGATATGGCTGAAGCTTTCAAAGATGCTGATATCGTATATCCAAAGAGCTGGGCTCCATTTGCAGCTATGGAAAAACGTACAGACCTTTATGCAGAAGGCGACTTCGACGGAATCGATAAATTAGAGAAAGAACTTCTTGCACAGAATGCACAGCACAAAGACTGGGCCTGCACAGAAGAACTTATGAAAACAACAAAAGACGGAAAAGCTCTTTACCTGCACTGCCTGCCGGCTGATATTACAGGTGTAAGCTGCGAAACAGGTGAGGTTGACGCTTCTGTATTCGATCGTTACAGAATCCCGTTATACAAAGAAGCAAGCTTCAAACCATACATCATCGCTGCTATGATCATGCTTTCCAAATTTGAAAATCCACAGGATATCCTGAAGAAACTTGAAGTCAAAGCAGCTCCAAGAATCCTGAAATAATCAGGCGCAGATTAACAGTTGGATTGCAGTAATATTCCAGCTGCTTTCAAACAGATATTTAATTTTGAAAGCAGTTTCAGAATTTAAATATATTGAAAAATAGTACTCATCATATTGTATAGCAGGCGGGGCTGTCGCAGAAAGCACACAATCTTTATTGCGGCGGCCCTCTTTGCCTTTAAAATCAGGAGGTTTTTACAAATGTTTACAAGAAAAAGAATCGTTATTGCGCTCGGTGGGAACGCTCTGGGAAATACTCTCCCGGAACAGATGGTAGCTGTAAAAACTACTGCAAAAGCATTATGTGATCTGATCGAAGAAGGTCATCAGGTTGTTGTTGTACATGGAAACGGGCCACAGGTTGGCATGATCAACAATGCCATGTCTGCTCTCTCCAGAGAAGATGAGAATCAGCCAAACACTCCTCTCTCTGTCTGTGTTGCCATGAGTCAGGCTTACATCGGATATGATCTGCAGAATGCTTTGAGAGAGGAACTTCGAATCAGAGGATTTGTCCGCACACCTGTCGTCACTGTTGTCACTCAGGTTCGTGTAGATCCCAATGATCCTGCTTTTGAAAATCCATCCAAGCCGATCGGCAAATTCCTGACAAAAGAGGAAGCAGACCATCAGGCCAAGGCATATGGACATATCATGAAAGAAGACGCAGGGCGTGGTTATCGTCGTGTAGTTGCATCTCCAAAGCCTGTTGAAATCGTTGAACAGGATGCGATCAACAGTCTTGTGGATGCAAATAAAATCGTTATCTGCTGCGGTGGCGGCGGAATTCCCGTTGTTCTTAACGGACATCATCTCAAAGGTGCATCAGCAGTTATTGATAAGGATTATGCAAGCTGTCTCCTGGCCAAAGAGCTGGATGCAGATATGCTTATCATTCTTACAGCAGTGGAGAAGGTTGCTGTAAACTTCGGCAAGGAAAACGAAGAATGGCTGGATGACATCACTGTAGATGACGCTAAGAAATATATTAATGAGGGACAGTTTGCTCCAGGTTCCATGCTCCCGAAAGTTCAGGCTGCCGTTGATTTTGCAAGCTCCAAAGAAGGAAGAACTGCCATGATCACTTTACTTCAGAAAGCCAAAGACGGTATCCAGGGAAAAACCGGAACCAAAATCCATCTTTAATCTGTTCAGCAGATATCTTATTATATATCAGCTGTTTAATACTGATATATATAACTGCCACATATTCAGGATATCTGCCATATAGCGAAATAATTGCGCAAAAAAAGTTCCGGTGACCTCGCCCGGAACTTTTTTTGTGATGAGTGGACCAGAGTGTCTGGAAAATCATTCCTGCAATCTGCACGCCCCACTTTTCGGTATATTTTGACATACATCTTGCGGAAAGCATTTTTCAGACACGCTCTAGTACATCGTTTTCGAAATAACTATACCACTCACTTGT
>ERZ1673750.1452-NODE-1452-length-11692-cov-4.249721_pt1 | contig 11692 bp, 11 predicted proteins | sample MGYA00580203_ERZ1673750 | MGnify/ENA primary metagenome ERZ1673750 (study PRJEB41218, sample SAMN15661763) | gut metagenome | host: Homo sapiens | place: Canada: London | collected 2015-08-20/2019-03-30 | study: EMG produced TPA metagenomics assembly of... | reverse complement strand
TCAGGTGTTTCTCGAGCCGGAAGAGTTCGACATGCTTCGCGAGCTCGTCGACAAGGGTGTCGAGGTCGAGGTCCGACCCTTGGCGGACGACCCCAAGATCGACGCCCGAACGTTCCTTTAGCAACGTATCTTTGTGCGGGATAGCCCCGCGATCCGCAACTATTTAGATTGGAGGAGACATGCTTGTTCAATCCATCCTCATCGGTCTGATTGCCGCCTTGGGCGCTCTCGACTGGCAGCTTGGTACGCTCTATGCATTCCGCCCCATCGTCCTGTGCCCGCTCGTCGGCCTCGTCCTCGGTGACCTCCAGACTGGCTTGGCCATTGCCGCCAGCCTCGAGCTGCTGTTCATGGGCTCCATCTCGATCGGCGCTTATGTTCCGCCGAACGAGACCGTCGGTGGCGTCTTGGCCTGTGCATTCGCCATCTCGCTCGGCGAGAGCACTGAGGCGGCCATCGCCCTGGCGATGCCCATTGCCGTCCTCACTCTCTCGCTGAAGAACATCATCCATACGCTCGACCCGTTCTTCGTCGACATGGCTGAGCGTTTCGCCGCCAAGGGCAACCTCAAGGGTGTGTACGCGATTCATTTCCTGCTCGGCAACTTGATCGGCTGCGCACTGTACTTCGTTCTGTGCGCCACCGCCTTCTACATGGGCGTCGATGCCGTCAAGGGCCTGCTCGACATGGTTCCCGAGTTCGTCATCAATGGCTTTGGCGTTGCCGCCAACATCCTTCCTGCAATGGGTTTTGCCATGCTTGGTCGTCTCGTGCTCAACAAGCAGGTCATGCCGTACTTCTTCCTTGGCTTCCTCATCACCTCCTATGCCGGTGTCCCCGTGCTGGGCGTCGCCGTTGCCGCGATTATCATCGCAGTTGTGAAGTTCGACCTGCTTAACCCCAATGCCACTGCTGCTCCCGCCCTCGCCTCGGAAGGGGATGACGACGATGACTTCTAACGAGACCGCGGTTCAGACCGCTTCCGTGGATGATCAGTACAAGATCACCAAAGCCGACCTCATCAAGACTTCTCTGAACGTCGGTTCGCTCGGCATGGAGTTCTCTTGGACGTACTACAAGCAGATGAACATCGCCTTCTGCTTGATGATGGCCAAGATGCTCAAGAAGATTTACCACGATAATGAAGAGGGCTATCGCGAGGCTCTTGTCCGTCACATGGCGTTCTTCAACATCACGCCGCAGTTTGCGCCTTTTGTCGGCGGCATCGCCCTCTCTATGGAGGAGCGCATCGCTCGCGGCGAGGCCGATCCCGAGTCCGTCAACGAGGTCAAGGCCGCGCTCATGGGCCCGCTCTCCGGTGTCGGCGACGCTATCTTCCTTTCCACCCTGCGTGTTCTCGCGGCGGGTATCGGCATCTCCCTCTGCCAGGCTGGCAGCTGGCTGGGTCCGATCGCATTCCTGCTGATCTACAACATCCCTGGTTTCTGGCTGCGCATCTGGGGTATTCAGAAGGGCTATAACCTGGGCGTCAACTTCCTTGACCAGGCGATCGCCTCGGGTCTGATGGAGAAGGTCATGCAAGCCATTGGCATCATCGGCGCCATGGTCATCGGCTCCATGACGGTTAGCATGTTCTGGGCCACCATGCCCATCCCCATCGGCGGCGGCGAGGGTGCTGCCACGCTCCAGTCCATCCTCGATAGCATCATGCCCGGCCTGCTCGGTCTCGGCGCCTTCGGCCTGTATTACTGGTTGCTCTCCAAGAAGGTCAATCCTTCCATCCTCATCATTGCGACCATGGTCATCGGTGTCATCGGCGCTTACTTCGGCTTCCTCGCGTAATATGGCCGGGTAATCGGTCGACGAGAATTGCCCCCAAACGGACGCGGCGGTCTTCGGGCCGCCGCGTCTTTGCGTGTGAGACGGACCAGCATGCTTATCCGCGAGGTCCGTGCCGCTGAGGAGACGCGCGCCAAGTTCGTCAACGACCTGCTTGACGGCGAGGACGAGGAAGACGAGTTCTAGAGTTGTGTCGACCGGGCGAGTTCTTTGGGACCGTGTCTTCGGCAGTTCTAAACCCCTCGGGGGAGGGGAATAAGTAAACGCGCGGGCGGCGATGCCGTTGCCCGCGCGTTCTTTTCATCGCGGCCGTTTGGGCTGCACGGATCTTTGTTTGGGATGTGGGAGCATGGGCCGACGAACCCATGACGAGAACAGGCTCAGCGCCGCCGAGAGGCGCCTCATCGGCATCGAGTGCCTTCAATGGTGCGCGAACAACGCGGTGTATTTTCTGGGCTTGATCGGAGCGGCAACCTACGATCTGGCGGGCACGGCTTTTCTGGTGGCGGCCATCACGCTCGTGCGCAATCTCGCTACGTCGATTGGCAATTTCGCCTCGGGTTCGGTAATCGATGCGATCGGTCCGCGCAAGACCACGATCATCGTCTGCGCGCTCACCGCGGTGGTGAGTCTCGCTATCGGTCTTGCGCCCATTACGGAGATCTCGCTGATGATCGCCGCGTTCGCCCTTGGTCTTTCGGGCGGCTTTCTCAATACCGGCACGCACGCTTATCCGGGATACCTGGTGGCCACGCTTACGGGGCGTCAGCGCCTGAACGGCCTGATGGTCCTGTACAGCAACATCGCATTCACTTTGGGTCCGATCTTTGGCGGTGCCCTGGTGTCGACGTTCTCGACGCAGTCGGTGTATCTGTTCATGGCGGCTGCGATGGCCGCCGCTACGGTGTTGGCCTTCGGCTGTCACGAGGAGTTGCGGCCCGAGCATGAGGAGGAGGCCAAGACTGGCGTGCTCTCGGGCATGGTCGATGGCGCCCGCATGACCCTGCGTGACCATGACCTGCGGCTCATTTTCATTTCTGGTTTCCTCGGCTTTTTCGCGTTTGGAGCGTTCGACTCGCTCGAGTCCCTGTTTTATCGCGACGTGCTCGAGGTCGATGTGATGTGGCTCGGTTGGCTCTCCTCGGTCGTTGGGTTCACCGCCTCCATCGGCGCATGGTTGCTCACCAAGCTGCCCGGCCGCATGGCCAATCTTACCTTGCTGCTGGGATCGCTGCTCGGCGTGGGCGTGGCCTCGATGATCTACGTCGGGACCGATGTCCTCGCCATCGCGATTGTCGGCCAGGCCCTCAACGGCCTTGCCTGGGGCTTCTTGGAGCCGTTGCAGATGATCTTGGTGCAGGAGAAAGCACCCATCGCGTATTTGGGTCGCATCATGGGCTTTGTCCGCTTCGGTCTCATGAGCGCCGGCGTGCTGCCGTTGCTGGCCGCTCCCGTGCTCGCCGAGGTGTTTGGGGTGCAGGCCGTCTTGTTCACCGCGTCGTGCGGCATCGCCCTTGTCGGCGCGGTGTTCTTCTTCACGCAGCTTCGCCGCGTGTCCCGATCGAGGCGTTAGGCTGAGAGCAGTTCCATTCCCAAAGCGACGGCCTGGTCTGCGATGCGGCTGCGCGATTCGGGGCGGATGCTCGCCAGTGCGTCGAGGGTACGCTCGAGGCTGTTGCCCAGGGCCGCCGCGCTCGAGCGTTGTCCGAAAGTGCGCGGGGCGTCGGTTTCGATCAAAAGGCGCTCCAACGGGATCTGTCGCGCATATTCCCTGCCGCGCTTGCTTGCGAGCATGCGTTCGTTGACGGAGAAGAGGCAGCCGGTGCGCCGTGCGCGCGTGAGCTCCTCGCTCGTTCCCGAAAACCAATGGAAAATGCAGGAGGCGTGCTCGGGGATAGTGAATTCCTCGAGTAGGTCCAGTACGCGCCCGGCGGCTTTGCCGGCGTGGAGGGAAAGGACGCGGCCGGGCACGGGGTGCCGTGCGCATGATTGCAGGATCGCCGAGAGCCCGCGTTCCTGAAGGGCGGCCGTTTCCGCACGTGGTCCGTTGAAGTCGAGGCCGATTTCACCGATGAGCCGGCTTGTGGCGACAAGGCGCGCTGCTGCCTCGATATCGCTCTCGCTGCATCTGCCGTCCGCGAGCCACCAAGGATGCAGGCCCGCCCCCACGAAGACATTGGGATTCACATCGAAGCGTTCGAGAGCGGCGAGGGCATCGGCGGGGGAGACGGTGACGCAGAACAGGGCGAGTCCGAGCCGTTCGGCGTCACTTGCAACCTCGCTTCCGTTCGCCAGCTGATCGGGATGGCAATGCATGTCCACGAGTCGCCATGGGGTTTGGATGCCGCCAGTTGCGGTTTCGCCCATCACGATACGCGCCCGTTCCGCTTGCCCGCCAGCTGCCCTTTTTGCGCCGCATCGTGCATGGCGAGTGCGGCGGAGACATCGTCGCCCTCTCCCAGGCCGGAGATGTGGCGCAGGACCTCGCCCGCGATCATCTGGCCCATGATGGGCGGCATGAAGCTCGCGGTGCCCAAGTCGGTGCGCTCCGAGCGCGCTGCCCCCGGGGCGGCGGCGATGCGCACGGGCTCTTCGCAGGAGTAGAGGACGCGCAGATGGCGGATGCCGCGCTTGCGGCACTCCTTGCGCATGATGCGCGCAAGGGAGCAGTTGACCGTCTTGTGCACGTCGGCGACGCGCAGACACTCGGGGTGGATCTTCTTGGCGCCACCCATGGAGCTGATGATCTCAAAGCCGCGCTCTTGGGCCAGGGCGGCGAGGGCGAGCTTGGTGGATACGGTATCGATGGCATCGACCACGTAGTCGATGTGGCCACCCGTCTCCTCGAGGCAGGCCTCGTACAGTTCTACGAGGTTCTCGGCGAGCACGAAGGCGTCGTGTGCGAAGACGCGGCAGCTCGGGTTGATGTCGGCGATCATGGCGGCCACGACGTCGACCTTGCGTTTGCCCACGGTGCTCTCGAATGCGATGGCCTGACGATTGATGTTGGAGGGGGCGACCACGTCCTTGTCCACGATGACGAGCGTCCCGATACCGCCGCGCGCGAGTGCCTCGATGCAGCTCGAGCCCACGCCGCCGCAACCGAATACGAGCACACGGGCGTCTTCGAGACGGGAGAGCCGTTCGTCGCCGAGCATGACGCGCAGGCGGTCCTTCATCGTTTCCATGGGTGCTCCTCGTGAGTGATTGGGTGCGTTCTCGCCAGGTATTGTAGCAACCTGCCTGCGATGGCGTCTTTCGTCCGGCACCCGAGATGCAACGGAAGTCACGATTTTGGAATGCGAAACGTGACTTCCATTGCATCTCGATGAGAGTTGGTGTGATTTCTGGTGGAATTCGGGACCGGAAGCGCCCACACCGATTGTCTCGGTACGGGTGGACGTTTCATGCGACAATAGTCCCGAATGAACGGGTTTTTGTTCCCCATTCTGTTCCCCACTGTTTGGCAATTCCACACTCTCCCAGCTCAGAAAGGTTGAATTGGCTATGGCTGAGTTCATCTACCAGATGTATCAGGCGCGCAAGGCGCATGGCGACAAGGTCATCCTCGATGACGTGACCCTGTCTTTCTATCCCGGCGCCAAGATCGGCGTCGTGGGCCCTAACGGCATGGGCAAGTCCACGCTGCTCAAGATCATGGCCGGCCTCGAGGAAGTCTCCAACGGCGACGCCCGCCTCACCCCTGGTTACACGGTGGGCATCCTGCAGCAGGAGCCGCCGCTGGATGAGGACAAGACCGTCATCGAGAACGTCCGACTCGCTTTTGCCGACATGATCGCTAAGGTCGAGCGCTTCAACCAGATCTCGGTCGAGATGTGCGACCCCGATTGCGACATGGACGCCCTCATGGCCGAGATGGGCCGCCTGCAGGACGAGATCGACGCCGCCGACGGCTGGGATATCGACTCCAAGCTCGGCCAGGCCATGGACGCCCTCCAGCTGCCCGATTCCGACATGCCGGTGAACGTGCTCTCCGGTGGCGAGCGTCGCCGCGTGGCCCTGTGCAAGCTGCTGCTCGAGGCCCCCGACCTGCTGCTGCTCGACGAGCCCACCAACCACCTGGACGCCGAGTCCATCCTGTGGCTCGAGCACTTCCTCAAGAACTACCCCGGCGCCGTGCTCGCCGTCACGCACGACCGCTACTTCCTCGACCACGTGGCCGAGTGGATTTGCGAGGTCGACCGCGGTCACCTCTACCCCTACAAGGGCAACTACTCCACCTATCTCGAGACCAAGGCCGCTCGCGCCGCAGCTCAGGGTCAGCGCGAGGAGCGCCTGGCCAAGCGCATCGCCGCCGAGCTCGACTGGGTGCGTTCCTCCCCGAAGGCACGCCAGGCCAAGAACAAGGCGCGTCTGGCCCGTTACGAGGAGATGGAGGCCGAGGCTCGCGCCAGCCAGAAGGTCGACTATACCGATATCCGCATCCCCGTGGGCCCTCGTTTGGGCTCCAAGGTCCTGGTGGCCGAGCACCTGCACAAGGAGTTCGACGGCCGCGTGCTCATCGACGATCTCTCCTTCACCCTGCCGCGCAACGGCATCGTGGGCGTGATCGGTCCCAACGGCGTGGGTAAGACCACCCTGTTCAAGACCATCGTGGGCCTGGAGCCGCTCACCAGCGGCAACCTGGAGATCGGTGAGACCGTCAAGATCTCCTACGTCGACCAGATGCGCGGCGGCATCGACCCCGACAAGACCCTGTGGGAGGTCGTGTCCGACGGCTTGGACATCATGCAGGTCGCCGAGAACGAGGTCCCGAGCCGCGCCTACGTGGCGAGCTTCGGCTTTAAGGGCCAGGACCAGCAGAAGCGCGCCGGCGTGCTGTCCGGCGGCGAGCGCAACCGCCTGAACCTCGCGCTCACCCTGAAGCAGGGCGGCAACCTGCTGCTGCTCGACGAGCCCACCAACGACCTCGACGTTGAGACCCTCTCCGCGCTCGAGTCCGCGCTGCTGGAGTTCCCCGGCTGCTCCGTGGTCATTTCCCACGACCGCATGTTCCTCGACCGCGTGGCCACCCACATCCTGGCGTGGGAGGGCACCGATGAGAACCCCGGCAACTGGTATTGGTTCGAGGGCAACTTCGAGCAGTATCAGGAGAACCGCGTCGCTCGCCTGGGTGAGGACGCCGCCAAGCCGCATCGCGTCCACCGCAAGCTCACGCGCGATTAGTCAAAGCGCTGTCGCGCACTGGGTTCCCCGAATGAGAAGCGCCCCGCATCCGACGTTAGTTCGGGTGCGAGGCGCTTTTTCGTTGATGGGCGAGGCTCGATGAGGACGCCTTGGAGAAGTCGCGTCTATTCGACGGAGGACAGCTCCCATTGGAGGCCGGTGCCCCCGCGCTTCTTGAGGGTGACGCGGATCGGCTCGATTGAGTCGGCGTGCTGGATGCGCAGGGGGAAAGTCGCACGGGCCCGCGTGCCGGAGATGAGTTCGAGGGTGCGGGCGCGTGCGTAGTCCTCGGCGAGGAGCGTGAAGACGTCCGTGCCGTAGGGGAGCAGCTCGCACAGGTCGGCGATGAGTTCGCTGGCGAGGTAGACCTCGGTTGAGAAGTCGGTGGGATACGTGGCGAGAACTGCGGGTGACAGGGACGCGGGCGCCACGGAGGGGGACGTCGGGTTCGTGGCGAGCTGCGATGGGGCACATGCGGGCTCCAGAAGCGCCTGATCGGGCTTGGGCAAGATAGGATGGGACTCGAGCTTTGTCTCGCGATCAATGCCGCTGTACGGGTCGTAGGTGACCGTGAGAGAGACGGCGGGGGAGGGCTGGGGGCCTCCCTCAGCGCAGTCGCGCGCATCGTTGTGCTCCGTGCGGGGCGCCTCTTCATGCATGCCGGTCGTTTCGACAACCTCGACAACCTCGACAGGCTCGACAGGCTCGGTTACCGGAGCATCCTCTGGGATGTTCGCGGCATCTGCGTTCGTGTTCTCAGAAGTGGCCTCTGTTTCCTCGGCGCGGGTCTGCGCGGCTGCGCCAGGGAGGGAGGGTGACTCGACTGCCTCAGTTTTTGCAATCGGCTCCGGCTCCGGTGCGGGCTCGGGTCGCTTTACGCGCTTGGGCCTCACCGGCTTGAGGGTCTTGTCGGCCTTCTTGCGTTTCCAGGGTTTGTTCGACGGGCCACCTGCGTCCTTGGCTTTGCCGGATTCGAGCGCCGCGAGGGCCTCGTCCCAGGCGGGCTGGGCCATAACGGTGGCGTAGATGCGACCGCCCTTGAAGATGGTCAGCTTGACGAACTCCTCAAGCGCTTCGAGCAGGGCGCGGGTCGATTCGAATCCGAGATCGTCGGAGGTCATGCGGTCGCGCGCGAGCGCTTCCTCGACGGCGGGCATGAAGGTCTGCTTGCCGCATCCCAGCTCTCGTGAAAGCAGCTGGTAGAGGTAGATGCGGTTGTTGGGGGTGAGCTGTGGTGCTTGGACTTTGGTTGCCATGGGTGTCTCTTTCGTAGTTGTTCGCTACCCATGGTACCATCCCGCGCGGATGGCTCGTCTGCCAACGACGAGCATGCCTAGCGGGTTTGATGAATCGCAGGCGCGGAGGCGTCGCCTGTGCCCTCCCCGGCGGCGTCGGTCTGGCCCGGGGCGGACTCGCCCGAGCCGGCGTCTGATCCGTTTTGCTGGGAAGTGCCGCCCTCGCCGGGCGCTCCATCCGTCGTGCCGCCTGTGGTGCCCTCGGCGCCCGTTCCCGAGGTTCCGTCGGTCGCGGTGCCATTTTCGGGCTTTACGGGTTCAGCGCTGGGAGTATCGGGATTTGTCTGCGCTGTCGGGGTCTCGGCGGGGTCGTCGACGGCCATATCCGCTTCCGGCGCGGGCTGGACGTCGGCCGGACGGTTTCCGAAGACGCTCGGCGTTTTGGTACCCAGACCCTGCCCGGAGGTCGTCAGCATGATGATCCCGGCGCTTGCCGCCACCGCAACGATGGCGATGAGTGCCGAGACGACGGCGACCTTGCGTTTTGAGGCGCTGCGCTCGGCTGCCGCTCGCGCCTGGAGTTTGGTGGGGGCGATGCGGATTCGCGGCGCCCCCGCGGTGGCCTCGTCTGTCGCGGACGGGCCTTCGGTGCTCGCGTAGCCCCTCAGTGCATCCTGTTCATATGCGTGGCTCATCTGCTTGGCCTTGAGCTTGCGCGCGCTCGCGTCGAGGGCGTTGCGATAGAGCTGGGAGCAAATCACCGTGACCATGGAGCTCACCGCCGCGCCGATGACCGATCCGGCGATGCCGATGCGCGAGGCGAGGAGCATGGAAGTCGCAGCGGCCGCTGACGCCGCGATGACCTGGGCCACGGAGATGCCGTCGAACAGCCCCTTTTTGATGGGGATGGGTTGCGTGCCACCGATATGCGTATCGGGGGAGTCGCCGCCCCCGTACGGAGAGTAGGGGCTGTCTGCGTGGCTTCCGGGATATGAGGACTCGGGGTATGCGGGATCGGAAACGGGTCGGCTCTCATAGCCGCCGCCGTCGCGCCCCCCGTACGTGCGCTTTTCATTGTCCATGCGGATGTCGTCTGCCATATGCGCCCTCATTCGATATCGTGATCGCTCACGAGATTGTGATACCCGAAGCCGCGGGATTCCACCCCCTGGCGGTCGGGAACGCAAAGTCCCAACAGACGCGTGGGTCTTGTGGAGTCCAAAAAAAGATGCGCCCGGGCCGCGTGGGCTTCCGGGCGCATATGGCACTTGTGGGTGCGTGCGATGGTGGCGCGGCTGCTATTTGAGCGGGGGCATGGGCTTCCAGGTCTTGTCGCGATAGATCTTGCGCGCGTCGCGCATACCGCGGAAAAGCGCGCTCATGCCGGTCTTGAACTTGTGATCGACCGCGATGAGGCGGATGACCTCCTTGGCGAAGGTCGCGGCGGTGCCCAGGCCGAACAGGAATCGGTTGTAGTCGCCGTGCAGGCGGAAGTACTGCATCATGTAGCCGCGATTGCGCATGATGTGGTAGCGGTTCATGTCCGATGTTCCGTTGAGCTGGCGGACGCCGGCGATGTCCCAATTGGGGATATCGCGGCTGCGCTGCAGGATGATGTCGGACACGACGATCGACTCGGTGACCTTGGAGGCCAGGTAGCCGTAGACCGTGTCGTCCCAGTAGATGAAGAAACGCGGGTCGGGGAAGCCGATTTCGTCGACCACGCTGCGGGCGAACAGGCCGCCCTCGAAGCACATGGTGTTCATCGTGCGGAAGCCAGACTCATCGAACGCCGCAGGCGCGATGGGGTTGGGGATGCCCAGCGGGACGATGAAGTGATACTGCCAGTAGAACGGGCCGCCGTCGTAGTCGTAGCGGGAGCCCTGTACGACTCGATGGGTGTGCGTCCAGGGCTCGAGGCGCTCGATTGCCTCGGGTACCACCATGACGTCGTCGTCCATGACCCAGAACCACTGGGCGCCCAGCTCGTATGCGCGCTTGACGCCGGCGGAGAAACCGCCCGCGCCGCCCAGGTTGTCGCTTTGCGGAGCGTACACAACGCGCGCCGTACCGCCCTCGGTGTCCGCGGCGTCGCTCTCCACGCCCCACAGCTCGTCTGTGCGGCGGCCGAGGTCCTCGACCATCTGGCGGGTCTGCTCGGAATTCTCGTTATCGACGATGACGATGCGCCACGGGGCGCGCGTCAGCCCGCAAAAGGAGTCGAAGAGCTTGGCGAGCAGCTCCTGGCGTTTGAAGGTCACGACCACGATCGCCAGCTTGTCGATGCGGTTCGGGGCCGTTGAGGAGCCGTTCGATATGGTGTTGCCGGTTTGCGGTTGCTCGGTCACGTGCTCGCCTTTCTGCGGGGCGGATGGGGCGATCAAACCCTTCGTTCAAACTGATATTGGCTATTATAGGCCCTGAACCAGTTCGTATCGAGGAGGGCCCGCCGTGGGAAAGCTGCTGTTCGTTGGAGTGACATGCGCCGATGTGGTGATTAATGTCGATAAGCTGCCGCAAACGGCGCAGGACGTTGTCGTGTACGGACAGAAGATGACGCTCGGCGGGTGCGCATTCAACGCATTCTCCATCGCTCACGCGCTTGGAGAGCCCGCGATGTTGTTCAGTCCCGTGGGCACGGGCGCGTTCGGTGACTTCGTGCGGCGCGGCCTGCGGTCCGAGGGCGTCGAGGTCCTGGTTGAGAACGATACGATGGAGAACGGTTGCTGCTACTGCTTTGTCGAGCCCGGCGGTGAGCGCACGTTCGTGTCGTACCACGGCGCCGACTATCACTACGAGCCCGCTTGGTTCGATGCGATCGATATGGACGAAGTCGACGCGGTGTACGTGTGTGGACTCGAGGTCGAAGATCCCACGGGGTCGGTGGTCGTTGAGTTTTTGGAGCGCGCGTGCCGGGATAAGGCGATCTTTTTCACGCCGGGCCCGAGACCCGATGCCGTGCCCCTCGATTTGCTCGAGCGCGTATGCGCGCTTCATCCCGTCTTGCATATGAACGGAGATGAGGCGATGGTGCTCGCAGGCCGTTTGTGTGGCGGGGAATTCGCTGACGATGCGAAGGCGGAGGGGGACCGCGTGGATATCGAACGCGCCGCCGTGGCCCTTGCGCGCCATGTCGGTAACGCCGTGTTCGCTACGCTGGGCGGAGACGGTTGCCTGTATTGCGACGGTGGCCGTTCGGACGTCGTCGCTGGTTCGCCTGCTCATGTGGTGGATACCATCGGCGCCGGGGATTCGCACATCGGTGCGCTCATGGTCGGTTTGCACCGGGGCGAGACGCCCGAGTCCGCGATTGCCCGTGCGAACCGCGTGGCCGCCGCTATCGTTGGCATTTCCGGCGCGCATGCCGACCCCGAAGTGATTCGCGCCGCTGCGGGGGACTAGGCGTGGACGACCCGCTTTTGCGGGGGCAAAATGCCCGCACGGCCGTGTCGGTGGGACGACCCTCGCGT
>ERZ1673750.1451-NODE-1451-length-11705-cov-5.328412_pt1 | contig 11705 bp, 8 predicted proteins | sample MGYA00580203_ERZ1673750 | MGnify/ENA primary metagenome ERZ1673750 (study PRJEB41218, sample SAMN15661763) | gut metagenome | host: Homo sapiens | place: Canada: London | collected 2015-08-20/2019-03-30 | study: EMG produced TPA metagenomics assembly of... | reverse complement strand
CTGTAAATGCTCTTTCGCCAGTTCTTTCATCCTTGGAACTATTCCACAGGTTGATACGGTGACATTTCTCTGACTGATATTCAGTCCATGCTCATCTGTAAGTAAATGAATAAACTTCAGGAAATTATCGTAATTATCCATCGGTTCTCCGGTTCCCATGATCACCACATTCGAAACCCTCTCACCACTTATCTTCTGAATCTGATAGATCTGTCCAAGCATCTCAGACGGAGAAAGATTTCTCACCAGACCTCCGATCGTTGATGCACAGAATGCACATCCCATCCTGCAACCGACCTGGGAGGAAATACAGACAGAATTTCCATGCTTATATTTCATAAGAACACTTTCGACTACATTTCCATCGTAGAGACGGAACAGGAATTTGTTCGTACCGTCAATCTGGGAAATCTGTCTCTCCAGCATAACAACTGGGAGAATCTCATAATTCTCTTCCAGTTTTTCCCTCAAAGCCTTTGAAAGATTCGTCATCTCATCAAAATGATCTACCAGCTTCACATGCAGCCATTCATAAATCTGTTTTGCACGAAATGTTTTTTCTCCGATCGTCGCCATCTCTTTCTGTAATTCTTCATATCCATAAGCACGGATATCCTTCTTCATCTTAAAGTTTTCCTCCTGTATTTCGTTTTTTCTGTGAGTTATTCACATTATTTGCCTGTTTTTTCTATTTTTTCACATTTCCTGAAAATCATGCTTTTTTCTTTAATCTTGCAATAAAGAATCCGTCACAATCGTGAACTCCCGGGAAGAATTGGATACATCCCTTCTCGATCACATCACTTCGTAACTCCTTGCAAAGATTTTCTGTGATATCGTCCAGTTCAAATTGTGGGTATTCTTTCAAGAACCAGTGTACATTGTCCATGTTTTCTCCCGGATTTACGGTACATGTGCTGTACAGCAATGTGCCGCCATCCTTGACGATTGCCTGTGCGCAAGTCAGAATCTTTCTCTGCAAATCTGCAAGTTCTTCAAGATCTTCCGGTTGTACGCGATATTTCAGATCTGGTTTTTTGCCAAGAACGCCAAGACCTGAACATGGAAGGTCTGCAATCACAAGATCCGCTGTTTCCTTATCATACTCATCAAATACAGAAGCGTCCTTGCATACAGCACAAATATTTCCAAGTCCGGAACGGTCGATATTCTGCCAAATCAGATCTGTCTTATATTCAGTCAGATCTCTTGCTTCAACCCGTCCTGTCTTTTCTTCTGTTCCATTCTCTCTCGCCGCCACTTCATCTGCCAGCTGAAGCTTCTCTGCCACATGAAGTGATTTTCCTCCCGGTGCTGCACAGACATCAATTACCTGATCGCCGGCTTTTGGATCTGCCAGTTCTCCGACAAACATAGAACTGATATCCTGTACTGCAAAGAGTCCTTCCTGAAAACTTTCCAGACCTTCCAGATAATCATAATCTGAAAGATAAAACGCATAAGGAAGATACGGATGTGCTTCTACTTTCGCTCCTTCTGCTTCCAGTTTTTCTTTCAATACTTCCGGTGTAACCCGGTTCATACAACATCGGATCGTAATCGGCTTCTCTTTCTGAAAATCTGCTGCCATCTTCTCTGTGATCTCTTCCCCATATTCTTTCTTCCATAAAGAAAGAATCCATTCCGGGACAGAATATTTCACAGACAATCTTTGTACATCTTCTTTTGGATACTCGATCTCGTCCATCTTGCGGACAACATTTCTCAGAACTCCATTCACATATCCCCGCAGACCTGAAAATCCTTTTCGAACCGCAAGCTTTACTGCCTCACTGCACACCGCATGATCCGGTACGCTATCCATATATTTCAGCTGATAGACACTGCTACGAAGAAGATTACGGATGACCGGTTTCATCTTCTTAACCTTTGTCTTAGAAATCTGATTCAAAATATAATCAATTTCTATCATATGTTCCAGAGTACCTTCCACAACTCTGGTGATAAATGCACGCTCACGTTTCTCAAGATATTGATATTTTGACAGAACATCGCCAAGAATCTTATGACTATATGCTCCATTCTCTGTTATTTCCATCAAAATCTCAAGAACGACCTCGCGTTCATTGATCTGCTTTCCCATAAATAATCTCCTATTCTCCGCATTTTGTAACTGTTCAGAGCCAAGCAAAATTTTAAAATACAGTTGTAAAATGCTTGCATTTTTAAGACTGTTTTTGAAATTTTATTTGGCGGATACGCCACACCGACGAAATGCATAGCATTTTGGAGGTTGGCTCTGAACAGTTACAGCATTTTTTCTTTCTATCTGCTGTCAGTCATTCCTTCTTCGTCCATTTGTCAGAATCAACAAACGTAAAAGCTGTAAAATCATTGTGGCCGCACTTGCCACATATGTCATTGCTGCTGCCCGAAGTACCTTCTTCACTCCACCAACTTCGTCTTCACGGAGCATTCCTGAATTTCCAAGTACCTTCACCGCTCTTCTGGAAGCATTGATTTCCACCGGAAGTGTTATAAGATGAAATGCCACAGCTACCATAAAGAGCAGAATTCCGATATCAATAAGGAAGCTGGACATCTGGCCATTCATAAACAGGCCGATAATGATCAACGGCCAGGAAATCATGGAACCGAAATTTACGACCGGCACAAGTGCCCCACGGATTGATAAAGGTGCATATCCTTCAAAATGCTGTACTGCATGACCACACTCATGTGCCGCAACTCCGATTGCTGCTACAGAAGTTGAATTATAAACCGGATCAGAAAGTGCCAGTGTCTTGTTTCTCGGATCATAATGATCGGTCAGATTTCCCGCGATATGAGTCACCTGCACATCATAGATTCCATTTCTTCTGAGAATCTGTTCTGCCGCTTCTCGTCCTGTCATCCCTGAATAACTGCGGATCTTCGAATATTTTGCAAATGTTCCTTTCACCTGGGATGATGCGAGCAGGCTGAGAACCACACCGATCAGTACCAGTATATAAGTCCAGTCATAATAAAATCCATAATACATACTAAAACTACCTCCTGTTATCTATCTGCAGTCCCCCTCCAGAAGTCCTCTTATTCCTGTGTAAATTTAACTCCGCTTTCAATTGTGTATCCCCTTAAGAAAGCTCCTGTATCCATTCTCTTTTTCCCCGGAATCTGAAGTTCCAGAACTCGTAAGACGCCATCCCCTGTCTGAACAGTAAAGGAATCTTTCTCTACACTCAACACTGTTCCAGGCTCTGCTTTTACCGTGCCATCAGCCTCTGCTTTTGCTCTCCAGATCTTCACTACCTTTTTGTCCCAATGTGTGTAAGCACTTGGCCAGGAATTCAGGCCACGCACCAGACGTTCGATCTGTACTGCGGATGTATTCCAGTCAATATTTCCAAGCTTCTTATCGAGCATTCTGGCATATTCTGTCGGGCTTTCTCCCTGCTTCTCGAAAGTTGCCGTATGATCTTCAATAGCTTTCAGAGTCTCTACACAAAGCTTTGCTCCTGCCTCTGCAAGCTTATCATGAAGGCTTTCTCCTGTCTCATCTTCTGTGATCGGCACTTCAACCTTCTGGATCATGTCGCCTGTATCCAGTCCTTCGTTCATCTGCATTGTTGTAACACCTGTCACTTCCTCGCCATTGATGATAGACCACTGGATTGGCGCGGCACCACGGTATTTCGGAAGTAGAGATGCGTGTACATTAATACATCCGTATGGTGTCATCTCCAGAATTTCTTTCGGAATGATCTGACCAAATGCAATGACAACCATCACATCTGCATTGTATTTTCTCAGTTCTTCTACACATTCCGGATCACGGATCTTCTTTGGCTGATAAACCGGAATTCCATGTTTTATCGCAGCTTCTTTCACCGGGGTTGGCTGCATCTCTTTACCACGTCCTTTTGGTTTATCTGGCTGGCTCACTACGAGACACACCTCATGCCCTGCTTCCACCAGTGCCTCCAGTGTTCCCACGGAGAAGTCCGGTGTTCCCATGAAAATTATTCTCATCAATTATTCCTCCACTTCGTATTCCATATCTCCCTCGTTGTAGGCCGGTGAATCATGCAGTTCTCCTTCTACTTTCTCTACATAGAGGTGTCCTCCCAGGTGATCGATCTCATGACAGAACGCTCTTGCAAGAAGTTCTTCTCCTTCTATCTCAAACTCCTCCATATTTTCATTAAGTGCACGTACTTTTACATAATTCGGACGAGTTACGATTCCCCATTTTCCCGGCACACTTAAGCAACCTTCTTCGCCTGTCTGCTCACCGGATGTCTCAACAATCTCAGGATTGATCAAAACGATCGGACCCTCTCCGACATCAATCACTACAATCTGTTTGAGAATACCAACCTGCGGTGCTGCAAGACCCACCCCCATCTTCTCATACATCGTATCAAGCATATCTTCAATTAAAATCTTTGTACGAAGTGTCATCTTCGTCACTGGTTTACACTGTTTTTCAAGAACATCATCGCCCATCTCTCTTACTTCTCTGATTGCCATTATTCTTTCCTCTCTTTTCTATAAATTCATCGGGTTAAAATCGAATTGGATTCTCATTTTCTGAAACCCTGAGTTAATTTCTATATATTGTTCCATCCAGTCTTTTAATACAACTAAGGTTCGGTATTCCGGCGCTTTTACGTAAATCACTCTCCGGTAAATATCTTTGATCTTATCCACTCCCGGACTTGCCGGGCCGATCACATCGAGCTGTGCCCGACCTTTGATCCGCAAAATGTATTCCTTCAGATACTTGCACGCTTTCTCTAAAAGTACCTCATCTTCACATGCTGCAAGTACTGCCATCAGGTTCTCCACCGGTGGATATCCCATCAGACTGCGGTAACGGATTTCTTTCTCATAGAATGCTTCATAATCCTGCGCTGCTGAAGCCTCGATTGCATAATGCTCCGGATCGTAAGTCTGAATCACGACCTCACCCGGTCTGTCACCTCTTCCGGCACGGCCTGCTGCCTGTGTCAAAAGCTGAAATGTTCGCTCACCGGAACGATAATCATCTGTATAAAGAGACATATCTGCTGCCAATGCACCGACTAATGTGACCTTTGGAAAATCATGTCCCTTTACGATCATCTGTGTTCCCACAAGAATATCCGCCTCTTCATTCGCAAAGGCAGATAAAATCTGCTCATGGGAATCCTTTTTCTTCGTCGTATCCATATCCATGCGGAGTACTCTTGCCTGTGGGAATCTTGCCTTCACCATGTCCTCGATCTGCTGGGTTCCTGCGCGGAATTCTCCGATATAACGGGAACCGCATTCCGGACACTCCGTCACCTTCGGCTGTTCATAACCACAGTAATGACAGACCATTTTCCCGCCTTTGTGTACCGACAAGGATACATTACAGTGCGGGCATTTCACTACATGGCCACATTCTCTGCAGGAAATAAAACCAGAATATCCTCTGCGATTCAAAAACAGCATGATCTGCTCTTTTGCATTCAGTCTGTCTTCAATCAGTTCCTGCAACTTCTCACTCAAGATGGAACGGTTTCCATTCTTCAGTTCCTTTCGCATATCAACTGTATGCACAGTCGCCATCTGCTGCATATGAGAACGATTCTTCATCTCGTAAAGCTGATACTCACCAAGCCTTGCCCGATACATTGCCTCCATTGACGGAGTTGCACTTCCAAGCACAACGCTTGCATCTTCTACTTCTGCCCTGTGGATTGCTACTTCTCTTGCATGATAACGTGGCACCTGCTCACTCTTGTAGGTTGGTTCATGTTCTTCATCAATAACGATCAGCCCCAAATCCGGAAATGGAGTAAAAAGTGCAGAACGTGGTCCGATCATCACATCGATCTCGCCCTTCTTCGCACGCATCATCTGATCGTAACGTTCTCCGGCAGACAGTCTTGAGTTCATGATAGAAACTCTGTCGCCGAAACAGCGGTAAAACCGCATCACTGTCTGATAGGTCAGTGCGATCTCCGGAATCAGAACAATTGCCTGTTTTCCCTGGTCAACAACCGTGCGGATCATCTCCATATAGACTTCTGTCTTTCCACTTCCGGTCACTCCGTGAAGCAGATAAGTTCTCCTTGTTCCACACAGATAGTCTTGCCGGAACCCCTGGATCACATGCTGCTGTTCTTCCGTATAGATGATCTCCTGTTGTGATTTCTTTGCCTGTTTCACCGGATTACGGTATACCTGCTCTGACTCTATCTTCAACACGCCCTGCTCTTCCAATGCCCGGATTACAGGCAGTGTCACATTTAATTTTTTCGTCACCAGCTCATAATCCAGAATTGGGGCTTCCTTCAAAGCTTCCAAAAGCCTTGCTCTTGCTTTCTGATTCTTCTTCTGATAAAAAGCCAGCTTCTCCTGACTCTCTTCCTCAGTAAGCAGCAAACGGAGATGTTTCTTTACCTTCGCATTCTCCTTCTGCTTGATTGGCAACACTGTCTTAAGCGCCTGGATCATCGTTCCGCCATACTGCTCTTTCATCCATGCCGCCAGCGCGATCAGTCTCGCTTCGATTGCCACACTGTTTCTGGAAATGTCTGTAATCTCCTTCACCTTTGACAGATCATAATTGCAAGTCTCTGATAATGAAGTCACATAACCTTTGATCTGCCGGTTTCCTTTTCCAAAAGGGATAATTACTTCCAGCCCCGGATACAGCTCGTCTTTCAGTCGTTCCGGTATTCGGTACTGAAAGATCTTATCCAGTTTTTCATGTTGTATATCTACAATAACATCTGCAAACACAATCTTATTTCTCTTTTAATTCTTCCAAAACTTCTTTGATCAGCACGCGCTCATCCATCGGATGCTTCACGCCGCAGATCTCCTGATAGTCCTCATGTCCTTTTCCTGCCAGCACAATAACATCACCCGGTTCGCCGTGTTCGATTGCATATTTGATTGCCTCTTTACGATCACAGATTTCCACATATTTTCCATCTGTCTTTGCGATTCCGGTTTTGATATCGTTAATAATATCCTGTGGTTCTTCAAATCTCGGATTATCTGATGTAATGATTGTCAGGTCTGCCAGTCTTCCGGATACCTCACCCATCTCGAATCTTCTGTCTTTCGAACGGTTTCCGCCGCATCCGAACAGACATACAAGACGCTTCGGATTATATTCCTTCAATGTTGTCAGAAGACTTTCAAGACTCATCGCATTGTGCGCATAATCGATCATCAGTGTAAAATCATCAGACACCTTGATCATCTCGATACGTCCTTTTACCTTTGCCTTCTTAAGTGCATCTTTGATCATCTCAACCGGCACCTGGAAATGGCGGCAGACTGAGATTGCAGTCAGTGAATTGTAAACACTGAACTTGCCTGGAACATCGATTTCCACATCAAAGTCCATCACGCCTGCAACATGATATGCAACACCAAGATATCCCGGTCTGGATACCAGTTCTACATTCTCTGCGCGAAGATCTGCCTCCGGTGAAAATCCAAATGTCTCAATCTTACATGTAGACCCTTTAAATACATCTTTGAAATACTTGTCATCCACATTGGCGATTCCGAGCTTACACTGTTTGAACAAAAGCCCTTTGCATCTCTTGTAATCATCAAAATCCTTATGCTCATTCGGACCGATATGATCTCTTCCAAGATTTGTGAAAATACCGATCTCAAATGGAATTCCCGCTGTTCTGTGAAGCATCAGTCCCTGTGATGAAACTTCCATAACAACACAGTCACAGCCAGCTTCTACCATCTCTGCAAAATATTTATGGATTGTATAAGACTCCGGTGTTGTATTACATGACGGGATCTTCTTGTCTCCGATAATTGCCTCGATTGTACCGATCAATCCAACCTTGTGTCCTGTCTCTTCAAGAATAGACTTGATCATGTAAGTTGTTGTTGTCTTTCCTTTTGTTCCTGTAATACCGATGACTTTCATCTTATCTGCCGGATATCCAAAGTAAGCCGCTGACATCAGAGCCAGTGCATAACGAGTATCCTCTACCTTAATTACAGTCACATTTTCCGGCACTTCGACATCTTTCTCTACAACAACAGCTGCCGCACCTTTCGCCGCAACATCCGCTGCATATTTATGTCCATCAGATACTGCTCCGCTGATACACACGAAAACAGATCCTTCTTCCACTTTTCTTGAATCATTGATCAGTGTTGTTACTTCCGTAGAATCACTTCCCTGTACTACTGTGTAATCCAGGCGTTCTAATAATTTATCTAATTTCATGATCTAACCCTCCTGTTCTGAACTGGTGTATTGCATCATTGACTTTCAGGCAAATAACGATTGTCTTAACCTTTATAGAATAACATAATCTCAGCACATATGCAAAAAAACCTACATAATCTTTCGTCCTGTTTTCGTCTTTCGAATCAGCCAGACACATCCAAATGACAATAACACAAGTCCCACACTCACTACCGGAATCATGATCCAGGCTGAAAATGTCTCTGGCTTAATATTTCTCTTATAAACATCAAGAAACATGATATGGATCAAATAAATCCCAAAGGAACATCCACAAAATCTGTCAATCCACTTCTTTGCCTGTTCGGACGGATTGAATTCGCTCTTTTTCAATCGTACTAACATAAGAAATGCCATCGATGCTGCCAGTGCAAGCAGTGGATTACCATATTCCAGCAGACGTTCATAATGTTCTCCATCCTGCAAGGTTGCCGCATAAGTCAGCCCATAATTTAATGCCATGCATACTACAAAAATACCTGCCGGAATCATTTTCCCCTTCATCACATGCTTACGATATTTATATATATAATATCCGATAAATACATAATAAGAATAGATTCTGTCTCCCACCATTGGGACAGAATAATACATCTTTTCATCAAAAAATGTGGAAATATAATTGAACAAAACAGCCGCCGTAATCACCGCAAGAAATGCGCGTTCCATCCGAAGGTTCATCCCTTTACACATAACCTGGAAAAAAGGAAGTACCAGATAGATCGGAATCATTGCATACAGATACCACAGATGCTGTTCTACCGGCTTATATAATAAATCTTTGATTTGATAAGAATCCTTCATATAAACTGCATTCCAGATCATATATATTACACTCCACACAAGCAGAACAATTAGAAAACGAAAGATTCTTTTTGCATGTTTATGAAGTGATTCCTGTCTTCCAAGCAGAAGTGCTCCTGTAATCATGAAAAAACATGGTACACTTATCCTTGCCAGTAGATTTAATAGCAGTGAAAAATTGTACTCCCCAATCGTAATATCGCCATAGGCTCTGCAGTAATAGTTTGATACATGGATCACAATAACAAATATAAAAGAAATCATTCGAATCAATTCCAGATTATAATTTTTCTCTTTCAATGCACGTTCCTCTTTCTATCTCTTCTAAATTCCATCTTTTTTCTTCTTTCCGTCCGGTTTATAAAATGTGCCTTTCACAACCGCACCCTTTCCATAACGATTGTTCAGCTGTTCCAATGCGGCATTTAATTTTTTATGTTTCTCGTCCGGTTCTTTTGGAAATTCAATATCAAAAATTGTCAGCTGCTCCGGTGCATTCTCTTCTACTAACTTTGACGTTCGGATTCCGAGCAGACGGACAGGTTCTCCACTCCAGCTTTCACGGAACAAATTACAGGCTGTCTCACATAAGATAACCGGATCATTCGTCGGCTTTTGAAGCTGCACCTGATGCGACATATTTCTGAAATCATAATAGCGAACCTCCATGCTCACCATCCCGGCTTTCTTTCCTGCCTTCTTCAGCCTGTTTCCCACGCTCTGCGCAAGCTCACGAAATACATCTCTCGCTTCTTCATAAGTCGTTGCATCCTCTGACAGAGTCGTTGAATTTCCTACTCCCTTTGCCTCTTCCGGTTCATACTGTACCTTATCGTCCCCGATTCCATTTGCAAAATTCCAAAGCATCCGTCCATGACTTTTTAAATGCAACGTAATTACATTTACATCCGCACGAGCAAGATCTCCAATTGTATTAATTTCAAGTTTCTTAAAGACTTCCACACTTGAACGCCCTGCCATAAAGAGTTCTCCGATCGGAAGTGGCCACATTTTCTGCGGAACCTCTTCCGGAAATAACGTATGGATCCGATCCGGTTTCTGAAAATCCGAAGCCATCTTCGCTAACAGTTTATTACTGGAGATTCCAATATTCACCGTGAATCCAAAACGTCTCTTTACCTCTTCCTTAATCTCCATCGCCCCGTCCACCGGTGTTGGATAGCGCCCGGCAAGCTCTGTGAAATCCATATAACATTCATCGACACTGACCTGCTCGATCTTCTTTGTATATGTCCGCAGGAAATCCATCAGCATCCGGCTCTTTTCTCGATACATCTTATGATTCGGCGGTGCTGTCACAAGGTTCGGACATTTTCGAAATGCATTTACTACAGGTTCACCCGTCTGAATCCCATAGGATTTGGCAAGTGATGATTTTGCAAGAACGATTCCATGACGCGAGCTCTGATCTCCGCCAATAATTGCCGGAATCTCCCGCAGATCCACTTTTGATCCATTTTTCAATTGTTCAACCGCCGTCCAGCTTAAAAATGCTGAATTAACGTCGATGTGGAAAATAATGCGCGCCATGGTAGCCTCCTTTCTGGATTCTGCCTGAGTTCTTTCTTAGTATTAATTCTTGTTGTATGCATATACATTCTGTCAGTTTCTTATTTTAACATAGAGTCTGCTCTTGTATCAATTACTTCGGTGAACGAAAAAAAGGCTGTGAAAAACTCAATTTTCTAAAAATCTCCAGAAAATTTTCATTTTTCACAGCCCTGTATATTATATCGTAACTATACTGATATTTTGATGTTGGGGGCAAAAGCCCCCAACTAGGATACCTACGGATTGTTTTGTGCAATGCACTCCCACAATCCTACCCACTATTCGCATATCGTGAAGCTTACGCTCCACTTTTATGCTCATATTGGGGCGGGTCCCAAGGCCATTACACCACCTTTGTGCAAGCACCGGTGGTTTCAGACCTTTTGACCCTGGTATCATATTTTATTTCTTCACACCTGCTGTCAGTTTACCGTCCTTCACATCGATCAAGATCGTGTCTCCACGTCCCACATCTCCTGCAAGGATCAGTTTTGCAGCTAATGTCTCTACATTCTTCTGCAAGTAACGTTTCAGTGGTCTTGCACCGTACATCGGCTCATATCCACCTTCCACAACAAAGTCTTTCGCTGCATCTGTCAGCTCGACACTCAGTTCACGTTCTTCCAGACGGCGATTCACATCAGCAACCAGAAGGTCAATGATGGAACGTACATTTTTCTTTGTCAGTGGTTTGAACATGATGATCTCATCCAGACGGTTCAGGAATTCTGGTCTGAAATGTGCTTTCAGATCACCCATTACCATCTCCTGACTCTGTTCATCGATCGAACCATCGTCCTTAATTCCTTCCAGCAGATAGTTTGCACCAATGTTGGAAGTCATGATCAAGATTGTATTCTTGAAGTCAACTGTACGTCCTTGGGAATCTGTGATTCGTCCATCATCCAGTACCTGCAGCAATACATTGAAGACATCCGGATGTGCTTTCTCGATCTCATCGAAAAGTACAACAGAATATGGTTTTCTTCTGACTGCTTCTGTCAGCTGTCCGCCTTCATCGTATCCGACATATCCCGGAGGAGCTCCGATCAGTCTGGACACGGAATATTTCTCCATGTACTCACTCATATCGATACGA
>ERZ1673750.1437-NODE-1437-length-11781-cov-6.071295_pt1 | contig 11781 bp, 9 predicted proteins | sample MGYA00580203_ERZ1673750 | MGnify/ENA primary metagenome ERZ1673750 (study PRJEB41218, sample SAMN15661763) | gut metagenome | host: Homo sapiens | place: Canada: London | collected 2015-08-20/2019-03-30 | study: EMG produced TPA metagenomics assembly of... | reverse complement strand
CGGCATCGGCGCGGTGATCGGCCACGAGATCGGCCACGGCTTCGACGACCAGGGCGCACAGTACGACGGTGACGGCGTGCTCAACGACTGGTGGACGACCGACGACAAGGCCAACTTCGAGAAGCGCACAAAGGCGCTCATCGAGCAGTACAATGCCTTCGTGCCTACGCAACTGGCCGAGAAGTACGCCGACGAGCCGAACAAGGCGCCGCACGTCAACGGAGCGCTGACCATCGGCGAGAACATCGGCGACCTCGGCGGCGTGAACATCGCGCTGAAGGCCTACGCGTTCGCGCTCGACGAGGCCGCGGGACGCGACAAGGACGGCTCCGCGAAGGCTATCGAGGAGTCACTGTCCGCGGCCCCGGTGATGGACGGATGGACCGGCCTGCAGCGTTTCTTCCTGAGCTACGCCTCGATCTGGCGCTCGAAGAACCGTGACGAGCTCGCCGAGAAATACCTGCAGATCGACCCGCACTCCCCCGCCGAATGCCGCACGAACGGCATCGTGCGCAACGTGGACCTGTTCTACCGTGCGTTTGATGTGACTCCTGACAGCGCCATGTGGCTCGACCCCGATAAGCGCGTACGCATCTGGTAATCCGTTGCCGGCAGGCAGGCTGAACCGCGCCTGCCTGCCGGCAGATCATCAGAATTCGGCTTCTCCCGCCGGCCGCATGTCCTCGGTCGTCGACTCATCGAGCGGCGATTCGGCGAATCCCGAACCGAACTCCTGCGCCTGTGAGGTCTCCTGCGTCTGTGCGGCCTGCGGATTATCGGTCGGGGTTTCTTCGCCCAGATTATCGAACGTCACCGGCGTTGGATGCACCGGGTGCGCATCCGCCTGCTGTCCCGCGCCCGCCGTTGCCGTGCCGCCGCCCGGCGATGGCGGCAGGCCGGGATTCGCCGGCGTGCCGTTCCCCTGCGCCGGGGCGTCACGATCCGATTTCTGGAACTTCTTCAGTTCCGACACCCCGTAATTGATGTCGTGGCCGATATTGGTGGCCTCCACAACGATGCGGGAGCGCCTCTCATCGTTCTGGGTCGTCCATTCCTCCGTGCTGAGCACACCGGTCACGATCGCCGCCTCCCCCACGTGCAATGACATGCGAGCGTTGGACGCGAGCGTCCTGAACGCCTTCACGGTAATCCATGTGGTCGGCAGGTTGCGCCATTCACCGGTTCCGCCATCCCGGTACCGCCGCGTGCTGCCCATCCGAAACGAGCATCCCTCGACTCCCCCGCTGCGCCCGAACGGCACCGGCATCGATCCGACGAACCCGGTGATGGTCACCGTCCCCTGTTGTATGGCCATGTCGGACTCCTTTCCTTCCCTGTACTGACGTTGGACCGCCGATCCCCCTTCGGCGGTGTACTCACTATCGCAGATTTCCCGCCGGCATCACATGGTTTTCGGACAATGTGGTCGAAGGCTACCCCTTTGGCGTGTTGTGGACAGCATGTGGATAGAAAACCGGTTATCCACAATCACGCCGTCAATGCCCGGCTCATTCATGACCGGCTATGCTGGGTTCGGTATCGCAGACGAACAGCAAGGAGAATTCATGGGCAAACCGCCATGGATGCGACAGACCCGTGTCACCGCCGACGGGGAAACCGAATTCCACGACACCGGCTTCCCCACCAGTTTCCTGTCCATATTCATCGGCCTGAGTATGCCGAGGAATCCCCGCAAAGCGTTCTCGATGCACCGGGCCGTATGGTGGACGGTCGCCTGGCTGGCACTGTTCGCGGCGTTCACCGCCATACAGGCATGGTATACATTCCAGACCCGTGACAGCGCGCGGATGGGGGAATGGTATCTGCACATGTTCGGCATCACCCTGGCGGGCGACTGGTGGCCGATCGCGGTTCTGCCCGTGCTGTTTGGCCCCGGGGGCGTCGTGTTATGGATATTGGGCGGCGTCTTCAACAATCGGCCCTGGATCGTCGCCATCGCCAATGTTCTCGTCCTGCAATTCATCATCAGCGCATTGGGCGCTTCCATCGGACACTTCGCCATGTTTCTGACGTTCGGTCCGCATGTGCCGGGACTGACCGATTCGACCACCGGCCGCGCAGCAGAGCAGCTGTATGTCTCCAGCTCACCGCAGACATGGATTCCCGGTCTCATCACCGCCGGCATCGCCCTGACGCTTGCCGTAATCATGGCCGCTGTCACTGGGGCGAGCAGCGCAAGGCAGAACGGCACGGCGATGAATCGTCTGCGCATCATCGCGTACGTCTTATCCTGCCTGGGATTCGTCGCATTGCTCATAGCAATCTGCATAGTGCTTGCATTTCTGCGCAACAAGCAGACCAACATCCTGCTGGCGGTATTGGCGTTCCTGACGCTGATCGCATGGATTCCCGGAGAAATGAAGTCGATACGCCGCTGCGTCGCGGAACAACGTGATGCTTCATGGCAGTGCGTCGCGGGCAGCTTCCTGGCATTGGACCTGATATTCGTGCCGATGCTAGCCGCCACCGCCCTCACCTCATGGTGACAGACATGCGCCAGTCGGGCCCCCATCCTGCGAAAGTCCCATCCGAGCATGCGTAAACGGGACTTTCGCTGGGTGAAGAAGGAATAAAACGCAGAAGTGGGGGGTCTTTCGCATGAAAGACCCCCCACTTCGAGCGATCAGGAGAAGCAGCCGGACTACTTGCCGAGCAGCGTGTCCAGACGCGACGCCAGCGTCTGCGCAGCGTCGGCGACCGGCACGGCGACGGAATCGGAGCTGTCACGGTTGCGGATCTCGATTGTTCCGTTATTCACGGTGTCACGGCCGGCGACTGCAATCAGCGGCACACCGATCAGCTCGGCGTCCTTGAACTTGACGCCCGGGGAGACCTTCTTGCGGTCGTCGTAGATGACCTCGATGCCGCGCTCCTCCAGTTCTGCGACCAGCTTCTCGGCCGCGTCGAACGCCGCCGCATCCTTGCCGGTGGCGACGACGTGCACCTGGGCGGGCGCGATGACGGCCGGCCATGCCAGACCGCGCTCGTCATGATGCGTCTCAGCGATGCAGGCGAGCACGCGGGAGACACCGATGCCGTAGCAGCCCATCCACACGGGCACAGTCTTGCCGTTCTGGTCGAGCACCTTGAGGTCAAGCGCCTTGGAGTACTTGAGGCCAAGCTGGAACACCTGGCCAATCTCCACGCCGCGCTCGAAGCTCAGCGGGCCGGAACCATCCGGGCTCATGTCGCCATGACGCACCTCGACCGCCTCGACAGTGCCGTCGGCCTTGAAATCACGGCCGTACACGGCGTGGAAGCGGTGCTTGCCCGCCTCGTCGCCGCCGATGATCCACTCAGTGCCCTCAGCCACGTGCGCGTCGATGAAGAAGCGCACCGGTTCGGCGACGCCCGCGGCCTCGCCCTGCTTGCCGAAGACCATCGGCCCCATGTAGCCGGCCACCATCTCGGGATGGGCCTTGAGATCGTCCTCGGTGGATTCCTCCAGCTCGGCGGGCGCGAACTGCGCCTCAAGACGCTTCATATCGACCTGACGGTCACCGGGCAGCGCCACGGCGATGACCTCGCGCCACGGCCCCTCATGATCATCGTCCTCGGGGTGCAGCACAGTCACGGCCACGGTCTTCAACGTGTCGGCGGCAGTCCATTCGCGGCCGTCCTCACGCGGGTACAGACGGTTGGCGGTGGCGACCAGATCCTCGATGGTCTTGGAATCCGGGGTTTCACGGCTTTCCATCGCGGGCACGGCGGAGCTGTCCACGGCCGGCAGCTCTGGGGTGGTCAGCGCCTCGACGTTCCACGCCTTGCCGGAGGGCGCCAGCGCGAACGTGTCCTCGCCAATCGCCATGGGAGCCAGGAACTCCTCGGACGCGGAACCACCCATCGGGCCGGACATCGCGAACACGGGCACGTACTTCAGGTCGAGACGCTGGAAGATGCGCTCGTAGGCGCCGCGCTCGTCGTAGTACGCCTTCTTCATGCCCTCCTCGTCGATGGTGAACGAGTAAGCGTCCTTCATGATGAACTCGCGGCCGCGGATCAGGCCCGCGCGCGGGCGGAACTCGTCGCGGTACTTGGTCTGGATCTGGTAGAGCGTGACTGGCAGGTCCTTGTACGAGGAGTACATATCCTTGACCAGCAGCGTGAACATTTCCTCATGCGTGGGGGCGAGCAGGTAGTCGGCCTCGTGGCGGTCCTTCAGACGGAACAGGTTCTCGCCGTATTCCTCCCAGCGGTGGGTGGCCTCATACGGCTCGCGCGGCAGCAGCGCCGGGAAGTGGACCTCCTGGGCGCCGATGCCGTCGATCTCCTCGCGGACGATGGCCTCGATCTTGTTGAGGACCTTCAGACCCAGCGGCAGCCAGGTCCAGATACCAGGAGCCGCCTTGCGCACATAGCCGGCGCGCAGCAGCAGTTTCGCCGAATCGGTGTCGGCGTCGGCGGGATCCTCGCGCAGCGTGCGCAGGAACATGGTGGACATTCGAAGTGCTTTGGAACTCATGGGTTCCAAGGTATTCGCGTTCGGGGACATTGCGGGCCCGGTTCAGTTCGGCAAACCCGCAGTATTGAAAAAGGCCACCCACCCGGAGCTCACCGAGCGAGCGGCCTTCGTATTGGCCTCGCAGCCGTGCCGCGCTTACCGCGTCATCCGGCGCAGCCGTTCGAGGGTAATGCCGGCCGCCAGCATGGCCATCGCCAGGACGGTCACCAGCGACATGTCGATACCGGTATGGGCCAGCGAATCGGCCGCGGACGTCTTACCCCCGGCAACTACGCCCGTGTTCGCGCCCGGCTTGGCGGAAGACGAGCCACCCGACGTGCCACCCGGCACGGTACCGGGCTTGTTCTGCTCATTGCCGCCCGGCGCGGTGCTGTTCGGTCTGGGCTGCGTGACGATAGCACTGCGGGCGGTTCATCAGAAAGGCCGTCAACCGTTGCGCGCATGGTCCCTGTACGCCTCTTTCTCTTTGCCCGTGTCGCTGATTGCTGTGCGACCTGCCGATGCTGCCGAGATACATGTCCGAAGCCGTCAGCGTGGCTGTCTTCACTATGCTCGCGGGAGCCGCCTGTCTTATCGGCCCGGGCAATATGTCGCCGAGCGCATCATCGTCGCCTTCATCAGCGCTTTGAGCCTTACCGTCATCGCGATCTCCGATTTCAGCAATCGCATGGTTGAGAAAAACCTCGTGGCGATTGCCGCATATGTGCTGCTGCCGGCATTGGCCGCCACCGCATGGCTGCGTACATGCCATCAATGGCCGGCAGCGCGACCCGCAACCTGCGCTGGATATTCGGTGCCGCCGCGCGCTACGAGGCAAGCCTCGAATCGGTGCAATCGCTCGGAAAACGCATCTCACAGCTGCGCTAGCGCACCGCTACCCGGCGAAAGTCCCATCAGCACCATCTCACGCGGGATTGATGTCTTCCTCCGCCCAATAACAGTCCCATATCCGAAAGCAGCCACCGCTAGAACAGCTCGGCTTGTTCGAATTCGCCAGCAGGCTCGTCCTCGTGAGGCGTTTGCGGCCGGAACGCAGCCACGCCCTCGTTGCCCAGCCGCGCGCTGGCGGCCTGTGACCCGCCGCGCAAATCGCCGTCGAGCATCACCGCATCCGCTGAAACCGCGAACATGCGCTCGTTGACGCCGGCAAGATACAATCCGCCCATGCGTTCCACACGCGAAAGCGCCACGTATCCCATACCGGGCGCAAACGTGCGGCTCAGATCCATCACCGCCCGGTCGAGGGTCATCCCCTGCGACTTGTGGATGGTGATCGCCCACGCACAGCGCAGCGGCACCTGCGCCACGGACGCCATCACCGTGTCGCCGTCCATCATCTCCCACGTGGCCTGCTTCATCGTGACGATGTTGCCGTTCTCGAATTCCACGATGGGCCAGCCGCCCTTGCTCTCGTTGACGAAGCCGCGCACGGTACCGAGCGAACCGTTGACATACTGGTGGTCGGCGTCGTTGCGCAGCGCCATGACGGCGGCACCGGTCTTGAGCACGAGGCACTCCGGCGCCAGCATGTTGCGCTTGAGCCGTTCGACCAGATGGGCCGGCCCCATCTGCTTGGCATGGAACTCGTGCGGCTCCTTGTCTATCCGCGCAAGCCTGGAATCGTTGAGGTTATCGGCCTGCCGGTTGACGGGGAACAGGTGGACCGCCACCTCGCCCGGCTTCGGTGTCACACCGAGCCGCGTGACGAGCGCGTCACGGTCATCCTGATCCACGCATCCGGCACGAATGTCGGTGAGCACGTGCAGCAGCCGGCCGTCGTCCTGACGATGCTGCTCGGTCAGATAGCAGATGACCGGCGCGAGTTCGCCCCACACCAGCGATTCGGTGACGAATCCTTCCGGATTGAGTCCGGCCTTCGCGTACCGTTCACGGGACGCCACGAAATCCGGGCCGGGCGGCAGCACGTCGCGGTCGCGCCCGGACACGGAGACCGGCGGCAGCTGGAAGAAGTCGCCGGACAGTACCACTTGCAATCCGCCGAACGGCCGAGGATCATGCCGCACTTCACGGCACACCTGATCGACCATGTCGAACAACCAAGCGTGCATCATCGACACCTCGTCGATGATGAGCACGTCGGCCGCCTGTATCTTGCGCCGACGACGGGTCTTGATGGTCTTCAGCAGATTTGGCGTCAGCACGTTGGCGAGTCCGACGCCGCTCCACGAGTGGATGGTCTGGCCGTCGATATGCGTGGCGGCGATGCCCGTTGACGCGGTGACGGCCACGTTCGCGCCGTCTGCGCGCACCTGCCGGATGAACTCGTTCAGCACGTACGTCTTTCCTGCGCCGGGCGCACCCGTCAGGAACACGTTCGCGCCGGCGTTCAGAATCGCGAGCGCCTCAGACTGCCGCATATGCCCTCCTTAAGCTCATGCATCACGCACGATCCGCGCGCCCTGGCGTATGACATCGCTCGCCCGCGGGCTCAGACCAGCCGGCGGACCACCTGCAGCACGCCGTGCTCGGTGTTGGCCGGCGCGATGTACCGCGCCGCGCGTTTCAGATCCGGATGCGCGTTGGCCATGGCGAACGACCATTCGCCGGCGTCAAGCATCTGCAAATCGTTGAGATAGTCGCCGAACACCGCCGTCTGCACGGGCGTGACGCCGAGATGCCGCTGCAGCGCGACGACACCCTGCCGCTTGTCGGTTCCGGGATTCATGATATCGACCCAGTGCGCTCCGGATACCACCACCTGATGGGTGCGTTCCACATCGCCCAGCAGGTCCGCGGCCATGCCTTGCGCGTCGCCGAAATCGAAGATCGCCAGTTTCAGCACGGTTTCGTCCTCGGTCTCCAGCACCTCGTGCAGGTCGTCCACGATGCGCAGCGCCTTGTAGTATTTGGAGCATTCCTCGACGAACGGCCTGTCCTGCCGCTGGATGTACGCCGTGTTCAGACCGCATACCACGAGCCCGATGTCATGCGAGCCCGACGCCACCGCGACGTCCACCAGATCGATCAGCGTACGCGTGATGTCCCAGCTCACCCCGTGCACGTCGATGACGTTGTCGTCGGCGACCACGACGTTGCCGTTCTCCGCGATATACGACATGGCGCCGTCGACGCGGTCCGCGAACATGGAGCGCAGCGTGGCGAGCTGGCGGCCGGAAGCCGGCACGAACTCGACACCCTTGGCGTGCAGCTCGTCGAGCAGCGGCCAGAAGCCATCGGGGATGTTGCTGTCGCCGTCCAGCAGCGTGCCATCCATGTCCGCCACGATCAGGCGGATGTCGTGCGGCTTGTCGCAGATGGCGGTCCAATCGTTCGCGGTCATGGTGTCGTTCCTCTCAGTCGTGTGCGTGACGTTTTCTGTTTTTCGAGACCGGCCGGCTACTTATTCAGCAGGCTGGTGGCGACGATCTGGTCGGCGATGGCCTTCGACTCGGCCTCATTCGGGCCGGGAGCCGGCGCCATGAACGCCTGACGGTAGTAGCGAAGCTCGTCCAGCGACTCGATGATGTCGGCGAGGGCGCGGTGCCCGCCGTTCTTGGCGGGGCGGTTCTCATACACCGCGGGGTACCAGCGGCGCGCGAGCTCCTTCAGCGTGCTCACGTCCACGCTGCGGTAGTGCAGATGGCTCATGAGACCCGGCATGTAATGGTCGAGGAATTTCTTGTCGGAGCCGATGGTGTTGCCCGCGAGCAGCGGCCTGACTCCGTCCGGCGTGAACCGCAGCACGTATTCGGTGACCTTGCGTTCCGCCTCTTCGAGGCTCAGGCCGTGCTCCCATTCGTTGATGAGCCCCGAACGGGTGTGCATGGCGCGCACGAAATCGTTCATGTGCCCCACGGCGGCGTCGGACGGCTTGATGACGTAGTCCACGCCCTCGTCCAACACGTTGAGATCGAAATCGGTCGGGACCACGGACACTTCGACGAGCTCATCGCCACCGAAGATGTCAAGTCCCGTCATCTCGCAATCAATCCAGATCAGGCGCGAATCCTTCGCGCTGTACGTTTCCGCATCATGGCTGTCGACCATCGCAAGCCGCCTTTCCTGCTGTGCTTTCCTAGGGAACGTTACAGGCTATAGCAGACCGGGGACGCACCGTCAGGCCAGCGGGAAAGAGAGCAGCATCGTAGTGCCGGACGGGGACGAGGACTCCACCGCGACCGAGCCCCCCCATACCGGTTCGCCACGTCACGGGCGAGCGCGAGGCCGAGCCCGTACCCTTGGTGCGCGGTGCCGTCATCGTCCCGGGCGAAGCGGCGGAACAGTCGTTCGGGATCGCCGCCGATGACCGGCCCATGGTCGGACACGCGGATCTGCGCCCATTGGCGATGACGCGCGCACCCGAGCGACACGGCCACCGTCGCTCCCTCAGGCGAGCCGATGCGGTATCCGCGGCCGCGTACCGTTTCGATGATCGTCCGCGTGGTCTTGCCGCGCAGATACGACACGTATACATCGACGGTTCCCATATCGCTGCCGTCAGAGAACACCGGCGACAGCAGCTCCTCGCGAGAAAAGACATGATCCGGTGCGACGGCGAGCACCGACAGCAACCTCGTCTCGGCATCGGTGAGCGACACGGCCCTGCCGTCCGGATCCTCGATGATGCCGGAGTGCGGCTTGAGCAGCCAGTCGCCCACCATCACGCTGGCCGTCTGGGCGTTGAACCCCCGCAGCAGCGCGCACAGCCGGGCCTGCAGTTCGATGAAGCGGAACGGCTTGGTCAGGTAGTCGTTCACGCCGCAGTCCAGCCCTTCCACGATGTCGTCCACCTGCGCGAGCGCGGTCAGCATCAGCGCGGGTGTAGTGACGCCGGAGCCGCTCAGGGCGCGAATCAAATCCAGCCCGTCGCCGTCGGGCAGCCGGCGGTCGACGATCAGCGCGTCATGCTCTTGCCCTATCCAATTGGGACCCCGCTAAAGCGCCGCTAAGAAGACACGCGGGCACGACGGAAGCTTGGTGTCGCGGCACGACATGACCCGCCGCTTCGGGGGAAACGGGACGGATATAATCTTGGGCATTCGGGACGCGGCCGGCCGCGCGCCATTACGGCAGCGCAGGAACGGCAGCGGTACATGCATACGGCCAGGAGGACTACATGGCAGAGGAAACGCAATCTATCACGACGCGGCACGACGCCGAGACCGACCCGGCACTGTGGTGGCGGCAGGCCGTGGTCTACCAGGTCTACCCGCGCAGCTTCCAGGACACCACCGGCTCCGGTCTGGGCGACATCAATGGCATCACCGGGCGGATCCCCTATCTGCGGCAGCTGGGCGTCGACGCGATCTGGCTGTCGCCCTTCTACCCGAGCGAACTCGCGGACGGCGGCTACGACGTGGCCGACTACCGTGACGTGGATCCGAAGCTCGGCTCGATGGACGACTTCGACCGGCTGGCCGCCGCCGCGCATGCGGCAGACATCAAAGTGGTGGTGGACATCGTGCCCAACCACAGCTCCCACCTGCACCCCTGGTTCCGTCAGGCGCTGGCGGGCGGCCCCGGCTCCCCCGCGCGCGACCGGTACATCTTCCGCGACGGCAAGGGCCCGAACGGCGACGAGCCGCCGACCCGCTGGCAGAACCATTTCGGAGGTCCGGCATGGACGCGCGTGGACGACGGCCAATGGTACCTGCACATGTTCACCAAGGAGCAGCCTGACTGGAACTGGAGGAACCCGGACGTGCGCGCCGATTTCCTTGAGACGCTGCGTTTCTGGTGCGATCACGGCGTGGACGGGTTCCGCATCGATGTGGCGCACGGGCTCGCCAAGGACCTCGACCGCGACGACCTCGACGACTACGTGGTGATGAGCACGAACGACATGCCCGCGGACGGATCCCACCCAGTGCTCGACCGCGACGAGGTGCACGACATCTACCGTGAGTGGCGCCGCGAGGTGTTCAACCGCTACGATCCCCCGCGCTTCGCGGTCGCCGAGGCATGGGTCCGGCCGGAACGCCAGTACCTGTACGCGTCACCGGATGAACTGGGGCAGGTGTTCAACTTCGAGTTCGCCAAGGCGGATTGGACCTTCGACGCGATGAGCAAAGCCATCGACGAGGGGCTGGCGTGCGCCGAGATGTCGGGCTCGACGTCCACCTGGGTGATGAGCAACCATGATGTGCCGCGCCACGCCACGCGTTACGCGCTGCCGCAAGTGCCGACCGGCGAATACCATCAGATCGCCAACGACTGGCTGCTGCGTGACGGCACCACCTATATCGAGGATCGCCAGGCCGGCGCATTGCGGGCACGCGCCGCACTGATGCTCGAAATGGCGCTGCCCGGCTCGGCCTACGTGTATCAGGGCGAGGAGCTGGGCCTGTTCGAGGTGGCGGATATTCCATGGGACCGCATCGAGGATCCCTCCGGCCTGCGCACCTCGCGGGCGCAGTCCACCAAGGGCCGTGACGGCTGCCGCGTGCCGCTGCCCTGGGTCGCGTCCGACGTGCCCGAGACGTACACGTCCGACAAGAGGCACGTCCATACCGGCTCGTTCGGGTTCTCCCCTGCCGTCAGTGACGCCGAACCACACCTCCCGCAGCCCGCGTGGTTCAAGGATTTCGCCATGGACATCCAGGACGCCGACGACGGCTCCATGCTGAATTTCTATCGTCGCGTGCTGCGGCTGCGTCACGAGATGCAGACTCCGGACACCAGTTGCACGTTGCTTCCCGAGAACCGTCCGAGCGGCATGCGCGACGGCGCCGACGGCCAGCCCGGCGGCGTGATCGCCTACCGTCGTGCCAACGGTTGGGCGAATCTGACGAATTTCGGAGCCACCCCGGTTTCGCTGCCCGACGGCGAGGTGCTGCTCTCGTCCGCGCCGCTCACCGATGACGGCCGGCTGCCGCAGGATACGTCCGTCTGGATGCGGCTGCGGTAGGCCTGCCCGCGCCCGCCACGACGCGGGCGGCGGAGCCGATTCGACGCGGCCGGGCCTATATGCAAGATGGCGGGCTCCCCTCGCAAATCGTGAGGGGAGCCCGCCATCATATTCATATGAGCCGAATCCTATGAACCGATCGGCATCGGCCTATCAGTTGTGGAAGCCGGTGTAGTTCGGCGCTTCGGTGGTCATCACGATGTCGTGCGGATGCGACTCGCGCAGGCCGGCGTCGGTGATGCGGATGAAGCGGCCCTTCTCCTGCAGCTCGGCGATGTTGTGCGCGCCCACATAGAACATGGACTGGTGCAGGCCGCCGATCAGCTGGTACAGCACGGCGTTCAGCGGTCCGCGGTACGGCACTTCGCCCTCGACGCCTTCCGGAACGACCTTGTCGTTGGAGGTGACGTCGGCCTGGAAGTAACGGTCC
>ERZ1673750.1428-NODE-1428-length-11859-cov-5.925534_pt1 | contig 11859 bp, 10 predicted proteins | sample MGYA00580203_ERZ1673750 | MGnify/ENA primary metagenome ERZ1673750 (study PRJEB41218, sample SAMN15661763) | gut metagenome | host: Homo sapiens | place: Canada: London | collected 2015-08-20/2019-03-30 | study: EMG produced TPA metagenomics assembly of... | reverse complement strand
GAATACGGCGATCACCAAAAAAGAATTTTATAAGATACCGGCCGCTTACCGGACGTCAGGGGGAGACAGCAATTCTTACGGAGTCCTCCGGGAGGTGCTGAAAGACGATGGGACCATGACGACGGAGTTTGTCGACGCAACTCTTTATACGGATCCTCAGGAGGATCTTGTGGATGGCGAGACTCCGGCCTACTATTATATTGATAAAGCTGAGCTGGAAGCGGGAGATGTCCTCATCGCTTCGGATTCCCAGACGAAATACACGGTTCAGGAGACAGAAAACCTGAAAGGGGTCTATCGGTTAAATCTGGGCTATGCAGTCTTCTGCCCAATCCGTGTGGAGGACCAGAATGAGGAATTTACGATCATTGCGTCGGGGACGTCCCGCGGCATTGACATGTATGACTATATTGCGGCCGATGCATCGACGGTTCAGGAAAATCAGATTATGGAATGACCGGACAGGAATCATAAAAGGGAAAAACAGCAATTTCAGGAGGAATATATGTTACAGAGTCAGTATGAAGAGGTACAGAAAAGAATCGACGCAGCCTGTGCAAGATGCGGCAGGGACCGCAGTGAGGTGACACTGATTGCAGTCAGTAAGACAAAACCGGTAGAGATGTTGGAGGAGATTTATGCGCTGGGAGAGCGAAATTTCGGTGAAAATAAGGTTCAGGAACTGACTGGAAAATATGAGGTGATGCCCAAAGACGTCCATTGGCATATGATCGGCCATCTGCAGAGAAACAAAGTAAAATATATCATTGATAAGGCGGAACTGATCCATTCTGTGGATTCTCTGAGACTTGCAAGAACGATCAGTGAGGAGGCGCAGAAGCATCAGTGCACGGCGCATATCCTGCTGGAGGTCAATGTCGCAGGGGAAGAGAGCAAATTCGGGATGACGGTGGAGGAAGCGCCGAAGCTGGCGGAGGAGATCGCCCAATTTCCGAATATTCAGATCGATGGGCTGATGACGATCGCACCGTTTGTAGAAAATCCGGAAGAAAACCGTCCGGTTTTTCGGAAATTGAGAAAATTAAGTGTTGACATAAGAGAAAAAAACATTAATAATGTAACTATGGCCGTTTTGAGCATGGGTATGACCAATGATTACGAGGTCGCGATCGAGGAGGGAGCCACGATGGTTCGAGTGGGCACCGCTATTTTTGGCGAGCGTAATTATGCGAAAGGGCAATAACAAATTTAGGAGAGTATAGAAAATGAATGTTTTGGATAAGTTTCTTGACGCGATAAAAATGAATGATGATTACGATGATGACGATGATTTCTTTGACGAAGAAGATGAAATAGAAGAAGAGAAACCAAAGAAAAGATTTTTCAGCCGCAGACTGGAGGAAGAGGACGAAGAGGAAGCGGAAGCGGCACGCAGCAGGACAAGAACTGCAGCAGGCAATACGTCCGCAGCATCCGCGGCGACCAGAATGCCGAACCGGACACGCCAGCAGGCTCCGCAGCAGGAGGCTTCCCCGAAGGTGACCCCGATGAGAAGAAAACAGCCGCTGAACATGGAAGTCTGTGTGATCAAACCGGCATCCATGGAGGACACAAGAGAGATCGCGGATACTCTTCTTGCAGGCTGCACGGTGATCCTGAATCTGGAAGGGATCGATGTGGAGGTTGCCCAGCGTATCATTGATTTCTGCTGTGGTTCTTCCTACTGCCTGAATGGCGGACTGCAGAAAGTATCCGGATATATCTTTATCCTGACGCCAGCCAGCGTGGAGATTTCCGGCGATATCCAGGATCTGCTCAGCGGAGCGTTTGATATTCCAAGCATCCGTACAGATTTTTAAGGAGGAACCCTGGCGTGAAGTCATTATTGGTGAAGCAGGAGAACCAGGGAGAAGCGTTTTCCTATGAGATTCTGTGGAAGGAAGACTTTTCCGGTCTGGGAGCGGAAGTAAAAAAGCTGCAACTTCCGGCAAAAAAAGCCTGCATCGTTACAGACAGTACCGTTGCGGAACTGTATCTGGAGCAGGTGAAACAGGAACTGGAACCTTTGTTTGAGAAGGTGGCCGTTTTCATCTTTCCTGCAGGAGAGGAACATAAGAATCTTCAGACCGTTCAAACACTGTATACCCATCTGATCGAAGAAAAACTGGAGCGGAAGGATCTGCTGTTTGCCCTCGGAGGCGGAGTAACCGGTGATCTGACCGGATACGCAGCTGCTACCTATCTTCGCGGAATCGATTTTATTCAGATTCCGACCACTTTGCTGGCACAGGTGGATTCCAGCATCGGCGGCAAGACAGGGGTGGATTTCGATCAGTATAAAAACATGGTCGGAGCATTCCATCATCCGAGACTTGTGTACATGAATACTTCCGCCCTGAAGACACTGTCCGAGGAGCAGTTTGCCTGCGGAATGGGCGAAGTGCTGAAAACGGGACTGATCCGGGACGAGAAATTTTATATCTGGACCATCAACCACATGGAACCTATCATGGAGCGGGTTCCTGCTGTGCTGACAAAGATGATCCAGAAATGCTGTGATATCAAAAGAATTGTTGTGGAGAATGATCCGAAGGAACAGGGCGAGCGCGCTGTGCTGAACCTGGGCCATACGGTGGGACATGCCATCGAAAAGCTGAAAGATTTTCAGCTGGCGCACGGACAGTGTGTGGCGCTGGGAACCGTGGCTGCCGCATACATTTCCTTTCAGCGCGGATATCTTTCCACAGAGGAATTTTATGAGATCCGTGATATGAACGTGGGCTTTGATCTGCCGATTACCTTTACCGGTCTGAACCCGGAAGATATTCTGGCGGCGACAAAATCGGACAAGAAGATGGAAAACGGCACGGTGAAGTTTATTCTGCTGAAATCTCTTGGCCATGCGGTGGTGGATCATACGGTGACGGATGAGGAACTGCTGGAGGCGATCAATTTCATTAACGGAGACCGGATCGATGAAGAATAGACAGAAATCTTTGGTGTTTTCTCTGGCCGGCATTGCTTTGACGGCGATTCTTCTGTGGCTGGATCGATGGACCAAGCAGCTTGCGGTAGAACATCTGAAGGGGCAGGCGGACATTGAGCTGATCCCAGGTGTTCTGAAACTCCATTATCTGGAAAATCACGGAGCTGCTTTTGGGATTTTACAGAATCAACAGTGGTTTTTTGTGCTCATGACGCTCGTGGTCTTAGCAGTTCTTCTGTATGTGGTGATCCGCATGCCGAAAACCGTTCATTATCTGCCGGCGTTTTTGCTGGCATTTGTACTGATCGCCGGCGCGCTTGGGAATTTTTATGACCGTCTGGTGCAGCAGTATGTGGTAGATTTTATTTATTTCTGTCTGATCGACTTTCCGATTTTTAATCTGGCAGATATTTATGTGACCTGCTCTTTGATCATCTTTTTGTTTTTCTTCTTTTTCTTTTACAAAGAGGAGGATTTCCAGTTTCTTGGCAGAAAAGAGAAATGATAAATTGGATTCCTGCTGTTCGGCACTGAATGAAGTACCTGACGGCAGGATTTTTCTGTTACGGACGGCATGCATGGATTTTTGTACGCTGTAAAATGCTGTGTATGGAAACATGTGTTCCATGTACAGCTTTGATCAGCAACGAACGATTTTATGAAAAGGAGACAGAATGGAAGAATTGCTTGTTTTTGGAGTTTCGGAGGAAGAACAGGATCTCAGGATCGACCGGTATCTTTCGGAAAAGATGGAAAACTGTTCCCGCTCTTTTGTTCAGAAACTTTTAAAAGATGGAAAAGTCAGTATTTCCGGAAAATCAGTCAAGCCCAGTTATAAAGTGCAGGCAGGGGATGTGATCGAAGCGAAGGTTCCGGAACCGGAGGAATTGGAAATCCTGCCGGAGGACATTCCTTTGGATATCCTGTATGAGGATGCGGATATTCTCATTGTCAATAAGCCGAAAGGAATGGTTGTACACCCGTCTGCCGGCCACTACACTCATACGCTGGTCAACGCAGTGATGTTTCATTGCAAAGACCAGCTTTCCGGAATCAACGGCGTGCTGCGGCCGGGCATCGTTCATCGGATTGATATGGACACAACGGGCGCTCTCGTTGTCTGTAAAAACGATGCCAGCCATCAGAAATTGGCGGAACAGCTGGCAGTGCACGCGATCACCCGGAAATACCGCGCTTTGGTACACGGGAATCTGAAGGAGGACACGGGGACGGTGACCGGAGCCATCGGTCGCCATCCCACAGACCGGAAGAAGATGGCAATCAATGAGCGCAACGGAAAACCTGCGGTGACCCATTACCGGGTGCTGGAGCGTTTCGGAAATTATACCTATATCGAATGTGAGCTGGAAACGGGGCGTACCCACCAGATCCGTGTCCATATGGCGTCCGTTGGCCATCCGCTGGTGGGTGACGCGGTATATGGGCCGAAAAAGTGTCCGTTCCCGAAACTTCAGGGTCAGACCCTTCACGCGATGGTGCTGGGATTTACGCATCCGGGTACGGGAGAGTATCTTGAGGTAACTGCTCCGCTGCCGGAATATTTTGAAAAACTTTTATCTGAATTGTCGCATAATTCGTAAATTTCCTCTGTACTTTTCGGCAAAATTGTAGTATACTTATTGATATCAAAAGAAGTAACTGTCAGATTTATGAACAGTTGCAAAAAAGCTGCCGCCTGTGCTGCGTTCGTTTCAGGGTTGAGGGCAGCAGGAAAGTGTAGAAGGGAGCGGTATATATGAAGACAATTATTACGATAGGCCGTGAATACGGAAGTGCCGGGCATTCCATTGGAAAGATTCTCGCAGATGAACTGGGCATCCCATATTACGACAAGGAGCTTTTGGAGCGTGCGGCAAAAGACAGCGGACTTTGCAAGGAACTGTTTGAAAATCATGATGAGAAACCGACCAACAGCTTTCTCTATTCTCTGGTGATGGATACATATTCCTTTGGCTATGGTTCCACGATGGTAGATATGCCTCTGAATCAGAAAGTGTTCCTCGCGCAGTTTGACAGCATTAAAAAGCTTGCGCAGGATGGTCCGTGTGTTATCGTAGGACGCTGTGCAGATTATGCGCTGGAGGAATATCCGAATGTGCTCAGTGTATTTATTCGTGCCGACATGAAAGACCGTATCCGCCGTATCGCCAAACTGTATGATCTTACAGATGCAAAAGCAAAAGATAAGATCATCAAGATCGACAAGCAGCGTGCAAGCTATTACAATTATTATACCAGCAAGAAGTGGGGCGATGTTGCCAGCTACGATCTCTGCCTGAACAGCAGTGTATTCGGCATCAATGGAACGGTTGAGATGCTGAAGCGCGCGATCGAAGAAAGAGAAGCGGAGATCCGCCCGATCTTCAACGTGGAAAGAAAGAACAAGTAATACAGAAAAGGCAAGACAACAGAATAAGCAGAAATCGTCTGCCGCAGGAAGTGCAGGCAGTTAACGGGATCAGCTCCGGAAGACAGAAACGTTTTCCGGAGCTGATTCTTTATAAAATCATTGCTGATTGCGCTGTTATGTAATTTGTGCTAAACTGATAAACTGAAAATGAATTTGATGAAAATACTGTTGTGAAAGATCATAAAATACGAGAAGGAGTTTGCCATATGCCAGTTTTTGATTTTAAAAATTCACCGGAAGGTTCCCGTGAGCCAGAATGCACCTATCAGGTGTTTTATACCAATGAATCACAGGCGTCTGTGGAGCATCCGCTGCTGGTGCTGGATAACCGCGAGGGAAAACTGAAGCACCATTCCAGCGGCGTCTTTACAAACCCGATCCGACGGACCGCTTTTGAATTGAAAGATGGAGATGCTGCGGTTTATGCGGATATTCTGAAAATCGATGCCCGGTTTGTGAGCCTTTTGAAATGGCTGGGAGAGAATCATATCAATGTGCAGCTCTCCGGCGCGGCAGTTGGGGATGAGTATGCCGTCTATAAGATCCGGGAGATCGCTTTCGGAGGCGGGGGAAAGCTCTCCGCAGAGGATGGATTTCTGCAGTTTATGATCGAACGCCTTCTTGCCAGTGATGCGCCGTCTCAGGAACTCCCTGACGAGGACGAGGAGGAAACCGGGGACAGCATGAAGCTGACCAGCATTCAGAGCATCACGGATTTTGTGACCTGTGCCGGAAGGACACTGCCGGACAACATCCGTCTCTGGGCAAGAAGAAACCTTGCCGTTGCCCGCTCCCACGAAGTGTCTGGAGAGGAGCGGCGGCATGCTCAGCGCGCACTTTCCATTATGATGAACATTCAGTGGAAGGGCAATTATTTTCCGGCGATCGATCCGGAGGAAGCGCGGCGGATCCTGGATGAAGAACTTTACGGCATGGAACAGGTCAAACAGAGGATCATCGAGACGATTATCCAGATCAACCGTACCCACACGCTGCCTGCCTATGGTCTTTTGCTGATCGGACCGGCAGGAACGGGAAAATCCCAGATTGCCTATGCGGTGGCGCGGATTCTGAAACTGCCGTGGACGACCCTCGATATGAGCTCAATCAATGATCCGGAGCAGCTGACCGGAAGTTCCAGGATCTATGCCAACGCAAAACCGGGAATCATCATGGACGCTTTTTCCATGGCAGGCGAATCCAATCTGGTATTTATCATTAACGAGCTGGACAAGGCGGCTTCCGGAAACGGAAAAGGAAATCCTGCGGATGTTCTTCTGACATTGCTGGATAATCTGGGATTTACGGACAATTATATGGAATGTATGATACCTACTGCGGGCGTGTATCCCATTGCAACCGCCAACGACAGGGATCAGATCAGCGCGCCGCTGATGTCCCGGTTTGCGGTGATCGAGATTCCGGATTATACGCCGGAGGAAAAGAAAGTGATTTTCTCCAGATATGCGCTTCCGAAAGTTCTGAAACGGATCGGCATGCAGGAGAAAGAATGTGTTCTGACGCCGGATGGACTGGATGCGGTCATCTCTCTGCACAGCAATACCAGCGGAATCCGCGATCTGGAGCAGGCGGCTGAGCATATCGCGGCGAATGCCCTGTACCAGATTGAAGTGAACCATGTGGAGAGCGTATCCTTTGATGCGGAGATGGTGCGGGAGCTTCTGGCATGAGCACGCAGGACGTTGAGACACTTCTGAAGAAAATCGTCGGGCTTTGCCGGGAGGTGTTCGGTGAGAATCTGACCGGCGTGTACCTTCACGGATCGTTGGCAATGGGATGTTTTCAGCCGGAAAAAAGCGATATCGATTTTCTGGTGGTTCTTCCAAAGCCGGCAAAGCGGGAGCAGAAAGAAAAATTTTTGAGGGAACTGATTTCTTTCAATGACGCCGCTCCGGAGAAGGGATTGGAAATGAGCGTTGTTCTGGAACAGAACTGCAGATCCTTTGTTTATCCGACGCCTTTTGAAGTGCATTTTTCTGTGACCCATCTGGATTGGTATCGGAGCGACCCGGAGGATTATATCACAAAGATGCAGGGTACGGACAAGGATCTCGCCGCCCACTTTATGGTGACCCGGGAACGGGGAAGGGTCCTCTGGGGAGCACCGATCCGGGAGGTATTCGCACCGGTTCCGGAATGGGCTTATGAGGACAGCATTCTTTCGGATATCGCTGACGCGGAGGAAACGGTTGCCAAAGATCCGGTCTATATCCTGCTGAATCTCTGCCGGGTTCTGGGATGGTTTCAGGAACGGAAGGTCATGTCAAAAGAGGAAGGCGGCATATGGGGGATTTCTCATTTGCCCCGGGAATACCGCGGGATGCTGGAAACAGCGCTGGAGAGTTACCGGACAGGGAACGTATATCCTGGAAACGGGGAACAGGAACGGAAGTTTTGTGCATTTATGGCAGGAAGGCTGAAGAAATGCTCATAAGAATATATGGTGGGAGTAAAATGACAGCGAAGATAGATGGAACGAAATACCTGGAACAGGTGAAAGAAAAACTGAAAAACCGTATGGACGAACTGAACCGGCAGATTGCCGAGGGGCAGAAAGACATCGAGAGCATGCATGAGTATTACTGGGAAAACTATACGGAAATGGACCAGTATGGCTATGAAGATTTCGACAATCAGCAGGCACTGCTCCATCAGGTCAATGCCAATCAGGAGAATCTCCGTATGAAGCACCGTCTGGAGAGAATGCTGGATGCACCGTTTTTCGGCCGGGTGGATTTCCTCTATGACGGGGAGGAGGATGTGGAAACTTTTTATATCGGCATCGGGAATTTTGCGGAAAAAGCAGGCATGGTTCCGATGATCTATGACTGGCGCGCGCCGGTCAGCGGACTGTTTTACGATTATGACAAAGGATCTGCCTCTTATCAGGCGCCGGCAGGGCAGATGGACGGAGAAATTTTGTCCAAGTGGCAGTATAAGATCCGCGGCGGAAAGATGATCTATGGCTTTGAGAGCGATGTAAAAATTGATGATGAGATCCTGAAACGGGAGTTGGGAAGCAACGGAGATGTGCGGCTGAAAAACATTGTCCGCACGATACAGAAGGAACAGAATGCGATCATCCGGAATACCAAGGACCGGATCCTGGTGATCCAGGGAGCGGCGGGAAGCGGAAAGACTTCCATCGCCCTGCACCGGATTGCCTATCTGCTCTATCATGACCGGGAACATCTGAAATCTTCCAATGTACTGATCCTGTCGCCCAACAGTGTGTTTTCCGATTATATCTCCCATATCCTTCCGGAACTGGGAGAGGAAAATATCCAGGAGATGAGTTTCGACCTGTTTGCGTACCGGGAACTGCGGGGAATTGTGTCGGATTGTGAAGACCGCTGTGACTGGCTGGAGAAGCAGATGGCATCGGGGGATCCACAGGCAAGAGAACGATATCAATGGAAACAGTCCGCCGGTTTCGTCGGTCAGACCGAAGGCTTCCTGGCACAGCTGGAAGACCGGATGGTGGATTTCCGACCGGTAAAATTCCGCGGAATGGAACTGTCGGAGCAGGAGCTGATCCAGATGTTCTACTTCAAGTTTCAGGAAACGCCTCTTCTGGCGCGTATGGAGATGATCATGGAGTATTTTGTTGACGCGTGGGAAACGCTCCATGACAGGAATCTGTCTGACGAGGATCGGGAGGCAGTACAGGCACAGTTTGAGAAAATGTACGTGACCAGGGATATTTACGAAATCTATCAGTGGCTGATGGAGGAATGCGGATATCCGCAGCTGCCGGCGGTTCCGCTGGAAAAGCGTGTGCTGGCTTATGAAGATGTCTTTCCGATGCTGTATCTGAAGTACCGGCTTCTCGGAAAAACAAACCATAAGAACATCAAACATCTGGTCATCGACGAGATGCAGGATTATTCTTATCTTCAGTATGAAATCCTGAAGACCTTGTTTTCCTGCCGCATGACCATTCTTGGAGACCGGGCGCAGACGCTGGATGAGGAAGCGCAGGATGTACTGACGTTTCTGCCCAAGATCCTGGGAAAAGATCTGAGAAAAATCATCTTGAAGAAAAGTTACCGGAATACCGTGGAAATCGCGGAATATGCCCAAAAACTTGCCGGTATTCAGGATCTGGAGCTGTTTGAGCGTCACGGAAAAGAAGTGGAGGAAGAGATCTTTCCGTCTCTGAAAGCAGCGGTAGAAAAGGCAGCCGGGCTTCTGAACCTTGGGGAAGGCGCCGGGGAACATGAGACGGATGCGGAAAGCGGATATGAAACGGCTGCCATCCTTACCCAGACGGAGCAGGAGGCGGAGCAGGTTTTCCGCCTGCTCCAGGAGCGGCAGATTCCGGCGGTCCTGATCGACAGAAACAGTTCGTCATTTCCGCGGGGGCTGGCGGTGACCACCTACTATCTGGCGAAGGGACTGGAATTTGACCAGGTATTTGCGATTACAAAAAATGAAGACAGCGCGTTCCTGCGGCAGACAAGATATATCTGCGCGACCAGGGCGCTGCATGAGTTGTATATGTATCAGTACGTAACTATTTTGCCAGGTCTGCGCATTTACTGCACAGACCGTATGAAAACGTAGTGCTTATAGGCATCCGCCCCATCGCGAAGCGATTTTTTATGGGCGGATGCAGTAACAGTTCAGCTGGCTGAACTGTTACGTCAGTACGGACAGAAGGAGGCGTGAATATGAGTTATGTGTGGCATAAGCAGGGACAGGAGCTTCTGAGCGAAATTCAAAGTTTCTCCCTGGAACAGAATTGCGTGGGCATGTGGTATATCGGACAGATGGGAATGATCTTCCGCTGGAACGGGATCACCATCTGCGTGGACCCGGTGCTGGGGGCTATGCCGGATGACCGGGGCGTGGATCGGAGGAACTATCCGGTCCCGTTTCTGCCCGAGGATCTGCAGGTGGATTATGTCTTCTGCACCCACGGCCATGCGGACCATATTCACGGGGAGACGCTTCGCAAACTGGCACAGACAAATCCCCAGATGGAGATTTATGTTCCAAAGCCGCTGACGGAGGTTGTTGCCGGTTATGGGATCAGGACGGAACAGGTGAAGGGAATCCGCCAGGACGAGCCGGCAGACTTCAGGGAAGGATTTTCCGTACGGGGTGTGGCGACGGCGCATGAGGAATACCAGTACGACGAAGAAGGCGCAAGTAGAACGTTGGGGTACGTTTTCCGGCTAGGAGATCACCGGCTGCTTCATGCGGGAGATACGGTTGTCACACAAAAGCTGATCGGCGATCTGAAAGAGGAGCACGGTCTGGATGCGGCAATGGTTCCGATCAACGGAAGGGACCTGGAACGTCATGCCCGCGGGATTGTGGGAAATATGGACAGCCGCGAAGCTTGCTGGTTCGGATCCATGATCGGAGCGGATCTGCTGATCCCGCTTCACTATGATATGATCGGTGGAAACGAAGAAAATCCGCTGGTGTTTGCAGAATATATGGAACGGATGTATCCGGAGCGTAGATATCATATCATGCGGCTGGGTGAGAAAATTGTGATTGTGTGAAAATTCAAAAAATAGTTGACAGTCTTAAAGCATCTGGTGTAAACTGAATACAATTGAGAGTTACAGAAAATTTATCAAGGATCAGGAGAAAGGAGGCACTTATATGTTCATCATTCGTAATTTCACAGATTTATATTTGAATCATGATCAGAATCTTATGGATATGATTGCAGGAAATGTTTACCCGCCTCAGTTTTTTTCTGTCCGACCGGGATAATTGTCTGTTTAGTAAAAAAAGCAGCAGACCGTCTTCGCGCATGAGTGTCCGAAGACGGTCTTTTTTCGTGTTTTAAATGGATTCACAGAGGGCGAAGGAGGAGAAAATCATCAATGAGTGGATTAAAAAGACGAATGAAAAAATTCCGGGATATTGCCAGATTTCTGAAAGGCAGTACCCATTTCCTGCTGCTTGCTCTGGCGGCCGGAATGCTGACAACCATGTTTAACGCACTGACGCCCCAGATCATCCGTTATACGGTGGACCGGCTCACCTCCGAAGCGTGGCAGGGAGGAAACTATCTTCTTCTGGCGGCGGCAGCCGTAGTATTCAGTGCGTCCTGTGCCGGGATCTTCACGTATTTCAGCAGTGTCTGTATGGCAAAAGGTTCCGAAGGCTTTCTGAAGACCATGCGGGATCAGCTGTACCGTCATATTCAGAAGCTTCCGTATACCTGGCACGGGCAGAATAAGACCGGGGATATCATCCAGAGATGTACCAACGATGTGGAGATCATCCGTGCGTTTCTCTGCAACCAGCTGATGGAGGTAATCCGTATTGTTTTTCTGGTTGTCCTGTATATGGGGATTATGTTTTCCATGAACGTGAGGCTCAGTGTGATCGCGGTGGTATTTATTCCGGTGGTCATAGGGTATTCCATGTTCTTCTATTCCAGGATATCCAGCCGTTTTCTCCAGGCGGACGAAGCGGAAGGGGAGCTGACCGC
>ERZ1673750.1424-NODE-1424-length-11877-cov-7.065894_pt1 | contig 11877 bp, 11 predicted proteins | sample MGYA00580203_ERZ1673750 | MGnify/ENA primary metagenome ERZ1673750 (study PRJEB41218, sample SAMN15661763) | gut metagenome | host: Homo sapiens | place: Canada: London | collected 2015-08-20/2019-03-30 | study: EMG produced TPA metagenomics assembly of... | reverse complement strand
AAGAATGCGTTGTTCCTATACGCTCTCACGTTTTCGAACTATCTGATCGGACTGTTGCTCCTGCCGTACCTCTCTCGCGTGCTCAGCGTGGAGAAGTTCGGCGTGATCGGATTCGCGACGTCGTTCTGCCTGGTGTTCCAGATGGTGGTGGAGTACGGTTTCCAGCTGTCGACCACCGCGATCATCTCCGTGCATCGCGACGACAAGGCAAAAATGTCCCGAACCATCTCGACGATGACGTACACCAAGCTGTTGCTGGCGTGCGGCGCGTCGGCTGTGTTCCTGGCATGCGCGATGTTCGTGAACATGCTCCGCGGCCATTTCGTGATCATCCTGCTGTTCTTCGTGGACTCAATCGCCAAAGCACTGCTTCCGGACGCCTACTTCAGGGGCATCGAACGCATGAAAGACATTACCATCCGCGCGGTGTCCGCGAAATCCGGAATCTTGGTGGCGACGCTGTTGTTCGTGAAGGGCGATGACACCCTGATCATATATCCCGTCTCGATGATCGTATTCGATACCATCGCGCTCTTGTGGGCGTTCTCCCTGCTCAAACGCGACGGCTTGAAGGCGACCAGCACCACCATGAGGGAAATGTTGGAAGCGTTGAAAGACAGCTTCTGGTTCTTCATATCCCGCATATCCGTGAGCATCAACGGATCATTGGGATCCATCTTCCTCGGCATGCGCTACAGCCCCGAATCCGTGGAGATGGGCCTGTACTCCGGCGCGACCAAATTGTCGTCCGCCGGAGAGCAGATGATTCCGCCGCTCGGCGACGCGCTCTATCCATCGATGGTTAACAAGAAGGACTACAGGCTGTTCTACCGCATAGTGTTGCGGGGCGGCATTCTCTGGTTCCTCGCGTGCGTGCTGGTAGAAGTGCTGGCAACGCCGTTATGCGTGCTGATTCTCGGCGGACAGTACGCCAGCGCGGGCGGGTTCTTACGGATACTGATGGTCGGCGTGTTCTTCGGATATTTCAGTTTCATGTTTGGCTATCCAGCGCTCTCGCCGATCGGGAAGGCGACCTGGGCGAACGCGGCGATCATGGTCAGCGCGATCGTGAATCTTACGGCCTGCGCGGTTCTGTGGCTGGCTGGAAACATCACGCCGTTGACGGTGTGCGTGGTGTTCTCCAGCACCAACATCACGACCTTCATCGTGCGCTTCGGCGCGTTCATGAAATTCAGGAACTTAGCGGAACGGGATGCAGAATGAGTGGTTCCAAGCGTATCGAGTGGATCGACGTGGCCAAGGGTGTCGGCATCGTACTGGTCAGTTTCGGACACCTCAGGAACGGTGACGGCGAAAGCGTGTGGCTGCCCGCATTGGACGCGCCCATCGACGCGATATACCTGTTCCATATGCCCTTGTTCTTCCTGCTGGGGGGGCTCACGTTCAACAGGAGGGGCGGGTTCAAGGCGTTCCTAGCGAGCAAAGCCAAGACGTTGCTGGTGCCGTATTACGTGTTCTCCCTGTACTTCCTCGCGAAACCGTTCGCGATACTGCTCATACCATCCATGCGCGCGGCCTTCCAGACAAGCCACGACTACGGTATTGCGCACCAGTTCCTCGACGTGCTCGTCATGGGCAACGGACTGTGGTTCCTCATGGCGTTCTTCGTGGGAGAATGCCTGATGTACGGGCTGACCAGCCTGACTGATGACGGGCGCGTGCTTGCCGCTATTGGAATGGCGTCCGTCATCCTGTCGACATTCGTCTCGTCCCAGACCGGATGGCCTACACTACCCTTCCAGATTGTGGCCGGAGTCAAGGCAGCTGGCTATATGTGCGTCGGATACGTGCTGAAGGAATGGCTCAAAGCCATTCCGCGCGGGAGAGCAGGCGTACCGTCAGCTTGCGCGGCCGTAGTGTTCCTGACGTTGGCGGTACCGGCCGTGGCAGGAATCGTACCGGATGGTCCGGCGCTGCTGACCGCATCGGTCGCGGCGGCATTCTTTGGCACGTTCGCCGTCATCTGGCTGTGCATCGCGGTGGGGTCATGCCGGATGCTGGCCTATATCGGGCGCTACAGCCTCGTCTATTACGCGCTGAACGCATTGACACTCAACATCATGAAAATCGGGCTTTTCCGCGTCATCGGCATCAACGTGGCGTCCACACCGTGGTTTTCACAGCTTCTCGCGGGCCTCGCGGCCACCGCCCTTGCGCTCGTGCTGCTGACCCTCGCGAACCTTTTCATACAACGCTGGATGTGGTGGGCCATAGGCAAAAAACGCCCATAAACCCGGGTAAGGGGCTACGGACATTTTCTTGGAGTTAATCACGCAGCCAATCCATGGCTCAGCCAGTATTGTACCGGGCTCATCCAACCAAGCGATTGCTTGATGCGATCGTAGTTGCACCAGTGGATGCACTCATCGATCAACGCGAGCACCTCCCGCACCAACGCGTTCCCCAACTCCAATTCCCCGACCCTGCGGTGCAGCGCCTCCACGTCATCGCCAGGGGAGTCGCACGCCGCGGCTTCGACGGCGCCCCGCCGTCCTGCGCGCGGTATTCCTGTTCCCGGGCGGCAACGCGGCCATGCCGTCCTCGCGATACGCCATTGACCCAATGGGCCACGGCGCCCACGCCCACGCCGAGCTGCCGGGCGGCTTGCTTCTGCCGCATGCCGCCCAATACCAGTTCGATCGCCTTCTGCCTGGTTTCCATGGGGATGATGGGGCTCCTCATACGCCCGGCATGACGGGGATCCTTCGCCAGCCAGCGTTCCAGGCACTGACTGGTCGGATAACCGAGATGTTCGACCACTTCGGCGGCTGTCATTGATGTCGTGAGATAGAGTTCCACCGCCCGCTTGTGTCCCTCGGGACTGAACACAACCAAATCCTTTCGTTCGGTCTCCAAGAAAACGTCCGCAGCCCCCTCCCCAACACCAGGAAAAACTGCCATTGTTTAACGAAATCTTACTGTTATGCCTTACCTTCTATCATTATGCACCCTTATGAGTGACGACGGCACCGACAGTGCGGAAAAGCAGCACGATGTCTCCCAGCATGGACCAGTTCTGCACATAGCTGACGTCCAAAGACTCGGATTCTTCCTTACTCAAGTTGGATCTGCCAGACACCTGCCACGGACCGGTAATACCAGGCTTCACCAGCATACGAGTGGCATACGTCTGGTTGTATTGAGCCACCTCCTCAGGTAACGACGGGCGCGGGCCCACCACGCTCATATCACCCTTCAACACGTTCAGGAACTGCGGAAACTCGTCAATGGAGAACTTGCGGATAAACTTGCCCACCTTGGTGACTCGCGGATCGTCCTTCATCTTGAAGATGAAACGACCATCCTGACCGGTTTCTTTCGCCAGTTCTGCCTTCATCTTGTCCGCGTTCACCACCATAGAACGGAACTTGATCATCTTAAACGGCTTGTTACGACGCCCAACGCGAGTCTGAGTGTAGAAAATAGGACCGCCATCGGTAAGCTTGATAGCAATCGCAGTAGGAACGGTAACAATCGCAGTAACAATCACGGCAAACAGCGAAACCAGCACATCAAAAACGCGTTTTTTGCACATCTCCCATGGCGAATACTGCGGTAGGCTGATCGTCATCACCGTCGTACCCTGAATCACACGGATATTAGTCTCATGACCACTCACGTCCACTGCGGAAGTGACCACCGCAATCTCCAGATTCATGGTTTCCATGTTCGGCACGAACGTGTTGAAATTATCCGAGAAGCGCTGCATAACATCCGTGGCCATCACCGTCTGTACGCCCATCGAAGCGGCACGTTCGGCGAAGTTTCCGCAATACGGCAATGTGGCGATGTCCCTACCACTGATCTTGCGGATTCGTTCCTTGAAATCGGCAGGTGCGGCAACAGCCGCCACAAGCCCAGTCCGCTTGTTCAAACCAATCGGGCACACCGCAATAGCATGATAATTCAGTTGGCACTTCTGGCTCAGGAACGCCAAAGCATGCTCAATGCCCTCAGGGGAACCAACCACTACGGTGCCATACGAATACGCGCCCTTTTCACGGCTGGACAGTACAAACTGGCGGATAGTCAAACGCTCCAGCATGGTAATCAGGAATGCGCACAGCAACACCAAGCCGGTATGCAGCAAAGGTATATAAAGGAAAAGGTCATGGAACGTTGGATTATTGCAGCATATCTTATGTGCAAGAAATCCGATACGGACGATTTGTCAACCTACTTCAAGCAAACAGGTGGAGCGAAGTCAGCCAAACATGCGGTGGAAGAATCCGAGCCTGACCGCGCCAATGCGTGGGAAGAGTACCGAAGCGACGAATTCACCTTATCATAGACTGCCACGATGACTGCGGAAACAGGTACACTGTGAGAGACGTATCGAAATGAAACGAGGAACCATGAGACGTCACAAAACGGCACGATATTCCGCCCTGCTGAAGCGTGCAGCCGTGCTCGTGCAGAACGATGAGCGTCTTATCGATGAACTGATATCAATCATGTACGAGCGTCAACTCAGCGAAGAAAACGTGGCACGACACATGGGAGTCGCACTCGAAGAGCTGCAGGCCATAGAAGGCGGCACAGCCGACCCCACTATAGGCACGGTGCGGCGTCTGGCACATGCCGTCGGTGCAACGGTATCCCATCATGTGGAAAAAGATTCGGTTCCGACAAAGCCGGTACTGCTGTGGTCGACATCAAAAGAGCAGCTGTCTTTGGCCACACCGAAGACGAAAGTCGCCAGCGTAGGCGCATCGACGCGAATCAGTATCCCCCCGTACGCCACATCTTATGCACGAAAGGAATCAGCAGTATGAAACGCTTGACCAAACTTGAGCAGCTTTCAGAACACGCGGAGTATCTTCCCGAGGTATACCCCGTTCCGGGAGAAGATGACAACGTCCAGTTCCAAGCGAACGTCAATCTTGACGTTAACGGCACTGACGCGACGAATTGGCCCATTACCGTCAACGTTGAGTTCGATGTCACCGTGTGCGTCAGTCGCCAGCAGGATGGTAGCGATGAGTCCGGCGACAACTATGAACGTCTCCTTCATATAGAACTAGTACTGCGTTGCGATTTGGATGATGCCACTATCAATTCCGACACACAGCAAAGCGAAGCACGAACTGCAATCTGGCCGTATTGCCGAGAGCGACTCACTCGAATCATCCGCGATTTCCCCGTGACGGTGCCGGAGCTACCGTATCTGATCTAGTCAGGCTGCGGCCTTCTACCGCACCTCCAGCGTACCAAGCAAGGCCTTGTGATCGCTGCCTGACACAGTCACGGCATCCAAATCGCCCACCACCACGCTACGGTCGTGCACAATGTGGTCAATCTCCACGGCGGCCGGCACCGGTATCCAGCCAAACAATCGTTTGTTCGCCGGATAGGTCATATGGAACCACTCCCCCGCGTTCTCGCCGGCATCCACAAACCTGCCGCCCAACAGATACCGAAAGCTCGCGTGATCCCACGTTGCATTGAAATCACCCATCAATACAAACGTATGATCATCCTCACGCAGCTGGCTGATCGACCCCAAACCTCGATCCCATAGCCCCTGGTTGCTGGGACGTGGCGAGAACGGATGCACAGAGCCGAACCGGATCACCGTACCATCGAAATCAATACTCGCAGCGGGAATACTTGAAGCCTCGATGGGAATCAGATCGCCCGTCCGCTCGGACATCGGAGCGGCGCTCCATAACCCGTTCACCCCACCGTTGTCGGACGAGGAAGTGTTGGCGACAACCGAGTACGGCAGCAACTCACGAATACCAGCCTCATTCAGACGGGAAATCATTGACGAGTTCAACTCCTGCAGCGCCAGCACCTCCACATGCTGTTCGCGCACCGTCTGGACGATCTGCGCGGCATCAGCCTGTCCGTTGCGCGTATTCAATGTCATGAGGCGCGCGTACCAGTCATCGACGGATACTGTCGCGGCGGTAACCGCCGTGCGTGCCGCAGATGACAGCGAGACGCGTGGATAGAGGAATCCCACATGCCACACCAATTGCATCACCAGGCACAGCACGCTGATTACGGACAGTAGGCGGCGACGACTAATCAGCGATATCAGCAGAATCGCCGCGGAGAGAACCGCCATCCACGGCACGAACGCCACAATCAGCGGAATATACCGTTTCCCATCCAGGCCATTCGGCGTCATCCGCAATACCATCACCGCCATAACGCCGAAGGTCGTCACCCAGAGCAACCCGTCCAGATAACGATGAATGCGCGTGCGTGCCTGCACAGGCGCGCACGCGCGTCCACCAGGAACCTGCCCCTGAGACGGCTCGGCAAACTCCTCCAGAAAACGCTCGATCTCTTCGCTATCGTTGTCCAAACCGCACACCCCCTCGATGATTCAAACCCATTGTGGCATGAGAAACCGATGAGTGGGGGTATTCAGCCTTGAACAAAGCGGCGGAACATACCGGAGATTACCGCGACTGCGGCCGTCAGCTGGCGTAGATGATCGAGTCGAAATCGGGGCGTGCAATCTGCGGATGCACCGGTGCCGGGTCCACGCGGTAATGCTTGCGCATGCTGGACAAAATAGTACGCAACGCGCGGTTCGTTTCCTCCGCGGCCTGCCGGAATTTGGCGAATTCCCGACCGTGTGGGTCGGCGATATCCTTCGGCGCGGCAATCAGCGGGCGAATGAACGACGACGAATCGATCACCGACTGCAGCCGCTCTTGAATGGTCAATCCCTTAACTAAACCATGTTCGGCGCTATATCGACACATGTTGGCGAAATCATCCAATAGGAACGTGTAGCGCACCGCCTTCGGCGCCACCGTAACGATCTCCTTACGCTGCGAGGATTCGAAGCATAGGATGAGATCGGCGGATTCGGCCATCTCGCGGGTCAGCCTGCGGGAACGGAACCCGCTGGAATCAATGCCGACGCTGTCCATGAGCCGCGCGCTGGAGGGGTCGATCTGGTGCATGGGCAGACCTCGGGTTCCCGCACTGGTCACCTGCACCGTCGTGTTTGCCAAGTAGCGACTCATCAGCAGCTCTCCCATGGGTGAGCGGCAGATGTTTCCGGTACATACGAACATGATGTGCATGTATGGGAATCCTTGTTCTCGATATCCGCCGTGTCCGCGTGCCGGACACTCCTTTATACAATGACTTATCAAGTCTACTCTATTCCGCGGAAGAACGGACACCGGTTCCCCTCACGATCCGGTAGATACCCCCGTGCACCCGTATGACTACGCGTCTGCCTACTATGGCAATTGATTGATCAAGCACATCCGTCAACGAACCACCCGGGACAAATGATGAGTAAGACCCACGTCGACAACCTGCAAGTACCAAACCATGGCGCACGACATGTTGCCCCTAAAACCCCGAAAAAGCGTCCGTGGCGCGCAGTCGTTATTACGCTAACTGTATTGCTGCTACTGCTCGTCGTGCTGCCCGGAGCAGCCATCATGCTCTTCATGAAATCCCTGGACTCCGAGATTTCGATGCCGAAGGAGGAGCGGGAACAGGTTGCGGAGGTGTTGACCCCCGTTGAGGAGAACAACAAGCCGTTTTACGCGCTCATCATCGGCTCGGACAATCGCGGCAACGAAGCCTACGGTCGCTCGGACAGCATGATGCTGGCTCGCGTGGATACCGAGAATGCCCAGGTCGATCTCATATCCATTCCGCGTGACATGCAGGTCAGCATCAACGGAGGCAGTACACCGCAGAAAATCAATGCCGCCTATGCCATGGGCGGATCCTCGCTCATGATCTCCACCGTCTCGGATTTTGCCGGTGTGCCGATTTCCCACTACATCAAAGTGGGATTCGACGGTCTTGAACAGCTGGTGGACAGACTTGGAGGCATCACCGTCAACGTCCCCGAATCCTTCTCCGGCGGCAACGGCGGCGTCTCACTGCAGGCCGGAGAACAGACGCTCAACGGGGAGCAGGCGCTCGGCTTCGCGCGCGAGCGATATCAGGTTCAAGGCGGCGATTTCTCACGCGCCCAGGCGCAACGCATCGTGCTGACGGCCATTCTCAAGAAGATGCTTGAGCAACCGGCTACCGAGATTCCCGGGCTCGTACAGGAATTCGCCGCAATGATCTCCACGGACATGTCCACCATGGATCTGGTTGAACTCGGCATGCAATTCTACGGACATGAGGTCACCATCAATACGGCCGGCTGCCCCTCATACGCGTTCTCCCAGGACGGTGTGAGCTATGTGGGCGTTGAATACGCCGAGTGGCAGGATATGATGCGTCGCGTGGATGCCGGCATGGGGCCGAAGGGAGAGGGGGACATCCCCGCCGAACAGATGGAGAATGCTCAGCTCGGCGCCGCCTCGAATGCGTTGTCTCCCAGGGACTATGCGGGCTTGATCAACCAGTCGCTGAATTCCGATGACGTCATCGGGAATGAGTGATTCGCCGTTGTAACACAGTTCGACCGATCCTCGGAGGAGGTCATTCCCCGCGTCGCCAGCTCAGATGCGTGTGGTTGCGCGGGGAATGACCTGAGATCTGATGGACAGTGTCTCCGGAGCGGTGATGTAGCCACGGATACGGCCGATCAGCCGTTCCACGGCCGTGGGAGCTATCCAGCTCAGACAGGAGTCCATGGTGGTCAGCGGCGGCTGCAAGTACTGCGATTCCTCGATGTTGTCGAAGCCGATCACCTGCACCTGGTCGGGAATGGAGAATCCGTTAGCCGCCAGCGCGGTGATCACGCCCGTGGCCAGCTGGTCGTTCAACGCCACCACCCCATCGAACGGCACGCCGGAGTCAATCACCTGCTGCATGGCGCGCACTCCCCCGCCGATGCCCCAATCCTGACCGGTCACGCCCAGCAACCGCGGATCCAGCTCACGCCCATGCTCTGCGCAGGCATCCATAATCCCGTGCAGACGCATCGCGGCGTTGCCGTCCGCGGCGGCGCACCACCCCTCCGGATCATACGGGCTGCGCGCCCCCACCACGGCCAATCGCGTAGCCCCCTTGTGGAACAGATATTCCGCGGCAGTCTCACCATCCGCCACATCATCCGTACGTACCCAGTCGGCACGTCCCCAGGTGGTACGAGCCCCCACACATACCAGCGGATATTCCACATCCAGGTCATCCGGAGTCAATTCGCTGCCTTCCGGCAGCGACATGATGATACCGTCGCTGATTGTGTTATTGAAGGATTCGAGCACGCGACGGGCGGCCGTATCCGAACCGTCATATGTGATTGCATACACCGAATAGGAGCGTTTGCGGACCGCATCGATCACATAATCAGCCAATTCGGCCAGATACGGCGGTTTCAACGACGGCACGGCCAGGGTTACGAACCCGGTGTGTTGAAAGTTCAGATTGCGGGCCGCCATGTTCACCTGATAGCCCATGTCGTCGATTATCTGCTGTACCTTCTCACGGGTCGCTTCGCTCATACGCCCCGTCTGGTTGATCACATTCGACGCGGTCTTCAGGGAAACACCGGCCTCGCGCGCAACGTCGCGCAGCGTCACACGCTTCCTGTCGGGCTTCACCGCATCGTTCATGACTTCTCCCTGTCGGCTCCAATGATGCAGTCAGTGTACCTCGGCGGCGTAACCGTCAGGAACGTACCAGCACTACGCCGTTGCGCTGCAGTATATACCCGCCGGGCACGTCGTCGCCGCGGAACAGCACCACCGGTTCGTTGCCGACACACACCTCCACCGATTCCTTGGCACGGTTGAAATACCAGTCGAACCGGCCGCCTTCGCCGACGCGAGCCACGTGCAGGATACGCGGATCATGGCGGTGCGTCGGATCGGTGCAAGCATGCGACCTGGCCATTTCAAACCGCAGCAGATGCGCGATGTCCGCACGATCCAGATCGCAGCCGACGTACCAGGCCTCGCCCTTGCCGTATGGATGCCGCGTAACGGCAGGTACGCCGTCGATCTGCCATTCCGATGCATCCGCACCATGGTATGAGGCGACGATCTCCGTATCCGCGGCCACCGAAGTCACCACGGTCTGCCACAGCCGGCTGACCGCGCCGTTCGACAGCCGCACCGTATCCGGCTCGCCATCAACTGGACCCAGGATGTTGAACTCCTCGCCACGCACGCCCAGCATCCGGCGCAGCAGTCCATCGCCCGCACCCGGGTATCCGCCTAAGCCGGTGCGGAAGTTGCCATCCACAATGCCGGTCGCATAGTCGACCACCACGCGGCCTCCATCTTCGGCAAACGAGGCCAGGCGAGCCGTGTCCTCATCGGACAAGACCAGCACAGTCGGCAGAATCACAGTGCCATATCCGCTCCAGTCGGTCGATAACGGCACCACGTCAGCGCGGGATCCCGTGTCAAGGAACGCACGATACCAATCGCGGATGTCATGCCAATGGCTGAGCTGGCCGCTGGGGAGCGTACGGCTGCGCGTGGCCCATTCCGCATCGGCGGAGAACAGGATCGCGGTCGGAGCATCCACAGGGCGTGTCCCTTGCACGCCCGAGTCGGACAGGCGCTTCAGCATAGCGCCCAGATCACATACCTCGCGGAACACCGCCGTATCTGGGCCCGCGTGCGGCACCATAGCGGAGTGGAACGCCTCCGCACCGGAGCGCGACTGTCTCCACTGGAAGAAGTTGACGGCGTCCGCGCCCATCGCCACATGGGCCAGAGCGTCGCGGATCATCTCGCCGTTGCGTTTGCGCGTGTTGACCGGCTTCCACTGTACGGCGGACGTGGAATGCTCCATCAGATACCACGGGTTGTGGCCGGCGAACCCGCTGACCAGCGAATCGGAGCAGGCCAGCTCGTCCAAATGGGATTCTCCGGGCACGAAATAGTGGTCGTTGGACACGAAATCGACCTCGGCGGACCAGTCGGCGTAGTCGAGCGTGCACTGGTCGGTGGAGACCATGAAGTTCGTGGTAAATGGCTTGTCCGGGCAGATCTCCTCGATGACGTCGCGCTCCGCCATGTAGAACCCCTTGAGCGCGTCCGAACAGAAACGCGTGTAATCCAACTGCTTGGCGGGGTTGACCATCGAATCGGCGCCCATGTGGCGGGGCACGTCGATCTCGTCGAAGCTGCGGACCTCCTGCGACCAGAACGCGGCGCCCCACGCCTCGTTCACCGCCTCCGGCGTGCCGTACCGGGCCTCGCACCAGCGTTGGAACGCGCGTACGGCGTCGTCGGAATAGTCCACCGCGTTGTTCCAGCCGTATTCGTTGCCCATGTGCCAGGCGGTCACGTAGGGGTTGTCCTTGTACCGTTCGGCGAGCTTGCGGCACAAGGTCAGCGCGTACTCACGGAACACCGGGCTGGTCGGCCGCCATGACTGGCGGGATCCGGCGTGGACCACGTTGCCGTTCGCTTCCACTGGCAGTACCTCGGGATGCGCCCGGTACAGCCACAATGGGGCGGCCGCGGTGGCGGAGGCCAGGTCGACGGCGATGCCGGCCTTGCCGAGCTTGCCGATAATGCGGTCCAGCCAGTCGAAATCCCAGGTGTCCTTGGCGGGTTGGATGCGGTCCCAGCTGAAGATGGCCAGGGCCACGGTGTTGACGCCGGCCTTGGTCATCAGGCGGATGTCCTCGTCCCAGACCTCCTCGGGCCACTGGTCGGGGTTGTAGTCGCCGCCGTACGCGATGCCGCGTCCGGTTTCGGTCAGCAGGTTTGGCCAGCGGAATGGTCTGCGGATGTTCATCGTCGTGGTGCTCCTTGCGATGGGTATGGGATGGGCGCGGGTGGTGTGGCGCGCGCCCGTATGGTGTTGCGTTGCGCCGCCGCCCTTTCGGCCTGCGATGGCCCGGCCTACGGGACGGCGGCTGTTGTTATTCCTTGACGGCGCCGGCGGCGAGGCCGGACTGCCAGTACTTCTGCAGCAGGAGGAACGCGATGACCAGGGGGATGATCG
>ERZ1673750.1419-NODE-1419-length-11958-cov-5.067042_pt1 | contig 11958 bp, 10 predicted proteins | sample MGYA00580203_ERZ1673750 | MGnify/ENA primary metagenome ERZ1673750 (study PRJEB41218, sample SAMN15661763) | gut metagenome | host: Homo sapiens | place: Canada: London | collected 2015-08-20/2019-03-30 | study: EMG produced TPA metagenomics assembly of... | reverse complement strand
GGCAACGCGGCGCCGGTCATATCGCTCATGATCTCGATGACGATGCGCCTCGTCCCGCGCTTCGTGCGACAGGGGCATGTGATCGCCGATGTGCAGGATGTGGCTCTGAGCTGCGCCGATGAGAGTGGCCGCCGGCGTGTCGGCGAGCGTCGCGGTCTTGTGCGCCGCCGCATGCGGCAGAGCTCGGTGCTTATGGGCTGGGCCATGGAAGACTCCCTGGAAACTGCCGACGCCATGCGTGCGCGCGGCTGGGGCGCCGCGGAGCGCCGAACCACGTACGTTCGCTATCGCTTCACTTCGCGCGACATGTTCTGCTTGGTGCTCGTCGCGGCCTTCGGTGCCCTCTGCATCGCGGTGGCGTGGCGGTCCGCGTCCTTTGCGTTTTACCCACAGCTCTCGCCCTTGGGCCCTTGGCTGAGCTACATTCCCTACGCCGCTTGGATGTTCGTTCCCGCGGCGCTGCACGTGTATGAGAGGAGCGTGTTCGCATGAGCGATGAGGGTGTCGCGCTCGCGTACGATGACGTGACGTTTCGCTATCCGGGCTCTCATGGTGACGTGCTGAGCGGCGTGTCCATGGCCGTTCCCGCCGGTGCGTTCGCGCTGCTGGTGGGAGGCACCGGTTCGGGTAAGTCGACGTTGCTTTCGCTGGCCAAGCCGCAAATCACCCCTGTGGGGGACCGCGCCGGCCAGGTGCGCGTGTTCGGCAGACCCGTGGATGACTTGGATGGGGCCGAGGCATGTGAGGTCGGCTATGTGTTCCAAGACCCCGATAACCAGATCGTGTGCGATAGTGTGTGGCACGAGATGGCATTCGGCTTGGAAAACCTCGGTACGCCCCAGGGCGAGATGCGCCGTCGTGTTGCCGAGGCGAGCTACTTCTTTGGCATGGGGCCGTGGTTCCACAGCGATACGGATGCGCTTTCGGGCGGCCGCAAGCAGCTGCTGGCGCTTGCCTCGACGCTCGTCATGCAACCGCGCGTGCTGCTGCTCGACGAGCCGACGGCGCAGCTCGACCCCATCGCGGCGCGCAACTTCCTGCATGCCTTATTCCGCGTGAACCGGGAGCTGGGATGCACCGTGGTTGTTGCGACGCACGAGCCCGAGCTGATGGCTGATTACGCGACCTGTGCGTTCGAGCTGGTGGATGGCGCTGTGAGGCCGGTTGAGGACCTGGGGCGCTTCAAGTGCGAGGCCGCGTTGGCGGAGCGCGGCGCTCTCTGCGATGCGAATGCCCCGGCCGCCGTGTCGGCGCGCGGTGCGTGGTTCCGGTACGGCCGCGATGACGACTGGGTGCTGCGCGGTTTGGATCTTGAAGTGCGTCAGGGCGAGGTGCATGCCCTGGTTGGCGGTAACGGCTGTGGCAAATCGACGCTGCTCGCCCTTATCGCGGGCACGCGCCGTGCGCAGCGGGGCGAGGTGCGCTCCGCGATTTCGGCCAAGGCGATGCTCCCCCAGGACCCCAAGGCCCTTTTTGCCGAGGAGCGCGTGGACGAGGAGCTCATGGAATGGGCGCATATCGGCGGATATGGCGCAGATGAGGTTCAGGCCATGATGGGAGAGCTCGGTCTTGCCGACCGCGCCGGCCTGCATCCGTACGGCCTGTCCGGCGGTCAACGCCAGATGCTCGCCTTGGGCAAGCTGCTGCTCGTCCATCCACGGCTTCTGTTGCTCGACGAACCGACCAAGGGTCTCGACCGCGCCGCCCGCGAGCATGTGGCCGGCATGATCGAGGCTGCTCGTCGCGACGGTGTTACGGTCATCGTATCCACGCACGACCTGGCGTTCGTGCGTCGCGTTGCCGACCGCGTGTCGCTTATGTTCGACGGCGAGCTTGCCTGCACGGAGCCCGTGGGCGAGTTCTTCCGCAACAACCTGTTCTACCGGCCATGATGGTGGGGGATGAGATGCGTTTGAGCGGCACGTGCGGACACGTTCTCGAAATTGCGCTGCTGACTGCAGTTCCCCTGGTCATGGGCGCGGCATTGCTGACGGGGGCGGCAAACGCCGCACTGCTCATGATGGTCGTCGTGACGCTGGTGCTCGTTCTGTTCTTCCTGGGGTACGAGCGGAGCCAGCCTGCACTGCGCCAGATCATGCCCACGCTGGTGCTCGCTGCGTGCGCGGCGGCGGGGCGCATCCTGTTCGCGCCCATTCCGGACTTCAAGCCGCTTTCCGCGATCGCCATCATCGCCGGCGCGACGTTGGGCCCGCGCAACGGCTTCATGGTCGGTGCACTCGCGGCGCTTACCAGCAATTTCTTTTTCGGCCAGGGGCTGTGGAGCCCATGGCAGATGTATGCCTGGGGCGTGGTGGGATACGTGGGTGGCATGCTGGCTCGGTCCGGCGTGTTCGATGACCGCACGGCTGGCCGCCCGCGCGTATGGGCGCTCGTGCTCATGGGGCTGGCATCCGGCGCCCTATACGGCGTGATCATCAATGCATATGGCGTGCTGGGGTTCGTGCGTCCGCTCACGTGGCAGGGCGCGCTGGCGTACGTGGCCGCATCCCTGCCCTTCGACGCGATGCACGGCGTGGCGACCGCCCTGTTCCTCGCGGTTTTGTACGGCCCGTGGACCCGGCGCATCGGGCGAGTCGTGCGCAAGTACGGGCTGTAGCGTCTGCGCGCCGGCCCTACAGTTCGATCTCTAGCGTGACGGGGCAGTGGTCGGAGCCAAAGATGTCGCTGCGGATGCCGCAGGCGCGCACGCGGTCGGCGATTGCGTCGCTTACCAGGAAGTAGTCGATGCGCCAGCCCGCGTTGTTCTTGCGCGCGTTGAAGCGGTAGCTCCACCAGCTGTACGCGCCCTCCAGGTCGGGGTTGGCGGCGCGGAACGTGTCAGTGTACCCCGCATCCAGCAGCTCGCCGAACTTCGCGCGCTCCTCGTCGGAAAAGCCGGCGTTGCCGCGGTTGGACTTGGGGTTCTTGAGGTCGATCTCGTTGTGCGCGACGTTAAAATCGCCGCAGGTCACAACCGGCTTGCCCGTTTCGTCCTCGAGCGAGCGAAGGAAGGCGCGGTAGGCGTCGTCCCAAGCCATGCGCGTGCTCAGACGGGCGAGCTCGCCCTGCGCGTTGGGGGTGTACACGTCCACGAACCAAAAGCGCTCGAACTCCAGGGCGCACACGCGACCCTCGGTGGCGGCGACGGCGACCAGTTCGAGTTCGTCGTCGGAGAGGCCTGCGGCGCGCCCGGCTGCGAGCACGGCGTCTGCGTGACGTACGGAAAGGGGCTCCTCGCGCGTGAACACGGCCGTGCCGGAGTAACCCTTGCGCTCAGCGTAGCTCCACACCTGGTGATAGGCGGGAAGGTCGAGCTCGACCTGACCCTCCTGCAGTTTGGTCTCCTGCAGGCCGAGGACGTCGGCGTCGAGTTCGGCCACGATGTCGGTGAAGCTCGGGTCCTTTTTGAGCACGGCGCGCAGGCCGTTGACGTTCCACGAGGCGAGCTTGAGCGTGCGGGAAGCGGTGTCGGTCATGATGGTCTCCTTCGGCGGCGCACAGCGCCGGATATGTCGAAGGGCCCGTTCGGCGCTGCGTGCGCCGACGAAATGGGCCCAGTAGGGTATCGCATGGCTAACTATACTAGATGGCGGTGGCGCTGCGATTGCGGTTCGGCGAAAGCCTCGCCTGGTTGCCGACGCTCCAGGATGAGCGCGCCGCCCTGCTCATCTGCTGCGATATCGCGCGGGCATTCGAGGTTTAGGGCGTTCTCGGCCTCTCTATCCCCGCGTGCCACGACATTCGCGCAACGTAAAACGAGTGGGCTGGATACAATAGAACGAGTTTGTCTGTTTCGAAAGGATCCTCATGGCACGCGATTCCAAAGTTTGGCGCTGCGGAAAATACGAGCTGAAGTTCGACCGCCCGCGCATCATGGGCGTCCTCAACGTCACGCCCGATTCCTTCAGCGACGGTGGCGAGCACCTCGATACCGACGCCGCAATCGCGCACGGCCTCAAGATGCTCGACGATGGTGCCGATATCATCGACGTCGGCGGCGAGTCGACCCGTCCCGGTTTCACCCCGGGCGATCCCGACACCGAGGCGCGCCGCGTGCTGCCGGTCGTGCAGGCGCTCGCCAAGGCCGGCGCCGTTGTGTCTATCGATACCCGCCATGTGGAAGTCGCCAAGGCGGCCGTCCGCGTGGGAGCCTCCATCGTCAACGACGTGACGGGCTTCACCGACCCGCGCATGGTCGATTTCGTCAAGGAGAGCGACTGCGGCCTGGTGGTCATGCATGCCGGCGAGGTTGCCGACGTCGAGCGTCCCCGCACGCACACCGAGGTCCAGCTCGACACCTCCGCCGCCGCATTCATGGCGCAGAAGGCTCGCGAGGCCGAGGAGGCCGCTCGCGCGCTGGGCGCCACCGGCAAGTCCAAGCGCGCCGCCAAGGCAAAGCTCATCTCCGGCATGGTGCAGCCCCTGCAGCCGCAGCTGCCGTTCGACGCGCAGCCGATGCCGAGCAGGCCGCGCCGGCCCCCGGCGCATCTGCCTCCGTGGCGTTCGATGCGACCGACGCGGATGCCGTGAGCGCATCGGTCGAAGACGCACCTTCCAGCGACGATCTTGCGGCCGTCATGGCGCGCTCCGGGGCCACCGCATACAACGGCAGCCGCTCCGCGCAGCTCCGCCGCTTCACCCTGCCCGATTCGGCCCCGATCATGCGTCGCGTCATGGGCTTCCTGTCCGACCAGGCCCGCGCACTCATACACGCAGGCGTGGCCCGCGAGCGCATCTGCCTGGATCCGGGCTCGGGTTTTGGCAAGGAGGCCAACGAGGACATCGTTATCCAACGCGAGCTGGGCAAGATCGCCTCGCTGGGCTATCCCACGCTGTGTGCCGTATCGCGCAAGCGCCTGGTGGGCGCCATCTCGGGCGTGGCAAACGCCAGGGAGCGCGACATCGCCACGTTCGGCGTGTGCCTGGGCGCCATCGAGCAGGGCGCAAACATCGTGCGCGTGCACAACGTTGCCGGGTTCGCCCAGTTCCTGAATGGTTTTTGGGCGATCGCCCGCCCGCAGCCGCGCCGCGCCTACGTGGCGCTCGGCTCCAACGAGGGCGACCGTTTGGAGAACATCCGCACCGCGCGCGACCTCATTGCCCAGATCCCCATGACGTGTGTGTCGAGCTGCTCGCGCATTTACGAGAGCGAGCCCGCCTACGAAACGGATCAGGATGCCTTTGCCAATGCGGTGATCGAGATCAAGACCGAGATGGCGCCGCTCATCCTGCTGGATGAGCTGGGCAAGGTGGAGCTGCAGCTGGGCCGCGACCGCTCCGGCAAGGCCAAGGCAAACGGCCCGCGCCCCATCGATTGCGACCTTTTGTGGATGGACAACGAGATTCACGGCGGCAACAAGCTGCGCCTGCCGCATCCCGGTCTGGGAGAGCGCGACTTTGTGCTGGTGCCGCTCGAGGACCTCATGCACAACCCGGCGCGCTTCTTCCGCTACGAGGGCATCGACGTCAAGGAGCCCGAGGACCGCGTGGGCCACGTCGTCGCCGAGCTCGGCACGCTGTAGCGTTCGACCCTTTACGCCAGGCGGCGGTAGATCTCGCAGATGCCCTTGATGGTGAGTTGGGGGTCGACGTGGTCGAACGCGTCGGTGGCCTCGGCCACCACGCGCGCAAGGCCGCCGGTGGCGATGACGGTCGCATCTTCGCAATCGAGTTCGCGCTTGATGCGCGCGATTAGGCCCTCGGCCATCGCGGCGGCGCCCACCACGGTGCCGCTTTGCACGGCCTCCACGGTGGTGTGGCCGATCGTGGCCTTGGGCGCTTCGAGCGGGACGCTTGCCAATCGGGCGGCGCGCGCGGTTAGAGCGTCGAGCGAGATGCGGATTCCCGGCGCGATGCACCCTCCGATGTAGGCGCCGCGCTCGTCGACCACGTCGATGTTGGTGGCGGTGCCAAAATCGACCACGATGCTCGGTGCGCCGTACAGCGCGCCCGCCGCCGTGGCGTTGGCGATGCGGTCGGCTCCCACCTCCGCCGGGTTGGGCGCGTCGATGCTTGTAACGGCCGCGGTCTCACGGCCCACGACCATCAGGCGCGCGCCCATGTCTCGGGCCACGCCCTCCCATTCGCGCATGAGCTGCGGCACCACGCCGGCAAACGCGATGGCGTGGACGCAGCCCAGGTCCAGGCCGTCTTTGTGGAAATAGCCGAGCAGGCGGACGTGCAGTTCGTCTTTGGTGAGCGTGCGGTCCGTGGGCATGCGCCATGCGTGTACAAGCTCGTCGCCGTCAAAGAGGCCGAGTGCGGTTTGGGTGTTGCCCATATCGATGGCCAAAAGCATGGTCGTCTCCCGTTGAATGTCATGCGGACGCTGCGGAAATAGGGTCGACAGGGTGTCCTGAGCGACAGCGCACATTGTATACTTATCACTTGCACGTGCGCTCCGCGGCGCACAAACGTTTTCGGTTTCCGAGGAGTCTCATGAACAAGAAGGCCAAGCGCCGTCTGGTGGTGACCGGCGGTATCGTCGCCATCGCCATGCTCGTGATCGTCGCCATCGCCGGCTCCGGCGGGGCGGCCTCGTCGCTCACGGTGGGCGACCTGCTCACCGGCGATTACGCCGGCAAGAAGGTCCAGGTCACCGGCTCGGTTGTCGACGGCTCGATCGAGACGGACGGCACCGCGGTCCGTTTTGACATCACCCCCGAGGAGGGTGACGGGAGCGAGTCGGTCCGAGTCGTCTACGAGGGCGCGCTGCCCGCGACCTTTGGCTCGGGCGTCGTCGCCATCTGCACCGGCACGGTCGAGAACCCGCCCATGCTCAGGTGCACCGAGATGGTCACCAAGTGCCCGTCCAAGTACGAGAGCGCCGAGGGCTCCCTCACCGTCAAGGGCCTCATCGACCAGGCCGACACCATGATGTTCGAGGACACCAAGGTGTGCGGCTATATCCAGGGCGAGGTCAACGACGCCAGCGCGGATTACCGCTTTGTCATCGAGTCCCAGGGCGCCACGTTGAAGGTGGTGTACGACGGGGGCCTCGACGAGCAGATCGCCGACGGCGTCGCCGTCGTGCTCTCGGGCCACCTCGATTCCGATGGCATCTTCGTCGCAACGGAGCAGCCCGCCATCGACTCTTCCATCTCAAAGTAGTTCACGGCGTTGCCGGGGCCCCGGATGTGAATGCGCGTCCGGGGCCCCGGTGCGTCGGTTGGGCGCCCGCCTCGCATCGTCGGCGATGCACGCGGGCGCCCCTTCGCACCAGAAAGGTTTCCCATGACCTCAACTCTTGGCAATACCCTGCAGAGCCTGGCGCTCGTGTTTTCCGTCGTTTCGGCGGTGATGCTCATCGCGGGTTCGAAGCGTCCGAGCTCGCGTCCGGCGCGCACCGGATACGCGTTCGTGTACGCCTCCTTCGCGCTACTCACCGCCTGCGTGGGCATTGTGCTCGTGGGCATGCTGACCGAGGATTACACCCTGGCCTACGTGGTCTCGAACTATCCCGCGACCGATAGCCCCCTGCAGCCGCTCTACCGTGTGAGTGCCGTGTGGGCCGGCCGTCAGGGCTCGCTTTTGCTGTGGACGTGGCTCATCTCCGCATTCGCCGCGGCCCAGGCGTACCGTCGCCGCCGTGCGAGCGAGGAGCTCACGTGCGCTGCCCTCGGCGTGACCGAGATCGTGGTCGCGCTGTTCACCGCCACGCTCGTCTTCTCGGCGTCCAACAACCCGTTTATGGCCACGGCCGCGGAGTATCTCAACGCCGACGGCACGCTGGTGTCCAAGATCGGCGGCATGAACCCGCTGCTCATGCATTGGGCCATGATTTTGCATCCGCCGGCGACCTTTATCGGCTATGCCGCGATGACCATCCCGTTCGCCTACGCCATGGCCGCGCTCATCACCGGCGACCTGTCCGCGCGCTGGGTCGAGCTGTGCGACCGCATGGCGGTGTTCGGATTCATCTTCCTGTCCATCGGCATGGGCCTGGGTGCGGTGTGGGCTTACGTCGTGCTCGGGTGGGGCGGCTTCTGGGCGTGGGACGCCGTGGAAAACGCCAGCCTCATGAGCTGGCTCACGTGCGTCGCTATGATTCATAGCTTCACGATGTACCGCAAGCGCGGCATCTTCAAGCGCTGGAGCATGCTGTCGGCCACGGTCACCTTCATCTTCGTGGTGCTCGGCACCTTCATCACGCGCTCCGGCCTGGTGCAGAGCGTGCACGCGTTCGCCGAGGACCCGGTGTCCACCTATTTCTTCCTCGCCATCATGGTGGTGAGCGGTTTGGCGTTCCTGATCGGCGTCGCGTACCGCCATGCCGAGTTTGGAGAGGACGACGGTGAGATCGAGTCCATGATCTCCAAGAACGGGTCGTACTATCTGACCAATATCGTGATGCTCATGGCCGGCGTGCTCGTGGCCTACCTCACGGTGTCGAGCGCCCTGCCGAGTTGGATGCCGCTGGGCGGCGCGGTGGTTGCCGCCGGCGCGTACAATGCCGTGGCCCGTCCCGTGGCCGTGTTCGTGGTTTTGCTCATGGCCGTGTGCCCCATGCTGGGCTGGCGCAAGACCGACCGTGCCAAGTTCGCCCGCCACATGCGCGTCCCCGCCATCGCCGGCGCGGCGGTGTTCGTCGCGCTCATGGCGTACTTCGCGCTGGTGCTGGTCCCCGAGTATCACGAGATCATCGCGGCCGGCGGTGCGGCGGGCGAGGCACTTGCCGAGCAGGGCCCCGCGGTGTACTACTTCGGTTTGACGGTGCTCGCCTTCGCGTCCGCCGCCCTGCTGTTCACGAGCTCGCTGTATCTGTTGGGTCGCGGTGTGCGCGGCCGTATGCGTGCCAAGGGCGAGGGCATGCCGCTCGCGCTGGTCAACCTGTTCCGCCGTTCGCCCGCGCAGGCCGGTGGCTACCTGTGCCACCTGGGCGTTGCCATCGTGGTGGTGGGCCTGGTGGGTTCCATGATGTATGTGCGCGAGGCCACGGTGAACCTGGCGGGCGAGGCCGGCGAGTCGGTGCGCGTGGGCACCTATGAGCTTACATTCACGGACAGCGAACGCTATTCCGACGATCAGAACAACGAGATCATGCGCGTTGAGCTCGACGTGACGAACGCCGAGACCGGGCGGCCGCTCGGACACGTGGCGCCCTCTATGAAGGTCGCGGCCGCCACGAGCCAGACCACGCTCGACGCAGCCGTCATCACGTTCCCGCTCGAGGACCTGTTCGTGGCGTTCCAGGGTCTGAACCCGGACGGCAGCCTGTCGCTCAACGCCAAGGTGAACCCGCTCATCCTGTTCACGTGGGCGGGTGGCGCGATCTCCACGCTGGGCATCGTGCTCGCGTTCGCGCCCCGCCGCGCCACGCCGCTTTTGGCAGCCGACGAGCGCGAGCGTGCGGCCGCATCTTGTGCCGAGGGTGAGCTGCATGAGTAGCCCTGTCCCCGAATCCGCAGCGCCGCTCGCCATTGAGGCCAGAGGGCTCGTCAAGCAGTTCGGCGGCCGTCGTGCGCTCGACGGCCTCGACCTGGAGCTGCCACAGGGTGGGTTCCTCTCCATCTTTGGCCCCAATGGCGCCGGAAAGACCACGCTTCTGCGCGAGCTTGCCCTTCTGGCGCGGCCGACTGGCGGTGAGCTGCGGATTCTCGGTGTCGATGCCCTTGAAGAGCCCGATGTCTTGCGCTCCCGCATCAGTCTCATCTCGCACAAGTCGATGCTTTACGGCGATCTGACCGCACGTGAGAACCTGGCGTTCTTCGCGAGTCTGTACGGGCTGGAGGGGCCGGAGGCGGACGCTCGCATCGATGAGCTGCTGCGTCTGGTCGAGCTCGATCATCGCGCGAACGATTGTGCCCGTACCTTCTCGCGCGGCATGCAGCAGCGCCTCTCCATTGCCCGCGCCCTCATCAACGACCCTGAGCTCGTGTTGCTCGACGAGCCGTATTCGGGCCTCGATCCGCATGCCGCGGAGCTCTTCGATCGCCTGATCGCCCGCGTTCGCGATGGGCGCACGTTTGTGATGGTCAGCCACGACCTCGAAAAGGGCTTTGACCTGTGTACCCACGCGCTCATCATGGCGTGTGGACGCGCGGTGGTGTGTGCCGAGACGGCCAAGATCGATCGTGCGGCCTTCCGTGACCTGTATTTGGCTACCGTTGGAATGGGGGTGGCGTAAATGGCTGGGATGCATCGCGGGAAATCCGGCGTCGGCCCGGTCGAGCGTCCGCGCCCCTCTGCGTTCGCGCAGTACGGGGCCCTACTTGCCAAAGACGTTCGGCAGGAGCTCCGCACGCGCGAGATGCTCACGTCGATGATCGTCTACTCGCTGCTCGTGCTCACCATTTACGGCGCCGCGCTCGCTCAGGTGGGAGACAAGCTGCAGATCGTGTCTTTCGCGGGCGGCCTGCTGTGGGCGCTCATCGTGTTCACGAGCTTGCTGGGCTTGAATCGCAGTTTCAGCCATGAGACCGAGTCGGGTTGCCTCGAGGGCATTTTGCTCGCGCCGATCGACCGCGCGGTGGTGTTTCTTGCCAAGGCGACGTCCAACTTGCTGTTCCTTCTGATGGTCGAGTTGGTCACGGTTCCGCTGTTCTTCGTGTTCTTCCTTTCGGGTGCCGAGCTGCCGCCCACGACTCCCATGATCCTGCTGCCACTGTTGGTCGGTACGATCGGCGTGGCGGGGGTCGGTACGCTGCTGTCCACCATGGCGATTGACACGCGCGGCCGCGACGTGCTGCTCGCGATTTTGTTCATCCCCGTGGCATTTCCACTGCTGTACGCTTGCGTCTCCGCGACCGGTGTTGCGCTGATGGGCGTCGAGGGAACCTTTGCCACGTTCTGGCGGAGCCTGGCGCTCGCCGCCGCGTATGACGTGGTGATGGTCGCTGCCGCGTGGGGCTTGTACGAATTCGCCCTCGATTCCTAGCGCTCCATGATCTGCCGGTTTCCATCGAGACCGTGCCCGCGTGCCGTGTGCGGTGCGTTGCGTGTCGCGCGCCGTGTGTCGTGCGTTGCCTCCGCCTCCATCTATCGGGGTTGCGCTCGTGCGGCATGCGCTAGTATGTAGTGACGAAAATCGCAGGTTCGTGGCGTAAGCGTCCGATGCCTGCCATCTGCATGGAAGGGAGCAAGATGCGCGAGAAGCTCGCCGACAGGCTGGTGCCCGCATTGCTCGCGATAGGCGCCGTGCTCACTGCGATCGACGTGGTGTGGACGTTCACGGTGGCTCCGCTGGTACAGGGAGCGAGGCTCTCAGAGCCCGCGATTATCGCCGGTCAGGTGGTCACCACCAAGTTGCTGCTCAGCCAAAAAATCTTTTATCTGCACGTCCCCGTGGCCGTGGCGTCGTTCGCGGCGATGGCGGTTGCCGCCTTTTTCGCCGCCCGCTTCCTTGCTACGAAGGACCGTGCGCACGACCGCGCATCTCGCACGGCAATGCAGGTCACGCTCGTGTTCATCATCGCCACGATGATCTCGGGCGACGTGTGGACGCGTTTCGAGTGGGGCGTCTGGTGGGTCTGGGAGCCGCGCCTCACCACGTATTTCATCCTCATGTTGCTGGTGATCGGCTACTTCATCCTGCGTAACGCGCTCGACGATCCCGAGCGTTCCGCACGCTTTGGCGCGGTGTTTTGCATCATCGCCTTCATCGATGCGCCCATCTCGTTCTTCATCACGCGCTTGGTGCCGAGCTCCGTGCACCCCGTGGTGTTCCGGACCGATTCGGGCTTGCCGCCGGCGATGCTCATTCCGTTCTTGCTCGGCTTGTTCGGCATGTGCATGATCGCGTTCGCCCTGTATCGCTATGCCCTGCGGGTCAATACCGCCGCGGATGAGGTGGAGGAGCTGAAGGAGCGCCTCGAGGAGCTCGATGCCTCGGCTCAGCGTGCCGCGGCCGATGAGGCACTCGAGCGCCTGCAGGCTCAGGCCGCCGCGCTGGTTGCGACCGACCCCGCTGCCGACCTCGTTGCCGACCCCGCTACCGACCGTGCGGCCGACTCTACTACC
>ERZ1673750.1414-NODE-1414-length-11987-cov-4.990613_pt1 | contig 11987 bp, 11 predicted proteins | sample MGYA00580203_ERZ1673750 | MGnify/ENA primary metagenome ERZ1673750 (study PRJEB41218, sample SAMN15661763) | gut metagenome | host: Homo sapiens | place: Canada: London | collected 2015-08-20/2019-03-30 | study: EMG produced TPA metagenomics assembly of... | reverse complement strand
TGCATGCCTGCACCGTAGGAGATTCAAAAGCTCCCAGTATCGAGAGAATTACCAACAGAATCCCGATTATAAGAATATCGTGGCCGAAAGGCATGACAATGCAGGCAACCAATACGGATAGGCCGGAAAGGGTATCCAGTGCCACCATAATGTTGCGGCGGTTTGCCCGGTCTGCAAGGATACCGCCAAAGGGTGAGAGCAAAATGGTAGGAAGCAGAGCCATAGCCAGAAGCCCCGCGAAAACAGACGCGGAGCCTGTCTGCTCCAGCACATACATGGAAAGGGAGAATTTCAGTGTGAAATTCCCGATCAGCGAACTAACCTGCCCAAAAATCAAAAGGATAAAATTACGGGTTAAAAATTTTTGTTTCATTTTTCCCTCCTGCATGCAAGGATTCGCAGCAGCTCCGCCGCAAAACCCACAGCGCCCAAGGCCACACACCAGATTGCGGCAGTTCTATATCCTTTTTCCACAAGGCTTTTTCCACCGATCAGCAGTCCAATTTCGGCAGCTATGAAAATTCCTCTTATGGTAAATCGGAACAGGCGGCTCTCGCCGTATTTGTGGATTACTCCTTTCTCGAATTTAGCCGCTGAGGCTTCTATCCCACGTTCAAACCGTGCAGCCATATCTTCCACTTTTTGATCAAATTCTTTTTCAGTCATAAATATTACCTCCAATATTTTAGAAAGAAAATCGCTTATAATACCATCCGTCGGTATGTAAATTAGGCTAAAAAACGGTATTTTTTATAATACCGCCCGAATAAATGTATATTTTAAAAATAAAATTGCCTCTCGGCAATTCTATGTTTACTCAGGAATCTGATCAAAAAATTGATCCACTAAAATATAAAGAGAATCGTCCATCAGAGGGACGCCCATCTTCTCCAGCATATCGCCGAGAAAATAAAACTTACTCCTCATCTGCTTTTTTGTAGCCGGAAACACTGATGGCAGCAGCCATAAGCTAGTAAGCAACGGAAGCAATTCCGCAATCTCATGAGCATATTCCGTATGTATGGAACCATCTTGATTGCCTTCTTCTATCAGTTCCAAAAAATATGGCGTTAAAATGCGACGGTTGGAATCAATCATTTCCACCAAAATCCGGGGATTTCTTGTAATCGGAATCGATTGGACAGTCATGTCGGTGCGGGATTCGTCTGACTGATTCAGCCTAACTACCTCCCGTAGCTTTTGCAGGCCATTCAGATCGGAACGCTTGCGAACAGCTTCAAAGGGATTGTTCGCAAAAAACATTCTGTCACCTACTGCGTCCATAATTTCTTCTTTGGACTTGAAGTGATGATAAATCGCGCCTTTTGATAAGCCGCCTAATTCATCAACAATATCCTGAATCGTTGTATTGTCATACCCCTTTTCTAAGAAAAGGCGCTGCGATACATCTAGGATCCGTTCGACCGTTACCTCCGGATATTTGTTTCGTGCCATCACTCGCTCCCCTTTTTAACATACTTTTGGTATGTATTGTATCAGACGTAGCTCTTCCTGTCAAGATACATGCGGTTGGTATCTTAAAATGATGGCAACTAAATTTTCGTTTTCTTTTTGTGGCGATTACATGTTACATCAAAACAGAAAGATAGGCAGAACCCGGCAGCTCTACCCGCCCATGTGATCGGTGGACTATTGCATGAGCTACAATTTCTTGTGCTCAACTATGGGGGTATTGATTCCATTTGCTATATCCAAAGCATCGGATTTTCAGCCTTTCGTTGCTCAGTAATGCCTTCATTTTCTATTAGACTCTCCGCCAGCCAAAAGAATAAACCCACAGCTTATTGATCAACATTGGCCGGATACTCGTTCCGTTTGCCTTCGTGTCATCACTATACTGAAAGGCTATAAGATTTACATAGGTACATTCAAAATAGGAACCCGATCCGCTTCAGCGTACCCCGAAACCTCGTTGCAAATAAATGATATACGGAGGTTAGCACTATGGAAAAATACATATACGACAACAGCAACGGACTTTGGTATGAACTGCATGGAGATTATTATCTGCCGTGCCTGGCCATTCCGAAAGAAGAAATCCACACCATCGGTATGTGGGGCAGAAAGCACCAACAGTACCTCAGAGAACATCGTCCTATGGTCTACAACGACCTCATTCTCAGCGGCAGACTGTACAGCTATCTCGCTGACATTGATACTCAGGCTCGCAATAAACTCGACCTACTTGTAACTCAGCTGGCGGAAAAAGAAGGTATCAATGAGCAGCTGAAAGCTCAAGACCAACTTGCATGGATCGGAGCTATGGGGAATATCCGCAATCGTGCAGAAGAAATAATCAACACTGAATTGATCTTCACATAATTTAGTATCAGCCGGGCAGCAGTTAGCTGCTCGGCTGTTCTATTAGTTATCAATACACATCTTTCTCAAATTTTCGTATTCCCTATCGAGCAGCCTTTTTACAATAGAAATCTTTTCATCTTCGTTCATATTTCTAAACGGTCGAACACGAGCTGCCCCCAGCTTCTTTTCGGCCAGTTCTTTTATCTTCTTTCTGTGTGCCTTTGTTGTAAAAATAGCGCCAATGGCCTCGGCACATTGTCCTGGGGGAAGTACATTAACGATTATTATTTTCTGCGTAATATCATCCGTTGCGAACATATTACAGGATTCCTGAGTTTCGTTATAATACAGCAGGCTCCTAGTTGTAATAGATGTAATATCCCACGCTTGATTTTTGACACCTTTTTGTACTTCATCAAAAGATTTCGACTGAGCTTTTTTAGGCGGGGACACATTTTGAATACTTGCAAATACCATTGCAGCATACACCATGATGCTTTCTGCAATATCCAGATGATCGGTATACCAATTCATAAAACTGATAAACTTGTCAATCGGTTGTATGCTTGGAGTACGAATAAACTCGACAATTTTTGCAATAGCCGCTTCATTACTCAGCAAAAGCAAATGATCCTCAAGATTATAACTTTGGTTTTTCGTTACTGTTCCATTATACAGAAAAACTTCCGGGACTGTATCTCGGTATCCAAAGGCTATATCTTTCCATATTACAGCAGGAATATTATCTACGCCATGTAAGAATTGTAACCTATTTTCTTCGCCAGTTGCAGTGCTAAGACCAGCAGTATCATTCTCTAATAAACCTATTCCGCAAGTCAATCTGGCATTTAGATATTTTGTCCATGTAACGAAGAGAGCAACTTTTTGCAAGCGATGTTTATCGCTTAATGTACCATTTTTTGCAACTTCACAAATGGGAGATACAAGATTCTTATCCGCAATAACGGTAATGTCCTTGTCCCCAGATTGCAACTCGAAGGAAGCTTTAACAGTAAAGTTTCCTTCGGGAGCATAGGTCGGATGGAAACATATTTGTTGATTGTTAATTGCTTGATATAAAATTTCAAGCTCATCGTCCTCAAAATATAAATAACTCATGATTCATCTGTTCCCTTCGTACTTAGCGGGCTGTGCAAAACAGGTTTTTCACCATACATACCGGCGTATCCCCCCTGTCTATCAGCCATCATCTTTAGGAAAGATAAACTGGCCTTATCTCCAAACATAAAACGATTAGCATATGACATTTGAACTGCATTATATGCAAATACACTACGTTCCGTAAGCTTTATTTCGTTGCCTACCGGCATATCTTTTGAAATAATGAGTGCATCTGGATCATTAACTCTAAATATTATGGCTTTGTCTCCACTCAGCGGAATACAAATGTCATTAAACCCGAGGAAAATACCTTGTGCCGGATTATCAGATATAACGAGTTTCATATTCCCAGAAACAATTCCTATATACCAATTATAATTTTCTAACAGCATTTTAGCTGTTTTCAGCAAAGGAACAATTCCCACTAATTGATATAACTGATTATCCTTACCAGTTTGTTCTATTCCTTCAACTTTGTCAGGAGAAACGCCTAACCTTTCCAAATGTATTAAGGTCTGTTCTCTTATATTATCCAACTGTTCACGATACTTCTCAGAACGATAAGATAAATCATGCAGAAATATGATCAGCTTCTGCATATTGGTTTCATTATATAATGCTTCATGGTTCGCACTTATTAAATCAAGTATTTGAGAAACATCTGCCTCCATACGAGAGAGTCCTTTTTCTACAAACTGCTCGTCTGCCGCATCAATAATTGGCACAGCATCCGGATATAATTTCGACATTTCTTCAAGTGCCTGTTTCAAGTCCTCTTTGTTGGCATCATAAAAATATCGTTTAGCCGCATAATTTTCAGGTTTTTGTCGAGTAAGTATTTTGTCAGACATCAAATTCCATACACATAATCTTTTTGGGTCTGGAGCGAAGCGTTTCAAATACATTCTCGGCACATAATGTTGATTCTTTACCTGTCTACTCATATAATCACCTTCCATTCAAATCGAAATCGTCTGTTTATAGAAAAGAACAGCCAAGCAGTAAGATACTCAGCCGTTCTTCATAATTATTTTGAATTATTCTAGCGTTGTAAGCAAAAGATCTTTTGCAGCATTACTCGATGCAATAGAACGTTCCAATTCGTCAATCGATTGAATGACAGAGTTACCTATTTGTTCAAGTATGTCTCGGTTTTTAGGCACTGGGATAGGAATTTCCGCAATAATATCTGGTTCCAAATGCTCCTGGTTTGTTCCATATGCGTTTTTCAACATTAAGCTCTGTCCTAATTCACTTTGTAAGAATTCGTACAAATATCCTCTGAGAGGAAGGTCGTCGACTATAATACGGATTAAGTTATTAGTAGCTACATGACCATCGTGCTGAGACAATGCATATGTAACACGCCCCAAAGTACCGGAATCAGATACGAGAATATATCCTTTATGAATAGTTAACGCACCTAATTGCTTTTTTACCTGCGGCGATGCTTTTGAACTATCAAGATATTTCACATTATCGCAATTCAGCTGCGTTAATGCTGTACCAGTGAAGTATTTACGGATAGTTGGTCCACTTGTTACTCCTACATCTGCATAAGGTCGCTTAAATCGAGGGCCATTGAATACTCGAGCAATATCTCCCAGTCTATGAACCTCAAATTCCTCTCGCTCACCTAAAGTTATTACTTTACGGAAAGCTGCATTATGCTGCGGCAAGTAGTGAACAGGGTTGAAAGATAGAGAATCTTTATCAAGATCAGAGAAAGCTACCGTATATCTAAACTCGCTTTCCACCAATACCCCGTTTTTGAACTCCTGATAAGCATCTGCGATCTGTGACAAATCTTCATCCAAAACATGCTGACCATTTCTCACGATAGGATTGCCTTCGGAATCTTTCTTAAAGATAGCTTCCCCACGACTGGTTTGACCAACTTTATTAGAGATTGCCATAAAAATACGATAATCGGTCGGAACAACGGCTTTTTTCTGCAAAAAGATCACAGAAGCCTTTGAGCCGCAAAACGGCTCAAAAGTATCTTCATGAAGGTTTATTACTGCCAGGATTTTTGCCTTTTGACATACGGTTTTTCTTACAGCTAATGCTTCTCTGTTATCTAACTGTCCTTTTGCCATGACAATTCCGATAATACCATCGTCTTTTACCCACTCCAAACATTTTTCCATGAACAACAGCTCTGGTGCAATACCTTGTCGATCATTTAGTCTATCGGAATAAATCACTTCTCCATCCGTTCCGATTTCCCACTGATGCCCATTCTTATACTGAGACAATATATTGGCCTCTTTAATTCTCAGATCATGACCGGAACCAAAAGGAGGGTTTGTCAAAATAATGCGTGGCTTTCCTAATCCACAAATATCGTTAAATCTTGCAGATAATTTGTTTACTGAATCCAAACTGTTTGAATGCTCAATGCCACCATGCCCGTCCTTTCCCAAAAGCATATTAGCCTTTGCAATTTTGACCAGTTTTGGAGAAATATCTACGCCAAATAATTGATGAACAACATTACGCTTCAAAACCTCTTTAGCATTTGCAGTTCTATTCGAATTATCAATATTATCGAATATATAATTCATGGCGGTAAGAATAAAACCACCACTACCACATGCAGGGTCAAGAATGATGTCTCTTTCTGTTGGTGCAGCCATTTTGACCATCATATTAACTACAAGACGATTGGTAAAATACTGACCACGCTCGCCCTTCAAGTGCGAAGCTACATATATTTCATAAGCTGTACCAATTACATCGTGAGGAGAATCCATGAAAGAATACTGCTGTAACTGAGAAATTACAACAGCCAATTGACTGTTAGATGCAGTAATCTCCTCTGTAGAAGAGAAAACATCCTTATACCTATCTCTTACTGCATAAAACAGCTTTCTAACTCGATCACAGGCAACATCTCGAGCCTGTACATCATTGAACTCTTCTGGCGTAATATGAAAGTCACACTCATCTTTAGCACTGGACTCATCCTCGATTTTAGATAAGATAATGCGAACCATATCTAAAGCGATATCTTCTGAATCGATGCCCGTACGATAAATCGCATTGTGGCAGCGCCTAAATGCCAGTTTCAAATCTACTGGAACAATCAGATCGCTCTTTCTGTATTTGCCAATACTATCCCATGCCTGCTCATATTTAGGTAATCCAATCCACGAAATGATCGCTCCAGACGCAAGATCTTTTCGATAAAAATCAATTTTGTTGCCATTTGTCCAAAAACCGCCCTGAGCAGATGTAGCACTTATGTAAGAATTAAGTTGCCCATCAGAATCAAGAATATTGGGAGCTTTGCATTCAGCAATGAGTCGGATGTTTCCTTGATCATTACTTGCACAGGTGGTTGCGTTGTTATATACAACAATGTCTGCTCTCTTCATTTCTCTACCAATGTTGATGACTCTTTCAGCACCAATATGGGATACCGGATATCCAAATTCACAATGGATAATTTGGATCATTTTCTGGCGTATACGTTCCTCGGGTGTGTTAGGGCGCTTGACTTCGTTATCTAAATAGTCAATTATTCGGCCTTCCGCATCGAGCGTTATTTGAAACTCTTGGGCTTCTACCCAGCTATCTATATCAGCCATACAAAAACCTCCTAAGTTTTAGATACTCATTTTATATTATAACATTTACACTAAATTATCGCAACTACACTGCAGAAAATATTTTCACCTAAAATATCGCTCACAGAAATGAAATTCTATCGTCATCGGTCATTTTCCCTTGAAGAGTCTTTACCTTTGTGTTTGGAGAAATACCCCCACAGATTATTACAGGCAATCACATCCTCATATCTACTCAACTTTTTACGAAGCTCTCTATTTTCCAGAGCCAACTGACCAGTACGAATCTGTCCCCGAGCAGACTTATAATCCGCCAATTCTTTCGTAACCTCCGCCAGCCTCGCTTTCAAATCTGTAATCATATCCTTCAGCTCTGCAATGGTTTTCTTAGCCTCCTTCAGCAGCTTTTTCAACTTCCCCTCCTGCTTTTCCTGCACAACATATTTCTGCGCCGCTGTCACCAGCGTCTGGTAATCTTCTCGCTCGATCGCCACCTTAGAGGTCAGCGGCAAAGGCTTAGCCTCGATCTGCTCCACGGCTTTAATAGATACCTGTTGCTGCTGAACACGCTCGATGGTCTGTTCCAGCTCTGCAAGCTCCTCTTTGCGTTTTTCTCGCTTAAATTCCAACACGCTGAGGTGTTCCCTATGTTCACCCTTCTGCTCCCACTCAATCCCATGCTCCAGCATAATCTCTGCAAGAGCTTCTTTCTCTTTCTGCACCCACAAAGCACGCTCGGTCAGCGAACGCCCCTCGCCGGTAATTCCCTGATCAACCAGCGCCTGTTTCAGCGATACACGGGTAGACAGCCCTCGCTTGCTCCCGGTAGTAAAGGGAATAAAATCAATGTGTAGATGGGGCGTGGCTTCATCCATGTGCAGATGAGCGGAATATACATGGAGCTGGGGATTGCGTTCCAGAAAACTGTGATAGAACTTGTCCAAAATCTCTTTTGCAAGCTCGCCATTTTCGCTGGCCGCCGCCATATTGTCTTTATTGCCAACTTGAAAAATCACTTCATAAAACGGCTTTTCCTGATCGCCTTTACAGATTTTTTCATAATAATTTTCGATGCGGCGGTCTTTGCGTTTTTGCCTGGCATTGTACTCATCCTGTGCTTCATCAAACAGCTGATGGTACGCATCCTCAATAGGTGTGTAGCAGTATTCGATGTTTAGATGGGTTCGTGTCTGGTCAACATTTTCTGCGAAGTAGGTACGGCGATTGTGGGCAACAACTCCGTCACCGGACATAGCACTGATTGTTCGTTTGATAATCGTCACCTCCAAAATCGTGATATTCTTTTAGAACTGATTTACGCCGCTTGTCGGCGGGTTTTGTTACTTTTGCCAAAAGTAACACAAAAGCACTTTTGACAGCCGTTCCGTCCATCAGAAATGCAACCTGCAAGCAGGTTTTGCGCCTTGCCGGGGGCTTTGCTGCCTGCGGCAGTCCCTCTCGACACCTGTAGGTTTCGCCGGGCGGCTGCTTCCCCTTTTCCCTTATCAGTCATTCACAGGAGCGTGTCACGCCCCTGTCTATTGCCGACAACGGAAAATTTACCAGTGGAAACTCTCCGGCACACCACGCCTGTCAAGATATTCCCGTCGTGCCTGCTCTCGTTCTTCCTTGGTAGGTGCGGTCTTGTATTTCGCATACAGCTCATGTCGCACCATGGCATCCAGCTTTTCTTCCAGACCTCGCCGGATGTCCTCCGCATAATCATCCTCCATCGCCAGATGATATTGCAGAAGTGCTACAAACAGCTCATAGGGGATCTGCACATTCTTCATTTCCTATCCCTTCCTTTCCGTGTCGGTTGTGACGATGGTGACGGTGTTTCAGACACCGCCCCCACTATCCAAATTATCGTCACCACCGACACCAGCGTCACGCTCTTCCAAAACTCTGCTCAAATGGATTCTTCGTCCGGCATGGGTGCGGACAGGCGCATAATCAATCTGATGGTCATTCAGTAGCCTTGCCTTATTCACATTCAGATGCTTGGTCAGCAGATTCGGCTTCATGTCCAGTTCCAAAGCTGACACTAAATCTGTGGGGCTTCCGTTCCATTCCATAACTTCTCCCGACAGTAATGTGCCTATCTTCTCCAGAACAGGATCGGGCGGCAGCTTCCACAGCTCCGTCTCAACCCGTTCCAGCTCCCAAGTCAAACGCTCCATATTCTTTTTCAGAATGAATTTCTGTTCCGGCTGGTCTCGCCCGGATACCTCCAGACTTGCGGTATTGCCGGTGCGCTTTTCCTTCTCCAGAATAAACGCACCGTCCGCAGCACCCAGCAAACCATTCGTACCGGAGATACGGTCGAAGCTGTCATCCGCCTGCTGTTTTCTGGTGTGATGCACCAGCAGCATACAGATACCCTTTTCACCTCCAAAGGCTTTCAACTGACCGATGATCTCATAATCGTTGGCGTAGCTGTATTTCTCTCCGCTGGCTTCACGGATTTTCTGCAAGGTATCAATGATAATCAGCTTGGTATCCGTATGCTCCCGCACAAAGCGATGAAGCTGGTCAAACAGCCCTGCGCCCAGTTGATTTGCACAGGTGGCAAAGTGTAGCTTCTCCGTCCCCTCCACTCCGAACATACGGAACAAACGCTCCTGCAAACGCCTGTAATCGTCCTCTAAGGCCAGATACAACACCGTGCCTTTATGCACCTCATGTCCCCAGAGGGGCTTTCCGGTGCTGACATGGTGGGCGATCTGCGCCATCAGAAAGGACTTGCCCACCTTGGGCGCTCCCACAAAGAGGTAGGTTCCCGGATAAAGCAGGTCATCAATTATCGGCTGTTTTGGTTGAAATACCGTGTCATACAGCTGATTCACGGTCATGGTAGCCAGATAGGACGGATCGCTCATCCGCTGCATCTGACGGAACATTTCCTTCTGTTCTTCCGGCAAGGGATTCCATCCCTCCGGCGCAGGTGGCGCAATGCCCCCTGCCATGTTTTCTTTGGTATTCATCAATTATCATCACCTCCAATTTGCAGACCGTAGAACTTCTGTTGAAAGAACTGCGTGGGACATTTCCCGGCAATGGTGTGATACCCCATGCTTTTCAGTTCTTTGTTCAGGTCACGCACGATCTGATAAGACTTGCTGCGGCTGACCTTCAAAATCTGCTGGACTTCTTCTGCTGTAATAAACTGTGCTCTCATAGTACCTCCCATGTTCAAATAAGCTGATTTGCGCATTTTTCATTCGCTCACTTTCTTTTCAAAATCAAAATGCGCACTTTTGATTCGCTTTTATTATATGCACAGAAAATACTTTTGTCAAGTCCTGCGGAATATAAATATGCACTTGAAATTCGTATTTATTTGTGATATGATATGGACGAGGTGAATTATTTATGGATAATTTCGATTATTCCGCAATCGGCCAGCGGATCAAAACACTACGAAAACACAAAGGGCTGAACCAAACGCAACTGGCAAACCTGCTGGGCAAGTCTCTGCGCACCGTACAGAAATATGAAACCGGAGAAATCGAGGTTTCCATTGATGTTGTAAACTCTTTGGCAAAAATCCTCGATACCACGCCGACCTTCATTCTGGGCTACGAGACCAACACTGCGCCCATCAGAAATCTTGCCGATGTACTGAATTTCCTTTTTGAACTGGACAAGGCGACTTCGCTGAAATTTGATATTGATGTGAAAAAGCCCCCTCGCAGCAACGAATGGACCTGCTCTATCCGCTTTAACGGAAAGGAAATGGATGCGGCACACAACGCTGATATGTGCCTGTTTTTAGAGCAATGGGAAGAAATGCGTGAGGAATTGCGCTGTTATGCTGCCACCCCTGCCAACTTACATAAGTGGCAAGAGCAGACCCTTGCTTACTACACAGCTTCTTCCGTGGAATGTGTGGAACCGGAAGAACTGGACGAAGATGAGCGTATCGCTCGACATAACGCATACTTAGAGATGCAGTACGGCTCCAAGAAAGGAGAATGAGAGGAAATTAAGGTCTGACATTGAAAGATAAGGAGATTTTCATGTCAGTAACAAAGGACAAAAACACAGGAAAATGGATGTCCCAGATCCGCATCAAGGACTGGACAGGAAAAGAGATTCACAAAAAGAAAAGAGGCTTCTCTACCAAGAAAGAAGCCTTGCAATGGGAACGTGATTTTACCAATCAGGCAAACGGCAGCCTGGGTATGAGCTTTACGGATTTTATCCAGCTCTACATTCAGGATATGGAGAAGCGCCTCCGAGCGTCCACTGTGGCGAATAAGCGCTTTCTGATTGATTTGAAAATCGTTCCGTTCTTCGGGCGTTTCCCGCTAAACGAAATCAAGCCCACGGACATTCGCAGATGGCAGAACGAGCTGACCAGCTACCGTGATGAAAAGGGCAGATCCTATTCCCAGACCTACCTTAAAACCATAAACAATCAAATCACAGCCATCTTCAACTACGCCGTCAAATATTACGGCTTAAAAGAAAATCCCTGCCACAAAGCAGGGAGCATGGGAAAGAAGAACGCTGATGAAATGGAGTTCTGGACAAAGGATGAGTTCGCCCGATTTATCGAAGCCCTGAAAGACCGCCCGGCAAGCCATGCGGTGTTTATGACGATGTATTACACCGGCATCCGTGAGGGCGAACTGCTAGCTCTCACACCGGCAGACATTGACTTCACCCAAGGCACACTGAGCATCAGCAAAAGCTATCAGCGAATGAACGGCAAGGATGTCATCACGCCGCCCAAAACGCCCAAGAGCAACCGAGTTGTCACCATACCGGAGGTTTTGAAAACCACTCTGCGTACTTATATGAGCCGCTGCTACGGACTCCAGCCGGATGACCGACTGTTCCCCTACACCAAGAGCTTTCTCTACCATGAGATGGAATACGGTGTGCAGCAGTCCGGTGTGAAACGAATCCGTGTGCATGATATTCGTCACAGCCACGCCAGCCTGCTGGTGGAGATGGGCT
>ERZ1673750.1413-NODE-1413-length-12000-cov-4.243951_pt1 | contig 12000 bp, 9 predicted proteins | sample MGYA00580203_ERZ1673750 | MGnify/ENA primary metagenome ERZ1673750 (study PRJEB41218, sample SAMN15661763) | gut metagenome | host: Homo sapiens | place: Canada: London | collected 2015-08-20/2019-03-30 | study: EMG produced TPA metagenomics assembly of... | reverse complement strand
GTTTGCTCTGCTTTACAACAATCTAAAAGGACGTATCATTCACATTAACAAATTTAAAGATAAAATTATATTTACGGTAGATGTTGCTATTCCTTTGACAGAAAGTGATTGTAAAAACGATCACATAGAATTTGTTGATGCAATTGAAGATGGAACACGCATAAAATTTGATGTACTTGCTTTTGATGAGGAAATGTCTGAAGAAGATCGTGAGAGGACTATAGTACCATTTCAACTTGCCTATGCAGTTTCAATTCATAAAGCACAGGGCTTAGAATATAAATCGGTGAAAGTTATCATCCCAAGCATCAACGCAGAAAAAATTACACACGGTATTTTCTATACCGCAATAACTCGTGCAAAAGAACAATTAAAAATCTACTGGAGTTCCGAAACAATGCAGAAAATTGTTGCTGGCTTTTCTGAAGAAATCTCACGACAAAAGAGTCTATCGATTATTAAGGAAAAACTACACCAAAACGAGATATAAAGACAAAAAGTATATCTACCTAATGTGGGTGTTTTAAGTCAGGTGACTTCTCATACGAACACCACCTCTGCATTAACAACTTCTGTTACCCTCTCCCGAATATTATTCATCCTGCGCACCCATTCCATTTGGTTCTCCGCCTTAAGCTGTTCGGTAACGCTTTTCTTTTCAGCGTACTCTTTCACCAACCGGAGAAAGAGGGATTGGGCTTCTTCCTCTATATCAGCAAGGTGGGAACGGAGTTTGCCGGAAGTGAGCAGGTTGCAGCAGAGACTTTTATGGTGCTGTTGCAAATATCGCTTACGGCGCTGTCCCCACAAACCGATGGGGCGTTCTTCTTCGGCGGGTAATGTGAGGTTGGGCAGACGATAGTCGCCCTGCATGGTGTATGTACCGCCCGTTTGTTCAAATATTGTTTTATCCATAATGAAAACCTCCTTTGATACTATTATTGTACCAAAGGAGGTTTCTGTTCACGAATGTGCGATTTTGATTATCGCACATTGTATATTGAAAAAATTAGTCAACTACAATTTAGTCAATCGTAATTGACTAAATTGTGATTCGGCAGACCTTTCATTCTTTCAGATAGCTTGCAAACGGTGCGTCATCGCTGCAAAAGGTATCGAAAATCATTTTTGCGCCGAGGCGGAAGCCGACAAGAAAGGAATCAAGGCCGCTTTCGCCCATCAGTTCTCCGTAAGCGTTGCAGAAATCGAGGAACAGCTTCTTTTCCTCACCACTTAAACGCTCGGTCAGCTTCTCTTCCAACTCGTTTATGTCTTTTGAAACCTTAAGATTATGACTACCCTTTCGGTATCCTCTGGCTTGCGGATCAACATTTCCGTAGTACAGCTCTTCCAGAAAATTTGTCATTACTCCGCACCGCCTTCCGCCTGTTTCTGCCTTCGCCAAGCCGGGAAGCGTTTCAGCGTCCAGATATGCCAGTCGGATTTGCGGGTGATGGAGCGGCAGTCGGGAGAGCAGAGAAACTCGATGAGATACACCTTCGGGATATGGTTGACATTGCTGCGCTTGAAGGCTTTCAAAATGCCGCTTCCGCACCAGTTGTTGACGGCGGTCTTGCTGTAGCCGGTGAGCTTGCAGACCTCGGCGGCGGTCAGGACGTCCCGATAGGACGCAAGCAGGGACGCATAATACGCATGTAAATCCTCCAAGACCTCCGGCGGGAGATGGATTTCCATTTTAAGCTCGTAGCGCCCCCTGTACCAGCCCTTCGGCGCGGCATACGCCTGCGGGAAGAGCTTGCGGTCCTCCAAGTAGGCGATCACATCCTCCTTTTTAATTTGATAACAGCGGGTCTGCTTGCCGGTATAGTAGCAGGGTATCTTTCCGCTTTGCAGCAGATACCGGGCAGTGGATTTGCTGATGTGGCAGATCCGGTAAAGCTGGTCTTTTGTGATTCGGTCGGGAACATCGTCCCAGTTGATGGCTTCGTTGTTCATGGCAATACACCTTTCAAAATCAGATTTGCCGGTGTGACTGTCCTTGTATTGCCTTGTTATACGTTGTTCTTTCCGTTCTTTCCGCAGTTCTTTCCAAAAATGCGGATTTTGGCGCATTTTCCGACGCATTCGAGCTTGCCCGAAACACCGGACTTTTTCGGGGTTTCGGCGTAAAAAATCCAGTATTCATGCGGCTTTTCACCGAGGACGAGGCTGACAGAACCTGACACGAAACTAACTAAACCTGACACGCACTTTATAAAACTCGAAATCAGTTGTACCTCACGGTACCGTGGTTCGAATCCCACCCGCTCCGCTACCTCGTCGTCACAGACTTTGTATTGTTCGTGATGACTTTTTTATAAAAAGTCATCAGCCCACTCACGCCGTCGTTCCTCCTCACCCCAAAAAGTTTTATAACTTTTCGGGGACCCCATTATCCAGTAACCATGCGGGTTGCGGATTTCTCTTTTTTTGTGCTCACCTCAAAAATCACCCTCATTTCGACTGTTCTTTCCAAAAATTTGGAAAGAACAGCTTTTGTGTTATTCCGCTATGTTTCCCATCAATGATGCTTCCCATTTGCTTGTGAAATTCTTCGCCTGTGGCAATCACGTCCGTGTTTGGCTTTGATACCACCTCGTTTCCTTGCAGAGGATTTTTCCGCTTTTTAGCAAATACTGCGCCGTGGATTTGCTGATATGTCAGATTTGATCGGGTTATTCTTTTGGAATGACGGCGAGAAGTTCATTCCAGTTGATTGCATAATTGTTCATATGAAAAGTGGAGGCGGGATATCGGGGGAGATATTAAGGAGGATGTGTGATGATAAGCGTGTGGAGACCATAGAAGCGCACGAGATGCAGAATCATGCTCTAACAAAGAGCTTCGGTTTGGTTGGCATCGGGCCGGACACTGCGGCCTTCTCATCCTACGGTTGCGGCCTCTGTTCACTGATTATGAGCGTTCTTTTTAACTGGCCAATCTTTATTTGATTTGGACGAATAGGCAACTCCGGCGCGTTTTAGATCCTTTGATGTGGAAATACGGTGACAGAGAAGTTTTATAAATAGATCAATTTTGCTACTTATATATTATAAAACTGTTGCTTTTCTTATGCTGTCCTGTTATTATATCCTATAAGATTTATATATTGATCAAAATTTTACGCATTTTTGGAATCGTATTTACATTATGAAATTTTGTGGTGAAATGTATGGCTTATCACAGCTCTAAGAATGTTCTGCGCCTTTTGAAATCATTTAATACGCAATGGGAAAACGGCGGATTTTCTCCGCCGTGCCCGGGCTTCAGACGATCCGCCTTTTATATTGCCGAGAAATGGTATGTAAAGAATTATACGAAACCCGTTTTGATTGAGGGGGGGCACGCTTTTGGGAAAACAACTCTTTTAAAGCAAATGCTTGCCGCCTTGTTGGAGCGCGGAGTCCCGCCCGGAAATATTTTGTATCTTTCCTTTGATTATCCGCTCACAAGAAATAAATCTGCGGCGGAAATTATTGAGATCTATCGCCGGGAATCCTGCTCCGGCAGCCCGCTCTTCTGCCTTCTGGATAATGTAGAGTACGCATCTGAATTTGTTGATTTCTGCAAAACAGCCGGAGGGGGAACGCACGTGCACGTGCTCGCCGCTTCATCCGCGCATATTGACGGGCTTAACGGAACCTGTCCTTTCATCCGCTATATTCCCATGTCAGGAATAACATTTTATGAATATTGCGAATATCACGGTTTTAAGCCAGACGAAAGAACGCCGTTTGTCTATCCCGCCGATTTTCACACGCAGGATGTTTCAGTAATCACTGCCATGCACAGAGGGTTGGAACCACTCAGCAGATATTTGGAAGATTACATCAGGAGCGGCGGCTATTTTGATCCGAACGGCGGCGCAACGGATGAATTACTTTATGCGAAAGCCGTAGATAAAACGCTGATGCGGGATATTCCGCTGTTGTTTGATGTGAGAGGCAATACGGATGTGGAAAAGGTTTTTGTCTATCTGTGCTATCTTTCTTCAGGGACCATCTCAGTCAATTCTATTTCAAAGGCGCTTAGGATCAGCCGGGCTACAGTGGAACGATATATCGACTATTTTGAAAAAACGAATCTCATCACCATCCATGAGTCAATGGACTGGGAAACGCTCAGTAGTGTGAAGGGGTTTAAAAAGATTTATATCAACAACTACCGTATGCGCAACTGCGCGCTGAATGTGGGCGGAGCCGATACGGCCGCATTTGACACAGATATAAAAAATGCGGTGAAGGTATCGTTTATTATGCATTTTAGGCAATTCTTTCAGGATGGAACGGCATTGGGCTTTTTTAAAAAAAATGCCGCTGCGAAACGGACGGATATTGTGGTGCGTTTTCCTGACAAAATCAATGCGCTAATCAATGTGCAGTATGCCGATCAGGTTCAGCTGCGCGCGAATGACTGGTTGTTGACGTTAGCAGATAAAACCTATCCCAATTATCTGGTGACAAAAAAAGCGTCGGATTACGGTATGGTATATCTCGAGGATGGCAGAAGCGTATGTAAAATTCCGGCCTATGCAATCCTTTATCTGTTCGGTTATTTTGAAAAATATAGACCAATGTTAAGAGGAGACGAAAACGATGATTTATGACATTTGTACCGACAATTACAGTGCATTTCAAATTTTTGAGAAAAACAAGCTCAAGCCGCGCGCATATTTTATTCCGTTTCAGGATAGAAAAAGCTCAGAAACGGTAAGCCTTTGCGATGAACGGTATAAAAGCAACCTTGTAAAAGTGTTAAACGGTAAATGGGATTTTAAATATTATCCGAAATTTTCGGATATGCCGAAGAGGTTCGACACGTCGATAGTGGATTTTGACGAAGTAAATGTTCCGTCAATGTGGCAGTATACCGGATATGAAAAGCCGTATTATATCAATCAGAATTATCCGTTTGGTAGGAAGCCGCCCAAAATTCCGACAGACGACCCCGTTGGACTTTACAAAACCATCAGAAACGGAAAGTGGACGCCATTGACTGTGGACAATATCTATAACAGCGTAGGTGTTTACCGCAAGAAAATCGAAATTTCCGATATAGAAAAAATATTTATAATCAGTTTTCTCGGCTGCTCCTCCTGCCTTGAATTATATGTTAACGGCAGTTTTCACGGTTACAGCGAAGGGTCTCACAACACCGCTGAATTTAATATTACCGATAAGCTTGGTAAGGGCGAAAATGAAATCGTTGTTGTTGTGCATAAATGGTGCAACGGAACTTACCTGGAAGCGCAGGATATGTTCAGAAGCAACGGGATTTTTCGCGACGTACTGCTGTTTGTCCACGATAAGAGTTATGTCTATGATTATTCCGTTAAAACGCCGTATCAAAACGGTAGATATTCGCTTGAAATAAAGGCGAAAACCGTTGGCGACGGTAAGCTGTATGCAGAGCTTGTAGATAACGGAAAAGTGCTTGCAATTTCCGAGGTAGACGGCGAAGCCCAATTGACGGTTGGCGTTGTCAAAGAGTGGAACGCCGAAACACCATACCTTTATGATTTATTCTTTACCTTAAAGGATAGCAGCGGAACTGTTATAGAGTGCATCCGTCAAAAAGTTGGCTTCCGCCATATCAATATTGACGGAGAGATATTTAAGCTTAACGGCAGAGCAATTAAAATAAAGGGGGTCAATCATCACGATACTAACCCGAAAACTGGATATTATATGACTCCGCAAGATATTCTAAAAGACTTAACATTGATGAAAAGCCACAATGTAAACGGCGTCAGGACTTCGCATTATCCGCCCGACCCGCTGTTGATTCAGCTCTGCGCCGAGCTTGGTCTTTATGTGATTGACGAAGCGGATATCGAAACCCACGGCTGTAACCTCTGGCCGATTCACAACATAAACAAAATCAGCAATCATCTGAAATGGAAAGAGCATTACTGGGATCGCGTTCATCGGATGTATGAACGCGACAAAAACAATGCGTCGATTCTGATGTGGTCTTTTGGGAACGAATCCGGCGGATACAAATGTCAGGATTACTGTTACACAAACCTCAAAGCGCTGTGTGCTGAAATTCCCTGCCATTACGAAGGCGTTATACACACCAGGCGTCAGGCCTACGACGTAATATCGGAAATGTATGCGGAGCCGGAATATTTAAAAAAGATAAGAGACGGTTTTTCACCGTGGAGCAACTATCCGGCTGTGTTTCAAACGCTTTTAAAAGCGTATCACGTTCAGTTTTATCCTACCGATTGGCTCAAGGGAAAGGGCTACGCAGGAAAGCCCTATTTTCTGTGCGAATATGCGCACGCAATGGGCGTTGGCCCCGGAGGGCTTGAGGATTATTGGCAGGTTATTGATTCCTCAGATAGATTTATGGGTGGTTGTATTTGGGAATGGGCTGACCACGCGATTGACCATGAGGGCGAAAAAATAAAATACACCTACGGCGGCGACCATGGCGAGCCGTTCCACGACGGTAATTTCTGTGTGGACGGTCTTGTTTTCCCTGACCGCACGCCGTCCTCAGGCGCGCTGAATATGAAGCAGGTTTACCGCCCTGTGCGTGCACAATATAAAGGCGGCGCGCTTATCTTTAGGAATACAAATTCCTTCCGCGATACAGGATATCTAAAAATTGCATATGCCCTCCAGTTGGATGGCAGGATTCAGAAAACATATGTACTCGATCAGGCGATACCGGCGGGAAAATGCCTGTCCATTGCTTTTGATACGCAGGCAGCAGAGGGCGACTGCTTTATTAATATTAGATACGACGACCGGTGGAGCGGCGAAAATATCGCGTTTGAGCAGCTTGCAGTTCGGGAGAAATTGCCGAATATGAAAATAGGCTCGGCCGCGCCCCTGATGGAGAAGGACGGTTCCTATCTTTTTGAATGCGAAAAAGGCGAATATCATTTTGACAGACAGAGCGGCTTGCTGTCAGTCATCCTTGTCAACGGCAAAAATCTGCTTTCCACAGGCAGCGCCGTCCACACAAACATTATGCGCGCGCCGATGGATAATGATATGTATATCACACCCAAGTGGCGTGAGCACGGATATTATGATATAACGGAAAAAACTGAAAAGGTAGTTGCAAAGAACGGTGCAGTTTATACTGCAACACTTTTGTGCTATGGTGGGCAGCCGATTTTCAGAAGCGAACAAGATTGTAGAATTGACACAGCGGGGAATCTTTCTGTCACTTGTACGCTCACACCGTTAAAGGAGGATCTACCCGAACTTCCGCGCTTCGGGAAGGTGCTTTTTGCTGATCGCTCTTTGAAGAAGGTCATCTATTATGGCAGAGGCGAAACGGAATGCTACAGCGATTTTAAAGAGCAGTCAGCCGTTGGCATCTATACCGCAAGACCGGAAGAACAATCCTGCCCCTACATTTTCCCGCAGGAATACGGTAATCACACCGATGTCAGATATGCGCGGCTTGTGTTTGAGGGCGATCAGGGCTTTACAATTCGAGCGGTGGGTAAGCCGTTCCAGTTTTCGGTGAAGGACACGGATGACCAATCGCTCTACCGGGCGAAACACCGTGAGCAGATTAAAAAACAGCCGTTTTATCAGTTGACTGTTGACGGCTTTCTGCGGGGTGTGGGTTCCAACAGCTGTGGCCCCGGGCCGGCAAAGCATCATATCATTGAGGCTGACAAACCGCTCGCCTATTCCTTTATGATTTCACTCGATAAGGTTGGAGATAAAAATGTTTGAGCAAACTGTTGAAAAGGCGCGGGGAGCTGTTACCAATGTCATGCGCCACTGGTCAAAGCCCGCCAAAGGCAACTATGTTTCATATAAGGAAATATTGAATCTCGGTATAGGTGGAATGGGCGTTCAGTTCTTTACAATAGTGCTTGCATATTTTTCGTTGTCCTCATCAAGCACTTTGATGGGCGCGACGCTCGGAATACAGCCGATGCATATGCAGTTTATCGGCATACTGATGAGTGGCCTTGGCACGCTGATCGCAATCGGCCGAAATGCAATGATGGATAACACGCATACAAAAATAGGCAAATTTCGTCCGTATATTATTTTTTCAGGCATACCGATACTGGTTCTTGCATTTATCTTTGTTTTTCTTGACTTTGATAAAATGTCCTATATCCAAAAACTCTCATATGCCACAGTTTTCACCTTTGCGATTGGCTGCATACTGCCGTTTTATTCTGATTCCTATAACTCGCTGCCATCGGTTATCACCCCGAACAGCGAGGAACGCGGAAAAATCGTTGCAATCAATGCCTTCCTGTATTCGGTTGCCCCCACAATTTATCATTTTATTGTGCCGATACTTGCCGATAAAACGGGAGGATACACTGATATTCGCACTTATAAATGGGTTGTAATGCCGTTTGCAGTTGTCGGTCTCGGTCTGGGCATGTTCGCCGCGTTCGGCACAAAAGAACGCATTGTTGTTCCGAAAACATATATACCGAAGGTGAACACAATCAGAAGCTCACTCGGTGTTTTCAAAAATAAATACTGGGTTATCACTACAATTTCGGCCACAATCGGTTTTTTGGAGGGCGGTATTTCAAACCTTTTAAACTGGTCCTTTATGTATGACAGTCAGAATTATAAGCTGATGGGCGTGGTGAATACAGTTCTTGGCACATCTGCAACAATTGCATTTATCCTTGCGCCGATCCTAATTAAAAAAATCGGGGCAAGGGGCGCGCTTTTGTTAAAGGAAGGAATGAATATTGTTTTTATTGCCCTTATGCTGATAAGTTATAAAAATATCTATTTCTTCTTTTTAGCATGGTATCTTAATCAGATTTTTTCTTCGCTCGTGCTTGTTGTCAATCCTGTAATCGGCGCCGACACAAAGGATTATCATCAGTATATCAGCGGAGAGCGTATTGATATGACATTCAGCACGGCGCAAATGGTGCTTACCCCCATCGGCTATCTCACAGGTATGGTAATTCCTTATTTCTTTGAGTCCTACGGAATTACGCAGAACTATGATATTCTGTTTGACCCAATGGTGCGCGATAACGTATTCAGAATTCTGTGTATTTTAGCAATTATTGGAGCTTTTTTGCAGTTCGCGCCCCTTGTTTTTTACGATTTAACGCAAACGAAGCACCAAAATATAATCAGAGTGTTAAAGGTGCGTGCAATGTTTGAAGACTATTCAAACGGCGTTATGACGGACGAGGACTTGAATGACACAATGAGTCAGGTGGAGCGTTCAGAAGGCTATTACTATGGAGCAACTCCTGATACGAATTTGCTTTTAGACAATCTCAAACGAGCCAAAAAACTCCCAAAATCGACAAAGGACGAGCGAGCTGTGCGTAAGACTGAAATCAGAAATGCCAAGAAAGCACTGTCTGAATCCAAAAAAGCCCTGCTTGAAAAAGAGTCGGCAGAGATCCTTATCAATGAACTGCACAAGTTTGATACGCCGTCCTTCCAGTTTCGCATCAATCTTTCTAGAAAGCTAACCGAACGGCAGGTTGATGCCTTGGATATTAAAAATGGCGAGTATCTTTCGGCGGCAATGAGTCTACCCGAAGGTACAAAACAAGAAAGATCTTTCAAAAAATCGGAAATCAGACGGGCTCGCAGAATTGAAAAAATGCCTATAAAAATTGCAAAAAAATACCCAAATGGAATTGCAGAGCCAAATCCCAAGGAACTACCGCAGGCGCTTATTATGCCTGATGGTACTAAAGAGGAAAGAAAAGCCAAAAGCCGCGCCGTCAAAGCCGCAGAGCGTAGCATTAAGCGCTATCATACCATTGCAAATGAATATGTTCAGGCGCAGAAGCTCTTGATTTCCTTTGAAAACTACGGCAAGCTGGAAGAAATTAGACAGCTTTACAAACAAAAGTTGCAAAAGGTTGAAAGTGAGGCTGTACTATGAAAAAAACATTAAAAATCCTCGTGGTGGTTTGCTCTATGCTTCTTTTGGCAGGCGCATTTAGTTCCTGTGCGAAAAAAATTCCAACCGACAGCGCATATTCAAAACTTCGTGATGCTCTTGAAAGCTCACTCCAATATAAAACGTATTACATTCAGGAAATGATTACGCACGACAAACTACTTGACAAAACCACGGTAAATCTGCGGTGCGAGCTTGACAAAAATTATCAGCCTATTTTGAAAAATGGAAGATTGTCGGATTACAAAGCGGAGATTCATTTCAGCAAAAACGACTTGGCAGTAGCCGATATTTTTTGCGGTGTTTCAAAATCCTCCACTGGAGAAGAAAGGGATTTGCTTTTCCGTACAAAATACGAAGAGCAAAACGGCAAAAGCAAAGCCGTTTCCAAAACCATGCAGGCAATGCCGGTTGAGAAGTTTATTGAGGGGAACGAATTCAAAAACAATTATTCAATAGAGCACTTTTTAAGTGAGCTTAACGGCATGACGGAGGCTGATTTTCACTTTTCGGCAGATACGGCAATAGCGGAAAGTAAAAACCATTTGACTGTGATCGGGTTTTCGATAACTGATGGCTATTTACAGCGTTATGAAAAAGAAAAAGGAAAAAAATCTGTGTTTGCAGGCTCAGATCGTATTGAAATTGAGCTTATTTACGGAAGAATAGCTTCCGTTGTAACGTTTTGCTCATATAGCGATAAACAGTTTCATCAGACCTTTGAAGAATCGCCGTATAAGCTGTTTATCACGTATTACGGCCCTAAATTTGAGATTCCCCATTTCGACTCGACAACTGACCAAAACGCTCTTGAATGGACACAAATATAATGTATTTGGAAAGGAACTGAGAATATGAGAGACGTTCTATTTACACTGTCTGTCAAGAAAAAGCCGTTTTTCATCGTGTTGGCTATATTCACCGTCGTGCTGGTTATTGCAGGCATCGTGCTGTCTGTCGTGCTGTATAAGCCTTGGTATAACGGTAAATGGAGCGGCGGCTTTTCTGCAAAGGACTGCTTGAGTTTTATCAAAAAAGGCGAGGATTTAAAAATTCTACAGATCAGCGACCTGCATGTGGATCACACGAATGGACAGCATGATTTGATTTGGAAAAATTTGGAGTATTTAGTATCCAAAAGTGATATCGATCTCACGGTTATTACCGGAGACTGGACCAGCGATGCGGATAATCTGCCGGCTACCGAAACGCTGATTGAGGTCATGGAGCGTTGTAGTAAGCCCTGGGCAGTCATTTTCGGCAACCACGATTCGCAGGGTAAATTAAGCCGTAAAGATTTGGCCTCGCTTTTTGAAAAGGCGGAGCACTGCCTTTTTGCACGCGGACCGGAGGATTTAAGCGGTGTTGGGAATTATGTAATAAACGTATATAATCATCAGGATCCATCGCACCTTGACGCATCGCTCATACTGCTTGATTCGCATACCGACACAAACCGGACGCTGCAATACGAGCCGATTTACCGGGATCAGGTAAAGTGGTACGAAAAAAATATTGTTGGACTCAGCGCCATTTACAGTGCGCAGAAAAACAACCAAGCAACGGTGCTTCCGAGCCTTCTTTTCCAGCACATTCCCCTTAAAGAATATGAAACTGCGTGGAATGAAGGTAAAATTGATACCTCAAAGCACCTGCATGGTAGTAACAATGAGGATGTTTATTCTCCTGTAGTAAATACAGGCTTATTTGATAAAATAGTCGCCGCAGGCAGCACCAAAGGCGTATTCTGCGGCCATGACCACGCCAACGACTCGGCCGTTTCGTATCAAGGCGTATTGCTGGCCTATGCTGTGCAGAGCGGCATCTGCGAAAGCGATCCCTACGCTCAAAAGATGAAGAAGGGCGGCAATCTTATCACGCTGAAAGAGGACGGGACGCTGACGATCAGCCAGGTTTTTCATGAATTTCCCTATGAAATAAAAGAATAATAGGCATTCTCCCTTTCTCTAAAAATGCGCAAAAGGATATGTTAAAAATAAAGTTCATTCTATGGAGCAGCGAGGGGTTTATATGAAGCAAAGGTGGCTTGACAGCGCGGTTTTTTATGAGGTATATCCCACAAGCTTTTATGATGCAAACGGTGACGGG
>ERZ1673750.1397-NODE-1397-length-12168-cov-7.539586_pt1 | contig 12168 bp, 7 predicted proteins | sample MGYA00580203_ERZ1673750 | MGnify/ENA primary metagenome ERZ1673750 (study PRJEB41218, sample SAMN15661763) | gut metagenome | host: Homo sapiens | place: Canada: London | collected 2015-08-20/2019-03-30 | study: EMG produced TPA metagenomics assembly of... | reverse complement strand
TCACCAAGCATAACGGCGATGTGACGGTCCGTCATGTACAGACGTATCGGAACGACAAGCCCTTCGGCTTTGAGCGAGAGTCCTCCGGCACCAGAAGGCTCATTGAGATCCTGCCGATATTCTTGGATTTATGGATGCATGATTCCTGCACGTGGGTTCTGGATGAGATGGAGCGTGAGTTCCATACCGAAATGACATGGGCTTTACTGGAGGGATTCCTTGAGAACTGCGGACAGCGGACTCGCAAACAGGCTCTGTTGAACACGCACGACTTGATGCTCATGGACCAGGATCTATTCCGTAAGGACGAGATCCTCGTCGCCGAGCGTGACAATGATGGAGTCTCGCACCTAATATCATTGGGCGATTACGAAGGGATCCGCAATGATCTCGATCTGCGGCGCAGTTATCTTGACGGCCGTTTCGGCGGACGCCCCGACATCAATGCCAACGAGTTCGAAGAGGCTATCAATGGCGGCAAATAGGAACTCTAGAGGTCTCGGTCGTCCGAGTAGACAGCAACTCCAACAGCGTAAACTGTATATAGTCGTTGGAGAGGGCGAAATCACCGAAAAAGAGTATTTCGCCCTCTTCGACAACCAACCCAGCGAGTACAGGCTCATATATGTTTCCCTCAAGAATCATCACGGTGGCAACACCAACGAACTTGTCAAGGAGATGAACAGACAGGCGAACAAGCATTCGTCCCCTTCCTCGGCTGCACCCACGGAATACTGGATTGTCGCCGATGTTGAGCGTGCAGAAACGGCGAGAGACCTCAGCCCCCTGTTTAGATGGGTGCAACGAAGCCCCAATAATCATTTGGGGCTGACCAACCGGCAGTTCGAGAATTGGCTGCTGCTTCACTTCCAGAGGGGCATGGCCAGTGAGCGTCCGGCCCGTGATTTGAGTAAATACATCCAGGGATTCAGTGAAAAGTCGAAGCATATCCGCGGGAAAATCCAGTTGGAACATGTTTTGATAGCCCTTGCCAACGCCAAGACTGCCAATGTCATCGTGACCGATAAGCCCGGTGGAATGCAGGACATTTCCCTCAATCACACGTCACTGCCGCGCCTGATTCAGAACTTGGTAGGAAACGATTGAGATACGCTCCGGTTTCGTTCCGCATTCCTGCTGTCTGACTGTACGTACGGTGGCGTCAGTGATTGCTGACCTCGTCAGTACCAATACTCCTGATACCACATATCCGCATACGGGTCGTAGTCCTGCGTTGCTTCGTACGCCTGCGGCACCTGACCGCGCATTAGCGGGCTATGGTCGGACTCCTCCACATCGAAGAACTCGGTCTGGTATAGGTATCCGTCTCCCGCGGTCATGTCATACTGCACAAGCTGATAGTCATGCAGCAACTGTTTGGCCGGCTTCGTCAGCGTATCCGGATCGATGATGGCGCCGTTCTCATCCAGATAGGTGGCTTCGCCTTCGCCCCATCCCACGGCGGCGCTTCCAACACGGCTGATGGAGGGAATCTCCCGCTGCAGTTCCGTCAGCAGCGCCAGATACGGGGAGATCGTGGCGTTCATGTGTTCCGCCGCCAAGGACATGCAGTAGTTCGAGGAGGAGAACGCGGTGTGCTCCCCGGACACCTTGCCGTTGGCGCTTGCGGAAGCTTGGTTCGACCAGATGAAGTAGTCGGTTTCGTGCAGCGTCAGTGTATTGTCCATATCGGCGTTGGCCGTGGTGTAGATGCTCGGCAGGTGATCGCCGTAGAAGATCACGGTCACGGGCTTGTCGATGGTGTTCAGCGTGTTCAGGAACTCCGCCGTCGCCTGATCGGTCAGGCTGAGTCCCTTGGTGTAGTTCTCGATCTGCCAACGTTCGTTGTCATCCAACGGGGAAAGATCGGCTTCCCTGAACTCGTTGGTTGCGTAATAGTCTCCGTAGCCGCTGTGGTTCTGCATGGTGACCAGCTGGATGAACTGCGGATGGTCCTGGCTGTTGATGGCATCGAGCACATTGGCGTATGACGCGGCATCGCTGACGTACGGTGAGGCGTCGATGTGGTCCTGGTGTTCGATGGCCGGATCGCTGTCCAACGTCAGCAGCTCGGAGAACCCGAATCGGTCGTAGTTGTGGTCCCGCAGATACATGTTCTTGTAGTACGGGTGGAACGCGACGGATCCGTTCTCGCCGTACTGTTCGGACCAGATCCGATTGAACGAATACGGTTCCTCCTGGGAGGGCACCAGCTGCTGGTAGACCGAAAGCATCGATTCGTCGAAGTTCGCCATGTTCAGACCGGTGAGCGCCTGATACTCGATATTGGCCGTGCCGCCACCGTACCCTGGGGAAAGCATGAGACCGGAGGTCGTGGCGTCCTTGATCGCCCTGATGTTCGGCATCGGATCGATGGAAAACGTCACGTCGGGAATGCGCGTGGGGTCGGAGAATGATTCGGACAGGATCATGACCACGGTGTTGTCCGTGAGATTGGCGGTGCGGGTGGCGTTGATGTCATCCGCTGCGGCCGCGTAACGTTTGGCGACAGCCTGCATGGTCTCTTCGGAGTACCCTTTCGGCTGCTCCATGGTTTGGGCATGGGAGAGCCGCAGGAAGTTGATCGCCGTGCCGTTGGATTGCGCATCGGCCATCGCGTTCCATGGCTGGGGCGAGTCTCCCAATTCGCGCGCCCACTGCTGCGCCCAGGAGTTCGGAACATTCAGGTTCCACGTGAACGAAACCAGCAGGGCCGCAGTCACTACAAACGCCGCAATGCGGGCGAGTACGGCAATGATATTCGTCACCCGAAGGAACCTTGACGGGCGCCAATGGCAGGGAATCAGGCCATTGCGTCGGTCGAGGAACTGCAGAACGAGGCAAATGACCACGAAGTATGTCAACCCGATGATGGCTGTATTCACCAGGTCCGTACCGTCCTCGGGGATGAACGACACGATCTCTCCGGTGTTGCCGCTGGAGATGAAACTGAGGTCGGCCGGGATGATCGGCTCGTTGCGCAGCAGGTATTTGAACCGGTTGGCTATCGAGAACACCACCATGACGGTGCCGAAGATGGCGGTGGCCACCCAGAAGCGGTTCAGGAACGTGACGACGACCAGATACATCAGACCCACGGCCAGAAAGTTCAGCAGAAACAGCCATTTGTCTTCCAGCCACATCTGGCTGACGAATCTGGTCAGCTGTCCCGCCATGGTGCCCATGATCCGAGTGGTATTGTCGACCTGCGCATCCTCCGCGTATTCGATGGGGTTATAGACGCTCCACTGCAGGAACAATACCGAAGTGGCTGTTACGGCAACGAACACGATGACATACAACGCGTATGACAGTTTGGGGCGTTTGCCCCATACCGTGCGGATGCTGCGACCGATACGCTTGAGAACCTGAACTGCGGCGGTAAGGCGTTCCCGCGTTGTCGGTTCGGCTTGTTCGGTTGGCGTTGGCGATTCGGTCTGCGGCTCCGTTTCGGCATCCACGACATCTGCGTTGTCTGCGTTGTCTGCGTTGCCTGCAGTGTCTGCGGCGTCTGTGTTGTCGACAGCCTGAAGTTCGTCCTCGTAACGGTGCAGGAGCGTGTCGAGGCGAGAGAGCTGTTTGCCGCGTTCTGCGACGTCGGCCGTCTGCCGCTTGTCCCTGTAACAACGCAGGAGCGAGGCAATGTGTGAGAGCGCGGTTGCGCGTTCGGCGTCATCAGCTACGCTACTGCTCTCGCCGGCGTTATCGGCATGCCTGTCCTCGTCGAGAGCCGTGGCCGTTTCGTTCTCTGCCTCGGCCTCGTTCATCTCCGAATCGCCAATGATTGTCTGCTGCATGTCACCGTCTATTTACCGAGTGTTCATCTACCGCAGAACATTGTAGCCTGTCTGCTCGGACGAACAGCTTCAACGGCGAATGGGGTGCGGATGTTTTCTTAGACGGTCATGCGACCTGTCCAAGACTTTTCCTGTATTGCATCGGGCTTTGCCAGCCCGGACTTCTTGATGTGTGTCCCATTGCAATGGACCAGATCGGCGATCATCTCATATCCCCACGCGGAATAATGAGGATGGCCGGTCTGTGGCGGTTCTCGCCAGTTTCAGAATAGTTGGACGACGTAGCAGTGTTGCAGCGCGGCCTCAATGCCGTCAGTCCGGCTATCGTGCTGGTGAACGTCTGCATGGGTCTTCTTCGGATGGTTGTTATCGTTCACTTCTCAAGATAATCGGATGTTTCGCTTCGCCGGGGTGAAGAATTCCGCGATTGGGTGGCGGTTTGGCGGCTGGCGTAACGGCGATTCCGTTACGCACTCGGGTGTCGCATTGCCGTGACGGGAATGCGGGGGAGACATCCCGCTGTTTGCAGCTGCGTTTCCAAGGCGTAAATTATCGGCGCCCGCATCGGCGGGAAGGTGCGTGTCGCCCGCGACAACGAAATATTTCCGAATCGCTTCCGAAAAAAATTGGTGCCAAGGTACCGAATTGTCCGACGCCGAACTGGGAATGCGTTGCGACGTAGGCGTGGTGAGGATACGACGCGACCGGAGGCACCTTGGTCGCTCTGCAAGAGAGGAACAAACAAAGATGAAACGACCGATGATTATTGCGAGTTCGCAGGAGGGTTCGAGACATGACCGGCAGTCATTGCGCGCGCGTGGTCGCCGTCTGCTGCTGAAAACCGTCGCAGTGGCCAGCGGCGTGGCCCTGTCGATGACGATGACGCTGGGCGCCGCGGGCAGCGCGTACGCTGATCCCTATACTAGCGACGCTGTCGCTCATACTGATGGGGTTGTTGTTAATGGGACCATTCCGGCCGGCCAGCTCTCCGTGGTGAATTTCCACCCGGTTTGGGGCAATAAGCAGGCCAACAAGGAAAGCATGCTCGACTACATTGACGAGGCTTCTGCGGCTGGAGTGAGGATGATTGTCTTCCCTGAGATGGCGTTGACCGGGTATGTATCATCCAGCGATCCGAATTCTCCTGCATATCGAATGGCTGTTTCCCAGGCCGAAACCACTGAAAGTCCCATCACCTTGGAATTGGCGTCGGCTGCGGACAAGTACGATATGTGGGTCATCTTCGGCACTCCCGAAAGGATTCCTGGCGATTCGGAGCATGCGTACAATTCCGCGTTCGCGGCCTCCCCAGATGGTACGGTGACGGCGTACCAGAAGATTTCGCCGGTAGAGGGCAGTTGGGCCACACCAGGTTCGACCCCTGTGATTCTGCAGACGCAATGGGGATTGGTCGGTCTGAGCATTTGCTACGACACGTATGCGATGCCTGAAATCGAACGGTACTATGCGGCGCAGGGTGTCAGCTTGTTGGTTAATCCGACCGCCACATCCCGTAGCTACACCGATATCGACGGCGATGGCGTCGCCGATGCGATTGGGTGGGAATGGTATTACCGAAATCGCCTCGAATCCATCGCCTCGCGTGACGGCCTGACCATCGCTAGCGCCGACTTGGTGGGCGCGGACGGCTACGCCGCGGACGGGGAGGCACAGCCGTATGATTTCCCGGGAGGCAGCGTCATCATGCAAGGCGCATTCGATGGCGGCGTGTATTACGCGGGCGAGAACCAAGATGGCACATTGCTGACCGGTGAGGCGGGCGCACTGACCAACAATGCCGATTTGCGGCTGAGCGTCGGCAGCACCACGCAGATCGCCAACGATTTCCACCCTGATTACTATGCGAAGTGGTATGACGAGCTTGCGGACATGCAGGAATCGGGTGATTCGCTGTCGTACTACTACGGCTCCGATGACGGTCCCACCGCGGCGGCAGCCAATGTCAGCGCCGTATGGGGTGACAAGCAGGCGAACGTCGACATGATGCTGCAATACGTTGACTATGCCGCATCGCAGGACGTCGATATCCTGGTCTTCCCCGAGACAATCCTGACCGGATACGACAGCACCGACCCAGTGGGTGCGAACGACGCACATACGGCGAATGCCGAGGTGAACAGGGAGCTCGCCTCCAGCGACGACTACATGCAGGTGGTTCTCGCCGAGAAGATCGTCGGTCCCGCAGGCGACACCAGCCGTGGCGAATCCGTTCAGCAGCTTGCCTCCGCAGCACAGCAGTACGACATGTACATCATCTTTGGCATGCCGGAGATGCCGGAGGGAGGTCCTATCGTGGAGGACGGTGTTGATAAGGTGTACAACTCTGCCGCGATCTGCTTCCCTGATGGCCATACCGAGTCGTTTCAGAAGATGCATCGCGCCGGTAGCGAGGAAACCGCATGGTCGGTGGCGGGCAGCACGCCCGTGATGATTGAGATGCCGGAATGGACCGATGCGGAGGGTAGTCCGTTGAAAGCGGGAGTCGACATCTGCCGCGACGGACATTTCTACCCTGAAATCGGACGTTATTATGCGGCAAAGGGCGCGTCGCTGCTGCTGCATCCGACTGCGACGACCGGCAATGCTTGGTACCGGGAGAACCGCATGGGCAGCTATACCGATCGTGATGGATTGGCTGTGGTGTCAACCAACGTCTGGGGTCCCGACGGGTATCCGCTGGATGCCGACGGAAACCCGATATACTCGGTGGACGAATCCGGTGAGACCGTTTCGTCCGGTAAGGAAGTGGCCGGATACAACTATTACGGCGTAGGTGCAGATCCGTTCCGCACATCCAGTCTAGTCATAACGCCGTGGTCGGGTCGAAACGGTATCTCTTTCGATTACGTGACCGGCAGTGCGCTGGATACGAGCGGCACAGGAAAGGGCGCGTCCGAAGTGACGTCCGTCGACATGACGTTTGCCCAGGGTGCCTATGATCCGGATAATCTGGAATTCCGTACGATGAACCTTTCCGACACGGGCTTCGACCTGACGAACTTCCAGGCCCGGCTGTATTCGCACATGTACGACACGCTCGCCGTCCGCTATGTTCCGGGGTATGTTTCGATGTACGACGCCATGTCGGCATTGGACAAGACGCCGTTGGACGAACCGATTGCGGCGGCCCGGACGGTGCTGGATGGGGAGTCCGGTTCGTATACCGACGATTCGCTCGCCGCATTGGTCTCGGTATATGAGGAGGCGCTGTCCCTGCAGGAGAACACCACATTCAGCAGCGAACAGGACGGTCTCGTCATGGTCGCCGCCGAACGGCTCGCCGACACGTTGGACGCCTTGGTGCCGGCCGACGATGGGCAGGGCGATGCCGGGGCCGGCAGCGATGCCCCCGGATCCGACGACATCACCGGGGCCGACGGTGACGACACCGGTGCGACGGCATCCGCCGCGGAGACCGGGGATGCGTTTGCGCGGAGCGGTTCCGACATCATCGCTGTTGTGGCCACCGCGATTGTGCTGGCTGGCGCTGGTGCAGGGGTTTGGCTGGGCCGCAGACGGGTGCGTCGGTGACGGCGTGACACCCCGGTGACATGAGCGGATCGGTCCGGTCTCACTGTAATGTGTGAGGTGGCGGGGCCGATTCGCCTGTTTTTCGCGTCTGCGCGCAGTTCAGGTGGCCAGGACATCGTCGTGATGGCATGTCCACGACTATCGGGCGGGGAGGCTCCTGCGGGATGATGACCTTTGGCGGTGGGAGGACGTGTATCCGTGCGCCGTCATCCGATTTGCCGGTGGCACAATGCGTGCCGAGTTGCTCATGGATGACGGAGTAGTCGGACGGCATGATAATCGAGTGGCATCGGACGCGCTACAACCAGCGGAGCAAGGCGTCGAGGCCGCCGTATGCTGTAATACAAGGAAATCCGGCGGGCAAACGGCGGTCGGCCGTTCTTCCCGTCGGATTTCCTAATCAGTCGTCCCCGTCAGCGGCGCTTCCTGCGCGCGAATGCGCACGCTCCGCCGAACGTGATCGCGACCATGGCAGCGAACAGTGCCGGCAGCGTCGCCGAGCCGGACTGCGCCAACGGCTTGGTCACGTTCGCATCTCCGGCCTGATTGTTGGGGTTGTTCTGGCCGGATTGGTCGATGGGGCTGTCTGAATCGGGCGATTGACCGGAATCATCCGGATCGGTGGGATCCGTCGGGCACGGTACGACCTCCGCGGTCGGCGGATCAATGGCCTTCGTTCCCCAGAACGCGACGCGTCCGGTCTGATACTGCGCATCCGGACCGGCATCGGGGAACACGTCGCCGCCCACGCCGGTGAAGAACATCGCGTAGTCGCCGGTTTCGGTGGTCTGCGTACCCAAGGTGGCCGTGTACGAGCCATGGAGCAGGCTGCCTTCCTCGGCGGTGTCGATGGTCATGGACACCGCGGTGCCATCCACGCTCCACGTTCCGGTGGCGGCACCACCGATTGTGCCGTCGGTGTTCAGCGTCACGGTTTGTGCATGGTAGATTGCGTCGCTGGAATCGCCGCCGCCGGCGTAGAACGCAATCGGGTTGTGCACCACAATCTCATAGTCGCCCACCACCTGCTCGGTGGTGTATGCGTCCTGTTGGCGCACGGTGCCGGATTTCTCATACGGTGCCATGACCAGCCATCCGTCGGGCGATACCACCATGGGCTGCACCCGTACCTGATGCTCCTCAAGGTTGCCTTCGGTGCGCACGAAACGCGTGTGGAACACGTTGTAGACGCTGCCGTCATCGTCGGTCAGGATGGCGTTGCCGCCCTGTGCGGTCTTGACGTTCTCCGAGCCGGTCTGGCTGTACGAGCTCAGGATGCGCAATCCACGGTTGAAGGCCTTGTCGTCGGACACACCCTGGGTGTATACCGCCGAGTTGCCGTTCTGGTCCACGTATGGTCCGGTGATGTTCTCGGAGCGGAACTCGCGCATCTGGTAGCCGCCTGTCTGGGTCAGACCGCCGTAGGAGAGGAACATGTACCAGTAGTCGCCTTGCTTGGTGAGCGCCACGCCTTCACCGGAGTTGCCGTATCCGCCGGCCAGTTTGTGGCCGTAGTACGCGTCGGAGACGTTCGGCACGGTTTCGTAGGTGGTGGTGTAGTCGCGCAGTCCGGTGGTCGGATCGAGCTTGATCATCCAGATGCCGCCGAACCAGGAGCCGAGTGCCATCCACATGTCGTCGCCGTCGTATTTCACGCTGGCGTCGATGGCGTTGATGCCGGTATCCTGCAGGCTGTCGTACCGGCTCAGGTTCGCGCCTTCGCCCAGCACACGGTAGACGTCGGTCTGGTCAGCATTGTCGGCATTGAACCCGGAGTAGATGACCGGACCCACGTAGGTCCAATCGCCCTCGATGTCGTCGGCGGTCAGCAGCACCATGACGGTCTTCTGGTACTGTGCGCCGCCGCCGTTGACGCTCAGGTACATGCACCACTTGTTCATCGTCGGGTTCCAGACCACTTCGGGCGCCCACATGTTGCCGGCAAGATCGGGATTGGTGTCCTGCTTCGGCCACGCTTCCCAGATGTCGCCGAGCACGGACTGGTAATCGGTCACGAGGTTGTTGGTGAAATACTCCCAGTGCTGCAGGTCGGTGCTCTTGGCGAATGCACGGTGCGAGCCGAAGATGTAGTATTTGCCGTTGGCCTTGATGATGCCCGGGTCATGGGAGGTCACACGGGTGTGCGTCGGGTCATCGCCGGCGGCGGATGGCTGGACCATGACATCGATGGTTTTGACGATTGGTTCGGCGAACGTGTCGGAGCTGATTGTGGCGGTCAACGTGACCGTCCGAGCGTTGCCGCAGGACGGGCGGGTGACCATGGTGGTGTAGGAGGTGGAGCCTTCTGCCAACGGTTCGATGGCCAGCGTGTCCGGATCGGACGAAACCCAGGAGACGGTGCCGTCCACGTCATAGGATTCGACACGGACCGTGGCGGGCAGCAGCAGGCTGCCGCGTACGTCGTCGGGGTTGTCGACGACCACGTTGGCGGCCACGATCTCGCGCAGTTCGTCCTCGGTCACGTCGCGAGGCACCGTGACCGTGAACTCGCGACTCACCGGTTCGGCGGGTGCGGACATCCCGTCCAACGGGGTAAGTGTGGCGGTCAGGGTGACGGCGGTGTCCTGAGGTTGCGGGGCGACGCTCGCCTCTCCGGTCGCATTGTCGACGCGGATCACCGTTTCATCGGATGATTCCCATGCGACGGTGGCGTTACGCGTGCTGTTAGGCAGGGTGAAGTCGTCCTTGGCGTAGGCCGGAACGTCGATGGCTGAGGCCTGGCTGTCAAGCAGATCTGCGACGCCGTCAGTGGGTAGGGTCTGTGCAATCTGCTGTTGGGTCATCGCGCCGTCATAAACAGTGAACATCTTGATGGCGCCATGGTAATAGGCGTCGCCAACGCCGGGATAGCGGGATTCGCCGATGACGTTGTGCGTATGGTCGCCGAACTGTGCGGGATTGGTGGTGACCGGACTGCTGCCGACCTCACGACCGTTGATGTACAGGGTCACGGTGTTGGTCGTGCCGTCGATGGTGGCGGTGAAGGTCTGGAACTCGTCCATGGACAGGTTCTCGGAGGCTGAGAAGAAAGTCTCTCCGGCACCGTTTTCCTTGGAGGTGATGGAGGTGTAGAGCGAAGTGTGGGTGGACGCGGCCCAGGATCCTTTGGCGGTCTGGCCTGTACCGCCAAGTGACCACAGATAGGTCCATTGGCTGCCGGAGCTGTTGAACTCGTCGTTGCGCACCACGGTGGAGATAGTGGCGGAGGCGTGGCCCTTGAGGATGTCATCGGGCAGCTTCACGTAGTAGCTGCCATCCATTTGCAGGGCGCCTTCTTCGTAACGTCCCGCGGTTTCGCCATCCGCGTCGGTGACAACGGCGTCGCCGAACAACGAGTTCTCGACATCGTTGGCGACGGTGGTGGTGCCGTTGGCAGCGGTGGAGAAATCGTAGCTGACGATCGGTTGCGGCATGGTTTCCTGCGCGGAAGCTGCGGTCGTTCCCGTTCCGACGATGCCGAGCAGCAGTGCGGCGGCGGTCAGTGCGGCCGCCGGTTTGGCTCCGACGGCTCTGCGTGAGCTGGAAGATGAAGGTATCAACGTCGGTGTTTTATAACGTTGTAAATTTCGCATATGACCTTCCTTGTCTCTGATATGCGTAGTGTGCGTGGGCGATTGCGGAGGCGCGGTACCTCTGCGTCGTTGCGATGCGTCGACGCTTTTGGCGTGCGTGCACCCTTGTGTTGCGGCATCGCTGCCGCGTGTCCACTGTAGCATCGTTTTCAACGTTGTACATTGAGGGATGTATACCTAAAGAGGGAATCGGCGGCATTGTGCGGAACTCGCGGCGTGCCGCGTAGGGTGTATGGGCGGTCATCAATGATTTGTCGTGGGAATATTGGCGAGGGGTACTCGTGTGGCGCGTCGTAGACGGGCAAACATCCTGAAGGTTGTGGAATACGCTGGAATGGGCGGGCGTCACGCCAGCGGGATATTTTCGCGGTAGCATCGACATAGAAGGGCAGCCAGCACCCGAAGTGATTAGAGGTGAGAGAACCATGGATTGGACATGGTGTGATGCGGTGAGCGCTATCGGCAACGTCGTCATGGCTTTGACCGCATTGGCGGCGTTGATTTTTGCAGGTATTCAGTGTCGTGACTCCCTCAGGCAGCAGCGATGGGCCGAGGAACAGGAGAGAAAACAGGATGCGCGCGAGCTGGAACGCCGTGAACGGCATGACTTGGAATTGCGGGAATCCCGTAACCGCGAGGTGTTCCGTGACAGGCAACGCGAGATCTCCCATGTGGAGGCGTTCGCCGTCATGCAACGGTGCTCCGGGGATTCAGGCAAGCCGCAGTTTCGGTATGGCATCGAGCTCAGCGTGCCCACCGAGGCTTCGATTTTCGATGTGCGACTTTGGGTTCGGTGGGTCGAGAGTGATTTCTCCCAGACGCCGCGGTGCCGTACCGGTGCGGGCGGCGATGGGAGGGAGAAAAGCTACGCGGTCCCGGGTGCGTCCCACCCATGGCGCATGGTTCGTCCCGGCAACTGGCTGATTCGCCCCGCCGCCACATACCCTTGGACCCACCCGCAACCGTTGCCGTCCGACTCGGATTGGACGTCCATCTACAGCACAACGGATGAGCATCAGGTCACCGAGATCGAATTCACCGACTGCTATGGAAATACATTGCGGCGCCGCTACAATACGGGCGCAACGGAAACCTACGCGGCGGCCTTCGAACTAACCTATGCCAATGAAGAAGAACTTGAGAACTTTGTTGTCGACGATTAAATGCGTATGGCCTTTCGCTGTTTGGTGTGGGTGGGTCTGTCAGGTGGTGACGGTGCTGAGGTC
>ERZ1673750.1375-NODE-1375-length-12394-cov-7.526461_pt1 | contig 12394 bp, 6 predicted proteins | sample MGYA00580203_ERZ1673750 | MGnify/ENA primary metagenome ERZ1673750 (study PRJEB41218, sample SAMN15661763) | gut metagenome | host: Homo sapiens | place: Canada: London | collected 2015-08-20/2019-03-30 | study: EMG produced TPA metagenomics assembly of... | reverse complement strand
CGACCAGCACCACCACCCCCCGACCCACTCACCCACACCAAACAGCGAAAGGCCATGCGTATCTACGGCACAACTTCCGGTAGATTGAAATCACCAAGCATCGATCAACAGGTACCAGCAGTAACGACGAGGAACATCGAACCATGAACACCATGCCAATCATCGCCGTCGATCTCAGCACCATCGCCTTCGCCGTCGAAGGCCCGGCCTACAGCAGCGAGACCGAAACCCACGTCGCGTATCGCCCGCAGTCGCTGTATCTCGTCGGCACCGACGGCATCATCGCGGCCGTCCTCGCCCCGGACGACCCGCAGTACCACGCCATCCGCGCCGAACTGGCCCGGCTCAACCGGCTCACCAGCCTCGCCGACGGCCAGGTCCTGCTCCCCGGCTTCTCCGACCTGCACCTGCATGCCCCGCAGTGGGCGCAGGCCGGCGCCGCGCTCGACGAACCGCTCGAACGCTGGCTCGGCCGCTACACGTTCCCCACGGAGGCCCGCTTCGCCGACCTCGCGTACGCCGACCGCGCCCATCGCCATCTCGTCCAGGCCACGCTCGCCCGCGGCACCACCAGCGTCCTGTACTATGACACCATCGACCGCGCCGCCGCCGTCAACCTGGCGCACGTCTGCGCCGAACTCGGCCAGCGTGGCTTCATCGGCAAGGTCGTGATGGACGACCCGGAATCCAACCCCGAGTACTACCGCGAGGACACCGCCACGGCGTTGGCCGAAACCGAACGGTTCATCAACGAGGTGCGCGAGTTCGTACCTGACAGCGGTCTTGACGCGGCACCGCCGATCGTCCAACCGGTCATCACCCCACGGTTCATCCCCAGCTGCACCGACGCGGCTTTGGAGGGGCTGGGCGAGCTGGCGGCCCGCTACCACTGCTTCACCCAATCGCACTGTTCGGAAAGCGATTGGGAACACCATACCGTATTCGAACGCTACGGACGGTCGGATACCGAGGCGCTCGACATGTTCGGCCTGTTGACGGACCGCACGGTCATGCACCACTGCGTGTACCTGTCCGAATCCGACGCTGATTTGTTCGCCCGGCGCGGCGCGGCCGTGGCGCACTGCCCGCTGTCCAATGCGTACTTCGCCAACGCGGTCGCGCCGGTACGTCGGTATCGTCGTCAGGGCGTGACGGTCGGCTTGGGCACTGACATCTCCGGCGGCTACGATTCGAGCGTGCATGCGATGGTTCGTCTGGCGGCGATTGTCTCCCGCAATTTGGAATCCGGCGTGGACGCCTCGCGTGAGGCAGCGGAACGTGGGGGAGTGGCGGATGCTCTGGTCACCCTCGACCGGGCGTTCTACCTGGCCACCGTCGGCGGCGCGGAGGCGTTGGGCGTGCGCGCCGGACGCCTGGAGGCCGGCTACGCGTGGGATGTGCAGCTGATCGACGTGCACGCGCCGGGCAACGATCTGCCGATTTTCGAGAACGATGAGGATCCGGCGATCACGTTCCAGAAGATCATGAACCTCTCGACGCCGGCGAACATCCGCGCCGTGTGGGTGCAGGGCCGCCTTGCCCACGGCACCCTGGCGTAAGACCGTGCCCGATTCCGGGTTGAACCGGGCACGACGAGGCGGATTTACTCCTCGGCAGGAGCCAGGGCCTTGACGGCGACGTCGAGATCGTTGGTGGCGGCGCGCAGATCGTTCGCATACGCCTTGATCTCCTCTGTCGCGGCCTCGATGTCCTTGGCCGAGCCGTCGGCCGGGCAGACCGGCATCTCGCCCAAGGCGTCGACGGCCTCCTGCGCGGCCTCCAGATCCGTGAGCGCGGCCTCGTTGGCACCGTCCAGATCGAGCGCGTCGGCCTGCTCCTGCACGGCGGCCAGCAAGTTCTGATGCACTTCGATCGCGGCGGCGTTGCGTTCGCACACTGACAGGGCCTCTTCGGTGTTGCCTCCGCCCCGGTTCATCATCAGGAATGCCGCAATCGCGGCGATAACGACCACGACGACCACGATGGCGCCGACGATCAGCGGGGTCTTGGACTTCGCGCCATTCGATTGTGTCGACTCGGCGGAGGTCTTCTGCTCTTCACTCATGGAAATAACTCCTGTGTTACGCAATTGATGTTACGCAATGGCTATTTGCCGAAGCGAGAGCGTACACGGGAATCGAGCGCGAACGCAATCCGCATGCGGTCGGCGTGTCGTTGGCGTTTCGTCAGTGTTTTTGTTGGCGTTCCGTCGGCATCTCACGGTCTCTCGTCGGCGTCCGGGGTATGTCCCGCCTGGGTGACAAGCTGCAATTACGCACTGAGATTAAGGTTCAGCGGAGGATCTGTCCGTATACCGGCCGTATAGGCCGTATGACCGTATCATGCAGGGGATCGAACGTAGCGAGGCATTATGGACAGTCATCAGAACCCTCATCGCCTCAAGTCGCGTGTGGCGATTCCGCGGACCATTACCCGCATCGTGCTCACCGTCATATTCAGCGTCGTCATTGTCATTGCTCTGGTTTTCCTGCGGCTGCGCAGGCATACGCGCAAGCCAGCATACCGGCATTGGGTGATGGAGCAGTCTCCAACATCCCCATTCCAGAAGATGAGCCGATCGCACCCTCCGACTCCTTGGACATTCGATCATTGCCGTTGTTGGATGAGCGATCGGCGACGTTGTGGGAAGATCCCAGCAACGCCGATACGGTAGGCCGGACGGTGTTCGCCGACCAATGGGACGCGCTGATGGAGGCGGACAACTCCCCGATATCGTCACTGGACATCATGCCGTTTACCACCGTGGACAACTCCACGTTGGATCATGTGCGCGAAATCGTGGCACAACGGTTGGATGAGCTCGGTTCCGAAGGCGAGCAGAAAGCGTTGAATCTGATGTCGCTGCTGGAAAATTACGGCGACATCCGAGCCAGTGGCGACGAGCGCAACGGCGACCTGCTCATCATCGCCGCCGCCCTGGCCTACGAGCTGCCGGAACATTACAATTCCTGCGACACCTGGCTCAACGCCATGCATTTCTTCGAGATGTTCGTTCGTGATAACGACGACGACGTTCGGGAGCATTTCGACAAAGCGGTCGCTGCATGCCCCGCCGACCCTACAGCGACGGTGGAACGGCTGAAATTCAACCTCACCGGAGCATACGGATGCGCAACGAGAGCCGAGGACGACATCGCGAGGCTGATTAATGCCGGCGATTTCGACACCGTTAACACGATCGCCGACGACGCCATCCGTTCCTTCTCCGCGTCGCCCGCAGTGCGCGCGATTGCCGGCGACTGGTATCTGTTCGCATCGCAGTATGCCAGTGCATCGCGGTTCGGGACGTTCACGTCCGAACGGTTCCTCAAACGCGCGGTCCAGGAATACGCCACCGCCGTCGAACTGACCAATGCGCCGGAAGTCACGGTGGCTTATGCCAGGGCTCTCAACGCATACGGCGACTATCAGCGGAGCGTCGACGTGTTGGACGGCGATGCCGCTGCGCTCGCGGCCAGCGGCGGACAGTCGGCTCTGGCTTGGGCGCTCGCTCACACCGGCAAATATGCCGAAGCCGTCACCGCTCAAACTCGCGCATTGGATAACAGCGATAAGCCGGTTGCATCTCGTCCCGCCATCATACGCGGCACCGGAGCCGTGATCACCCAACCCGCCGGCGGGCAATCCGTGCGATTTCCGTTTCCTTGCGGCGCCGGCGCCAGCGTGGAACTGTTCTCCTACGTGCCCGAAAGCCGGGATGTGAACGGATTGACGTATTCCACACCCCGATACGACGATGCCAATCGCAATCGACTCGCTGCTTACGCGTGGATGGCCGAAGATTATGACGCCGGTGGAATGGCGTGCGATGGCGGTGTCTCTGACGGCGCACTGTGCGAGGTGATTTCCTCCGGAGGAGACATCCGGTCCGCGGCGGGCGGCGATGAAGTCAAGGAAGCGCAATTGCGCGACTATCTGCAGAACATATGGCGATTGTTCGGTCGGCGGGACAAGGCCATGGCGGTGCTGCAGGAGATGAGCGACAGCGACGTGTCCATCATCCATGAGCGGATCGGCGAACTGCTGTTCCTCGACGGTGACTATCGAGAGTCGGCCGAGGAATCGGAGGAGGCCGTCGCCCATTACGCGGAATACTGTCCGGTGAACGGTTCGGCTGACGATTTCACCGGACCGGTGTGGGCGGGACTGCGCGCGGCCACGGCCTGGAGAATGGCGGGCGATCTTGATCGCGCGGCGGAGGACCTGCAATTCGGGGACCTGCGCACGATATGCGATGGCAGTTTTGACGGCGAGCCGGACATAAGCATCGCCTCGACGTTCATCTATCAGGAGTTCGCACAGCATGCCTATGAGAACGGCGACTATGCGAATGCGCAAATGTATGCGCTGCGGTCGATTCAGGCCCGCGAAGAGGCGAGCGACTATATGGTCGATATCCAGCGCGGCGCGATGGAACAGCTTGTCTCGCTGGCATACTTTGCAATGGAGGATTACCCGCGCGCGGAGCTATGGGCGCAATCGGCGGTTGACGCCGACCCGTATTCGCCGTTGTACACGGAGCAGCTGGCGGACTCGCAACGGCAGGTGATGGCCATGGGCGAGTCGCCCGGTGACGCCGCCGCCCATGGTGCCGCGGATGGCGATTCGGCCATGACGGATGATGGGTCCGCAAGCGCGTCGGGCGATGACAGGGATGACGACCGGACGCCGTAGCGGGAAACTGTCATCGCCAATTACCAACGGGCCTTGGACATCAACGATTCGCTGTTCTCATCATGGAACAACATGGGCGTGCTGCAGATGCAGGTCGGGCGCATCGAGGAAGCCCGCAATTCGTTCCGGCATGCGGTCGCCGCCAATCCCAAGTATGCGACCGGCTGGTTCAATCTCGGCGTCGCGGAAAGCCAAATCGACGGCGCGGCGGCGTTCATCCGCGCCCAGGGGTCGTTTGGGCGGGCCGGGCAGCTGGATGCCGATCTCAAGGGCGCAGAACGCAACGTGATCTTCGATAACACGGTGTATCAATCCGGATTGGACGTATCCAAAGACATCCCCCGGGACTGGACCTTGAACAGCACGTTGCGCCGTGGCACGCAAATCGTCTCCATTGGAGTCGCCGTCATCGGCGTGGCACGCATCATCCACGATCTGGTATTGGACAAGCTGTTGGAAGCCGTGACCGAACGGGGCATCCCGCTGTTTCAACGCCGACGGCGCTCCCGCGGCATTAATGCTGCCGGTACGGTCGGCGCGGCCGCCGGCACGGTTGACGTCAAGGGCGGCAACGGGGTCGCTAATCATGTCAGGAATGGCGTCCACGGTGTCGTCGGACGTGTGGCGGCCGGTGTTCTTGTTGGCATGCTCGGTATATTCAGCCGCTTCCGGAGGTCTGGGGACGCCGCTGCAGGCACGTTCCTGCCGGATGAGGCGATGCATCCGAATACGTGGCGTCAAACCGTACGGGGCACATTGGACGTGCCATGGTTGACCACTATGATCTCGCTCGCCGTGCTGATGTCGCTCAGCGGCGCATATGACGGATGGGAATGGTGGTGCGCTTTGGCGGGTTGCGTGGTGATGCTGTTGCTGCCCGCAATCGCATCGGCCTGGGTGTCCGGGACTGGAACCGGATATGGGGCGGTCGCTGGCGTTCGCGGTGATGGCCGCGTCTCCACCGGCGAACATGGTATGAGATCGGCGGCGATGTGGCCGGATCGTCATCGGTCCTGCTGGCCCGCATCGATGCTGTCTCTGATCCTTCTCGTGCCGCAGATCGGGTTCACGCCTCCGGCGCCGCTCGACGTTGACGACGAGTCACTGGCCTGCCGCAAAGAGAACGCCGGTGTTGTCGCCTTGACCATAGCGACGTTGCTGCTGGCTGCAATGGCCATCTGGACCGCCGTGCCGCTATGCCGGATACTCGCGTCATCGGCGTTGATCGTGCTCGGTTCGGTACTGACTCCCATCGCGCCGCTGGACGGCGTACACGTGCGATTCCCCGCGTGGCTGGAACACGGTCTGTCGATTCTGCTGATTGTGGGCACGGTCCTGGCTTCCATCAACGTGCTGTAGATTGGGTATGCGGAGCCGGGATGTGCGCCGGAACCGCGCCGTCGTACTGCCCTGTGGCCGTTACGCGATACTTGCTCGAAACCCTGCGGTATGAAGCCCGGAACACCGTGCATGAGAGCACAAACGCCAAAGCCTGCGTCAGCGAGTCGGGAATTGGGGTGTTTCGTGCACGGATGTTTGGCGCATGGATATGCGCCAAACCGCTTACGCGTAGATGTTGCGCGGGCGCATGTCCTCGGGCAGGCCGTTGAGCAGCGTGCTGACCGAACCGGATTCGAACACGGAGCGGATGCCGGCGGCCAGCAGCGGTGCTACGGATAGCACGGTCATGTTGGGCAGTCGCTTGCTCTCGGGCACCGGCACGGTGTCCATCAGTACGATTTCGCGCGCGCCGCACTGGCTCAGACGTTCCACGGCCGGGCCGGAGAGCAGGCCGTGCGTGGCCACCAGAGTCACGGAGGCTGCCCCGGCGTTGTTCAGGGTACGCACGGCCTCGCAGATGGTGCCGGCGGTATCGATCATGTCGTCCACCACCACGCAGTCGCGGCCGGCCACATCGCCGATGATGCCGTGCGCCTCCGCGCAATTCGGGCGCGTGGTGTCACGGGTCTTGTGGATGAATGCCAGCGGCAAGCCGCCGAGCTTGGCGGCCCACTGCTCGGAGACCTTGATACGGCCCGCATCAGGGGAGACGATGGTGGTGTTCTCCAGCGGCAGATGGCCGCGGACGTAGTCGAGCAGCACCGGCATGGCGGTGAGATGGTCGACGGGACCATTGAAGAAGCCCTGCTCCTGCGCGGCGTGCAGGTCCACGGTCATGATGCGGTCAGCGCCGGCGGTGCGGAACAGGTCGAAGATTAGGCGGGCAGTGATCGGCTCGCGACCCTGATGCTTCTTGTCCTGGCGGGAATAGCCCATGAACGGGCAGACGGCGGTGATGGAACGGGCGGAGGCGCGCTTGAGCGCGTCGATCATGATGAGCTGCTCCATCACCCACGTGTTGATCGGTTCGGTGTGCGACTGCATCACGAACACGTCGGCGCCGCGCACCGGCTCGGTGAAGCGGATGTACATCTCGCCGTTCGCAAAGTCGTAGGCGGTGGTTTCGAGCACGGTGGTGCCCAGGTATTTGGCGGTTTCCTCGGCTTGTTCGGGGTAGGCACGTCCCGTCACCAGCGCCAGTCGCTTATCCGGTGTGCCTTCGAGAATCGCCGACATGTTCCGCCTTTCTCCGTAGCCTCTATGTGGCCTGTGCGGTTGCGCGACCCAGTCTGACGTATATGGTCTGCCGTCGCCGCGTTACAACCGTATCCAATATACAGGCAACCCGCCACCCAGGAGCGGATGGCGGGTTGCCTGTTACGTCATGGATTGTGTGAGTCAGACTCGGCTGCATGGTGGGTGCCTGCAGCCGGTCATCCGAATCAGTACGTGTCCATGGTGACGTTCACCTGGTCACCGTCGATCGTGAACGATCCGTAGACGTAGATGTAATCGGTGTAGTCGTCCGGTTCCCAGCTGTCGTCGTACTGACGATACTCGTAGGTCGCGGTGGCTTCGCCGCCGCTGGTCATGAACTCGCCGGAGCCAAGGTCGATGTAGTCAACCTCGGGCGATTCGGTGATGCTCCACGTCACGTTACGGTAGCGATCCTCCGAGAACGTGTACATGCTGAACGGGCAACCTTCCGGTTCGCCTTCGGTGGAGGCTGCGCAGGCATGCAACTGTGCATCGAGCTCATCCTGGATTGCCTGAACGAGTGCGTCGGTTGCCTCGACGCTCGTGTAGGCATAGGTGGAGCCGTTCGTGCTCACGGTGGTCGGTCCGTCGCCGGATTCGGTGATGAAGTCGGTTTCCGTGACCGCGATGCGGTAGGTGCCCGGATAGACCTTGAACACCAGATCCGAGCCGAAGGAGCCGCTGACGGCGTTCTCCTCGCCGACCTCAATGCCGTTGATGGTCAGTCCCGGTGTGGCAGCGTCGGTGGAGACCGTGATCTCCTTAAGCAGCGGTGTGGTGACAGTCCAGTCGCGGAAGATCAGGAACCGCGATCCGGCGGGTGCCATGGTGAAGGTGTCATTCACCTGTTCTCCGCTGATGGTGTAGGTCACGTTCACAAGCTTGGAGCCGTCCGCGCTGTCGGTGATGCCGGTGACTCGGGCGTTGGTGATGGTTGCGTTCTCGGTCTGCGCGGCCTTGTTCGTCAACAGCAGACGCTGGTCCTGGTCGAGCTGCGGGTCGGCGATGTTGTTCGCCTCCTCATAGTCACCGCTGGACAGTGCCGCCACGTAGCGGTCGGCGACCGACTGGGGGCTGAACACCGTGGCATTCAGCACCGCATAGGCGATGCCAAGCACGGCGATCACGCCTACCACAACCGCGCCGATGATGATGCCGGTCTTCTGCTTGGCAGTCAGCGGCTTACCCTTCGGCGCAGCCGGAGCGGCCGGCGGTATGACGGGCGGCATCTGCGCAGTGGCGGACGCGGTGGGCGGCACCTGATCGGTAGGCGCCGGCATGGCGGTAGCCGTCGGAATCTGCTGTGTCGGCGTTGTCTGCTGCGCAGGTGCTACCGGAATCGGCTGCGTCGCGTTGACGGCATCGGGGGTATCCGGCCCCGCCGGAGCGGACACTGGAACAGCGGTCGGGGGCTGCCATGCCTGCGCTGTGGCTGCGGCTACCGGCGTGGTTCCGACGGAATCGACAGAAGTCTGCTCCGAGGCGGTATCGGATTCGGACGGCTGATGCAGCGGCTGCTGCGCGGCGTTGGCCTTCTTCGGCGAGCAGGCCGCCACATAATCCGCCACGTTCTGAGGCGTCTGCTGCACGGTGCCACCTACGAACACCTTCCACAGGCCCGGCATGGAAGTCACCAGAGTCGGACCGAAGGTCAGTGCAACCACCTCAACCAGGAAGGCCCAGATGGCCGCCACCAGGAAGAACCACATGGCCGGGCCGAACGCCGCCGAGAACGAGCCCTGGGTCGAAACCGAAGCCGTGACGTTCATGGATGCGACGGCGAAATCAATCACCAGCCAAGCGACCAATGCCGCGACCGGCGACTTCCAGGAATGCTTCCACTCGGCGTAGGCGCGGTCATACATGTTGCGGGCGGCGGCACGCAGCGCGATGTACAGTGTGGCGACGATGAACACGACTACGAGTGCCACGAACACCCAGCGCGCATTCCCCATGCCGGAGGCGAATACCGAAATGCCGGTAGACTGCTGGCCGGTGATCGTTACATCCAACGATCCGAGAGCGCCGATGGCGAAGGTGGCGATCGGCAGGAATGGGAACAGGAAGAAGACCAGCGCCAACGCGGACGGATCCTTGCCGGAGATGGCCATGGCAATCAGTGCAATGACGCCGATGACGGTGAACACCACAGCGTACACCATGACGGACTCCGCAATGGTGCGCACGAAGCCACGCGTGCGGTGCATCCAACGCCAGGCGGCGATGAACACGTTGCTGGAATCAGGGGCGAACTGGGCCAGCGCGTAGCCGGCCAGTGCGCCGAGTCCCGCGATGAGGAACGTCATCAGGAAGGTTCGGAAGGTCGCACCCACCAACGAGGCGGAAGCGCCGTATCCTCCGCTGGCCACACTGAGGCTGAGCGGGAAGACCGCCCCCAGCACCAGATACAGGATGGAGGTCACCAGGCCGACGGCCGCGGCGCTGATTGCGCCGGTCCACGCGAACCGGATGCCGGATTTCCGGGCGAACCAGTAGGCGCCGAACGCCGCGCCGACCATCAGGGCGACGCCGGACAGCCCAACAGGCATGGACAGGGAGACGTTCGCCAGTGAATCCAGCGAGATTCCCGCGGCGGACGCGCTCAGGGAGAACGCGCCGGAGACTCCCATAATCAGCGACATGACCAGCAGCTGGAAGAAATTCAGGCCGGAAACCATCGAACTGAGGTCGCCCATGCCGCTATACGACATGACAGAGGAGAACTGGCCCATGCCGGAGAACGCCTGACTGGAGCCGGCCAGGCAGACAATGGCGCTGATCAGCGCGATGACAACGGCCGACCCCAGGCCGATACCGAGGGAAACGCCGGCGGTCTGCAGCACCGCGGGAGCGGTGAGCTCCTTGACCGTGGCATTGGAGGTAATGGCCTGCGTGTTGATAATCGGTGCCTGGGTCGGCTGAACGGGTGGCACCTGCTGAACAGGTGGCACCGGTCCGGCGGCGGACTGGTCCTGGAAATCGGGGGTCTGCGGTGCCTCCGGCTGTTCGGGCGCGGGCTGATAATTCGTCGGTGCCGGCTCCGCTTGTGCTGGCTCCGCTTGTGCTGGCTCTGCTTGTGCTGGCTCCGCCGGCATGGGTATGGCCATGGTCGGCTGCTCATGAGCGGGGATTGCCGTTGTCGGGGCGTCGTCGAGGGCTGGGGCCTCTGCGGGTTCGTCAAGGGGAGCCTGCGGAGTAGCTGTGGTGTTGTCCCCTGCATTGTCCTCGACTGCGGGCTCGACGTTCGACGCTGGTGCGAGGGATTCACCGGCCTCAACGGATCCGTCAACGGGTGCCGGCGCTGCGTCGGGTGCCGGCACCGCGACGGCTGCCTCGGCCGCCGTCGGTTCCTCGGAAACCGGCTGGGAGGAACTGGAGGACTGAGGCATGGGCGTTGTAGCCTCTACCGCAGGCTCTTCCACATTGGTAGGCGCGGCGGTTGGGGTGGGGAGCGTGGGTATCGGCTGGCCACATTGCGCGCAGAACTTTGCCCCCTCCCTCATTTGCGCTCCACAGTGAGGACAGAACATGATGACTCCCTTCGGAAATGGGTTGTTCTCTTCTTGTATCCCATGCTAGCCACACTTTTCAGGAGACGGTACATATCTACCGACATGAGAGAAGCGGTCTTATACTGGCACCGTCAGCCGGTGGACAATCGGATGAAAGGGGATGCAATGATGCCATGTCAATCCTGCGGCGCTCCCATGGGGGAGCAGGATAAATTCTGCATGCGGTGCGGCGCTGCCAGACAGGAGCCTGCTCGGCCGGCGGCTACGAATCCGTCTACGGTCTGTCCGGCGTGCGGTGCCGCGATTGATGATTCGATGCGCTTCTGCATGCATTGCGGCGCGGAGCTGTCTCCGCTTCCCGCTGCGGTTGCTTCGGCAGTCCCTGCCGAACCTGAACCGCAGCGCAAGCGCGGAATGACCAAGGGTGCCGTGGTGGCGATCGTGGCTGTGCTGGTGGCGGTTATCGCGATTGCCGCATTCGGCGTCTGGTGGTTCGTGCTGCGCGACGATGCCTCGGCGCGGGCCGGTGCCGTCGGAACACCGCTGTCCGGTGAATCATCTGAATCGTCGGACTCGAATGATGCGGGGGATGCGGCCGATTCCGGTGACGACGATGCACGGGGGCACGCTTCGACGGAGGACGAATCGCGGACAGCTGTCTGCACGGTGCCGGATGCGTCGCTGTCGGATGTGAGACTCAGCGGGACCTCGCTGATCGCCAGCGTGGACTTCGAATCGGAATCGTGTGGGGACTCCTCATATTCCGCCGCAGGGGTGCAGGTCACGATACAGGATGACGGCAACGTTGTGGCCGCGGCCATCTACGACTTTGGAGACGCTCCACTGGAATTCGATGACGGAACGGCACAGGCCGATCTGGCATTCACCACGGTGCAGTATTGGCGTCCGTATGATCAGATCGATGCTTCAAACGCGAGCGTTGAACTTATCGAGGATGCTACGGCGTCAGGTGCTTCCGCGGCTGCCGTCGGCGGGGCGCTGGGCGGGTCGAACGTTGCGGACACGGATATCGAACGGTATGCGCAGCTGGCCATGAGCTGGCAGCTTGATCATGATACGACCGCGGCGAACACCTTCTACTCCACGTTTACCACGCAGTTGTCCAGCAAACAGTACGGCATGCAGGTGGAAGGGAAAACCTGGAAGTATCGGGATATCTACGAACAGTTCCTGCAGCGGCGTGCGAAGCATCCGAATGCGCTGTTCATCTGGTCAGGCGACTATCCGACCTACCAGGAGAATGGCACCACGGACTTCTACGTCATTCTGTCGGGCGAAGGATTCGGCAGCGCCGCGGACGCCACCGCATGGTGCCCGGCCAACGGGTACAGCACCGATGACTGCATAGCCGTGGATCTGCAGTAGCGGGTGGCACTCTATGCGGAAGCAGTGCGGGGACGCCGGTATCGGGCATGCCTCAATGTCTGCGCCGCGGGTTATCCTTGCACGGTTGCCCGCAGAGTATCTGCGGATAACGCGTAAACACACTCCTGCCACGGAAGGTCCGTGGCCGAATAGTCCGAAGGAGGTGGGTGATGTCTGCGCATAAGTACGAACTGATGTTCATT
>ERZ1673750.1370-NODE-1370-length-12469-cov-4.121476_pt1 | contig 12469 bp, 7 predicted proteins | sample MGYA00580203_ERZ1673750 | MGnify/ENA primary metagenome ERZ1673750 (study PRJEB41218, sample SAMN15661763) | gut metagenome | host: Homo sapiens | place: Canada: London | collected 2015-08-20/2019-03-30 | study: EMG produced TPA metagenomics assembly of... | reverse complement strand
GGCAATTCTCCTTTGAACAGTCCGTCTCTGAATGGAATTTCCTGAAAGAAAATCGTATCCGGACGGGATTTTCCGTTATCGCCTAAGACATAGCGGATACGTTCGATATCGCCGTCAAACCATTTTTCAAGGAGTGGGACAAGCTGTTCTCTAAATACCCGGCAAAGAGAGATAAAGCTATCTTTGTCAGGGGATTGCAGGAAGAATCCCTCGCCAAGCTGGTAGTCTGCACCTAAAAAGTAGGAGAGACGCATATTGATGGTTGTCATAAGACGCTGCAGGGAGATCCCTTCTACGCGCATACCATGTAGGATTTCCGGTTCTGGAGATACGGGACGGATGAAGAAATCGTGGTCAATTGCTCCTAAAATAGTGTCTTCACAGACGATGGAATCGCAGGTAGCAACGATGTAAAGGTTCGAAGGCAGCCGAAACTTTTCTTTAGAAAAAGGAAGCGTTATGGCTGTTTCGCTACTGGTGCCTTCGCGGCGGTTCTCGCGTAAAAGAACGGCAGTTTCTCTGAAAAGGTGCATCCAGTTTAAATCGACTTCTTCCATCATAACAACATAGCGCCCGTCGGCGCATTTATTGGCAAATTGTTTGAAAATGCCATCCTCGATGAATGGACCGCGTTTTCTCTCGATAAAACCGTCGTAGCCGTCACTGTTGATGTCAGGGTAAGAGATATGAAGGATTCGTCCTTCATCAACATACTGCTGATAATGCTCTAATACATCAGGTACGGGTTCAATATTCATCATATTGGAGTCCTTACCCTCAATAATACCGACAGCAGTCATAATTGCCTGATGGAACTTTCCTGTCTTTACCGGACCTTTGATCAGGGTGTTTTTTGGATAGAGGCGGAAGTTCTGCTCTTTACGGTCTGGATGGGTGGAAGCGATGGCATTGTCAGGATAAGGCCATACGGAATCCGGGGTAATGGAAACATTTGCTGTAACAGGAGTGCCGCTGCCTGCTCCTGTGGCAGCCCCGACCGCTGCGGCTGAAGAGGTAGCATCAGAAGCAAAAGAGCTATTGCCGGAGAAGCCAGCAGAAGCAGAGAAGCCAGCAGAGGCTGTATTTATCGAACTAGAGTCGGAAGTTCGGGTACTGCCAGCAGAAGAACCTGCTCCGGTAATAGAAGTGTTTCTGCCAGAATAGTTTCCGGTTTTTCTTGCTGGGATTTCTTCGTCATCCCCCTCTAAAGCGGCTTTATTTACAAAAGAAGAAAATTCTTCATCGCCAGCAGAGGTGCTGTCTGCAGAGATGTTTGAAGCTGTTTCATTTTCATAAGTTCTCTCATCAGAGGCTGGTGTTGTTCCATAACCTTGAATGGCTTTTGTGATAAAATCAGTGGACGCTGGTGTGCCGCCTTCTTTATAAATAATCTGTGGGCCTTGTACATCAGCAGCAGGAAGGTAAGTTAATTTAGAGCCGAGTGCTGCCGCCAGAGGATCGGTGACAGAGTCAGTTCCTGTTTCACTGCTATCTCCAGTTTCAGTTCCAATTTCAACGTTTCCGTCATCTTCTATCGCAGGATAATAGTTCTGGCAAATATCTGTATAATAGGAGGCAAAGATTTCTAAAGAAGTAGAAAACAGTCCTACAATATCTTCTTCTGACATTGTTTTAAAGTCATCATAATGATAGAGGACAAATGCCTTTATTTTATCACCGGATGGAGATAAGTCAGAACTTTCAGAAGGCACGAGAGTCACCTGAAATGGTGCTGCCGTCATCAGGGTGAGCATATTGCATTTGTCGTGAATATCGAGCATGACTTCCTCGTCAGAAACGCAAGGAAGGTTCAGAGAAACTTCGATATTTAATTTATCCTCATCTAATACGGTGCGGATACCGATGAAAGCGTTATGTCCGGCATAGGACGGGATATACAAAATGTCCTGAAGAACGCCGGTAACAGTGCTGGATTCTGGGACATACCAGTCTCCTTTTGCGGCATAAGTAAAGTTCGGATATTCTTTTAAAAGTGCCTCACTTATTTTGTGGAATGTTTCGGAAGCATCTTCGCCATCGGCACGGAGGGAAAGTGCCTTATCGGAAGTATCATCCAGAGAAAATGGAGTGCCGCCCTGTCTTGATAAATAGGCTGCCATGCGGACGAATCCATTGGCATTTGTAAGTTCCACATAAGATTCATCGACAAGGTGCGCATACTCATGCTCAATAAAGTCGGTAAGTTTAGAAAGCTTCATGTAACCGAGAATAGAGTAGACATATGCATCATAATCCACTTCTTCCGGGTCTGGGCGCTCTCGTTCTCCCTCAAATTCCCCAGGAAAAGATACACGATAATATTTGTAAATATCTCTTAAATAATTAAAACGGTGACCACGCTCATCAGCGTTACAGATCTGTGTGATGGTGTTAGCATTAACATCCTGCCCATATACTTTCTGGGAGCGGGTCTGCACCTCATATTGCATTAGGAGAATATCATCAGAACTGATTCCCGGGTTGCAGTAATATTTTTCGTAAAGAAGGACAGCGGCGGCAATCCATACGGCATCTTCCTGGCTGTAACGAGTCTGGAGGCTTCGTTCCACATCACTCATAAAAGCATAATAGGATTCTTCTAATTCAGGATATAATGTACCGATTGCTTCTGTCAGTTCTGGATGCATTTTTAATTCGAGTGTTTTTGCATCGGTATTTTTTCCCCAGAAGAAAAGATACCACCAGTATTCATTACCCTCGTAATCAACTTCCGGGTTCATGCTGTTTGCCTCGCCAAGAAGCTGACCAGCAGAATTTAACTGCGATAAAATGTCTTCCTGTGTGCGTCCGCTCTCAAAAGAAAGCTGAAGAAGTGTTGCAGCATGGTTAAAGGAAGAATAAATCTGTTTGAGCAGGGAGATATTTTTTTCGTCAAGCTGGCCGGAATTTAAAATATTTGTCCACTGTTCTGTTGTGTAGCGGCTTTTGGACTGGTAATCCGCCTCATACTCATAATCACGCTGTCTTTGTTTGTCCGTAATCATAGTTGTTGTCCTTTCTTATCTTATTTTCTATAGAAAATGTAATAATTAAAATAATTAGCTTGAACCCTTATAAAAAGAAGATCCGAATAAATCCCTCTGGAAATTATCCGGATCTAGAGGTGGCAAATAGCTTACATCTCTGCTGGCTCCGCTTCAGAAGTGTGCCGTTCAATCTTTAAATAAACAATTTCCACCCGGTTTTTATCCATTTTTTTTATCGAATAGAGGTAATTGCCTTCCTTTACTGTTTCACCTTCTTTTGGAAGATGGTCGAGAAGCTCAATCATATGTCCGCCGATTGAATCATAGTCTTCGGATTCAATTTCTGTACCAAGGACATCATTTAGATCGTCAAGCTTGGTGCTTCCCTCTATCTCATATTCATCGGTGCCGATACAACGAATCGCATCTGTTTCGGACTCGTCAAATTCATCTTTGATATCACCGACGATCTCTTCAATAAGATCCTCTAAAGTAACAAGTCCTGCGGTAGAACCGTACTCGTCAAGAACGATGGCAAAACTGATAGAGTTATTGCGCATCTCCTCCATTAAAGTGGAGGTTTTCTGATATTCATAAGTAAAAAATGGTTCTCTCAGTACCTTGTATATGTCAAATGCTTCATTGCGGTGTGTCTCCCGGTAAAAGAATAAATCCTTTAAATTAAGAATCCCGATAACATTGTCCTTACTCTCCTCGTAAACAGGGAGTCTTGAGTACTGTTCTTCTAAGAAAATCTCGACCAGCTCATCATAGGACATATCAACGGAAGCAAAAGAGACATCAATACGTGGAAGCATAATGTCCTTTGCGACAGAATCACCGAAATCGAATACATTATTTATAAGCTCTTTTTCTTCTTTTTCGATTACGCCGCTCTCCTGACTGACATCAACAATCGTTCGAAGCTCTAATTCTGTTATAGCCTGTCCGCTTCCTGGTTTAATCCCGAATAAACGGCATAAAAGACCACTGAAAAGATTCACTACATAGATGACAGGAGTAAGTACGGTTGTAATCGTATAAATTATTCCAGAATACAGAAGAGCCATGCTCTCGTTCTTCATAGTAGCGATTGTTTTTGGGGTAATCTCACCAAAAATTAAGATAAGAAGAGTAAGAATACCTGTTGCAAGACCAACAAAAGTGCTGGTGTTCTTTCCAAGACCTGCCTGTGATGCAAGGCTCATTGCCAATGTGGTGGTCAGAGAAGAAGCCGAAAGGTTTACAATGTTGTTACCGATTAATATGGCACTTAACATCTTTTCTGGCTTCTCTATCAGAGCAAGCACTCTGGCGGCTTTTTTATTGCCCTGATTTGCAAGGGCACGCATCCGGTGTTTATTTACCGTAGTAAGGGCTGTCTCTGCGGAAGAAAAGAAAGCAGAAAGCAGTAACAATATTAACAGAATCACAATTTGGCGTATGGAACTGGGGTCCAAAACATCATCTCCTTTTAAAAAAAATATATTTGTATTATTATATTTTATAAAGGTTGTATTGTCAATCATGGTGTAAAAATATGTTTGTGTTTTATGCGGTTTTCTTTTATAATTAGAGACAGGTAATAATGAAGAAGGGAGAGGGAATATATTGAAGCAATATCTTTTATTTGATCTGGATGGGACATTGACCGATCCGATGGTGGGCATTACCTCCTCCGTTCAGTATGCTCTGGAAAAGTTCGGGATTCATGTAAAGTACTTAAAAGATCTGATTCCATTTATAGGGCCGCCGCTTGATGATTCTTTTCAGGAGTTTTATGGACTTTCTAAAGAAGATGCCGGGAAGGCAGTGGAATATTACAGAGAGTATTTTGCACCAAAGGGAATCTTTGAGAATGAGGTATATCCGGGAATTCCAGAAATGTTAAGTCGGCTTGTAGAAGCGGGATTTACATTAATTGTAGCTACTTCAAAGCCAGCTGTATTTGCAAAGCAGATATTAGAACATTTTGGCCTTAGCGATTATTTTTCCTTTGTCGGGGGAAGCGAATTAGACGGCACACGAAAAAGAAAGGCAGAAGTCATTGGTTACATATTAGAGACCTGTGAGATTAAGCCCCAAGATGCCATCATGATTGGGGACAGAAAGCATGATATTGAGGGGGCAAAGCTTTGTGGCTTAGAATCTGTCGGTGTACTTTACGGTTACGGGTCAGAGGAAGAATTATCAAAAGCCGGAGCAGATCATATCATAAAAGATGTGAAGTTGTTAGAAGAATATCTTAGAAAACAGGGAGAAAACCCGGATAATCTTACCTGGTATGACCGTTTAAAAGGACGGACAGGAGGAGAAGGAAAGGAAACAAAAATGATTCGATTTGGAATGATTGGAACAGGGAAGATTGCACAGAAGTTCTGGCAGGCAAACCGCTATGGAAAAGATTTTGAACTTACAGCGGTGTATTCAAGAACATTAGAGAGAGCGAGAGAGTTTGGTTTTCAGAAAGGCAGGCTGCAATATTTTGATGATTTAGAGGCATTTGCAAACAGTGACTGTATTGATGCGGTTTATGTGGCAAGCCCGAACTGCTGTCATCACGACCAGGTTATGACATTGCTAAAAGCAGGCAAGCATGTTTTGTGTGAGAAACCGATGGCTTCGAATTTAAAAGAAGCGGAGGAAATGTTTTCGGAAGCTGAGAAGCAGAATCTGATACTTTTAGAGGGAATGCGTTCTATTTATGCGCCAAGCTTTGAGAAGATGCTTCCGTATATGGAATCGCTTGGTAAGATTCGAAGAGCAACCTTACAGTATTGTCAGTATTCTTCCCGTTATGATAATTATAAGAGAGGAATTATTGAGAATGCATTTAAACCGGAATTATCAAATGGAGCATTAATGGATATCGGTGTGTATGTGGTGGCCTGCATGATTCGGCTTTTCGGTGCACCAGTTTCCATCAAGGCATCAGGAATCAAGCTTTCCAATGGTGTGGATGGGGCAGGAACAATTCTTATGGAATATCCGGATATGATTGGAGAGGCCATTTATTCTAAGATTACAGATTCAGCGATGCCAAGTCAGATTCAGGGAGAAGATGCTTCCATGCTTGTGCAGGAAATTGAGAATATCAAAGATTTACGCATCGTGAGAAAAGGAGTGGTACAGTCCATTCATTTTGAACAGTCTGATAATATTTTAAATTATGAGACACAGGAATTTATTAAAATGATAAAAACGGGCATGGGATGGGAGAAATCACGAGAGATTACTTTAGAGACCCTGAAAGTTTTAGATGAGGCGAGAAGACAGCTTCATATCGTATTTCCAGCGGATGAGAAATCACAGGAAAAGAAAAAACAAAAAAAGACCGCAAAAGAGGAGGAGTAAAGTCATGGCAGGTCAGACAGAATTTTTACAGGCAATTCAGGAATTAGAACGTCTTGGAGAGACAAACGGCAATCAGTTATCTATGGAAGAAATCAATTCTTATTTTTCTGACATGAAGTTAGAGGAAAAACAGCTTGATTTTATATGTAATTATTTTGAATCCCACCACATTTATATTACGAATCGTGTGCAAAGATTTGAGGAAGAAATCGGGGACGAGGAGATTCCGAATAAAGAAGATCCGATGGATGCAGAGATTGTAGCTTTTTACTTAAAAGAGATGGAAAAAGCGAATTCATTATCTGGGGAACAGGAAAGAGTAATTGCAAGAAAGCTTGTCAGCGGTGATGATACGGCAAGAAACCTGCTGATTGAAGCGAATCTTTCCCGCGCAGTAGAGATTGCCAAAGAATACGAGGGAAGGGGACTTCTCTTAAGTGACTTAATTCAGGAGAGCAATATTGGGCTGATGGTTGCTGTGAATGAATTTGAGCCGGATATCGATAAAGATTTCCATACATTTTCTGAGAAAATGATTCGCAAACATTTAGAGGAGACATTAGAAGAATATAATTCTTCCACTCGTTCCGCAGTAAAGATGGCAAACCGTGTGAATGAAATGAATGATATTGCGACGGCATTTGCAAAAGAGTATGAAAGAGAGGCAAAACCGTCGGAAATCGCAGAACGTATGGGAATTACGGAGGAAGAAGTAAGAGAGCTTATGAAAGTATCTCTTGATGCAATTGCGGTTTTGAATCAGGATAAGTAGGCTCACAATTATTTGGAATTGTGTAGACTTTTCAAAATAAATTTGTATCTATTCAAAAACGTGTAGAATGACAGAATAAGTATGTCATGCATTGCATGACGCGCATCTCGCAGCAAGAATACCGGGGCATTCTTGAACTATTCAGAATCCTGCAGATTTTCGATAAACATGCGAATTCGTTCTGAATAGTTACAAAATTGTATAATAATTTTGAATTGTCAACATATAATGTAACTAACAGGAACAAAATTGTTTTAGATAAAGAGGAAAAAGATGAGATATGAAGAAGAACTGATTGATGAGGTCAGAGAAAAAAATGATATAGTCGATGTGATTTCCTCTTATGTTTCGTTAAAAAAGCGAGGTTCGAACTATGTAGGGCTTTGCCCGTTCCACAATGAAAAGAGCCCGTCATTTTCTGTCAGCCGGGACAAGCAAATGTATTATTGCTTTGGCTGCGGACAGGGCGGAAATGTCTATACATTTCTTATGGAATATAACCGGCTCTCCTTTGTGGAGGCATTGCAAAATCTGGCACAGAGGGCCGGAGTAGAACTTCCAGAAAGGGAACAGACGGCAGAGGAAAGACAGCAGGCGGATGCCAGAGTGACACTTAGAGATATGAATAAGGAAGCGGCAGTATATTTCCATTATCTTTTAAAGAGTAAGAGAGGAACACAGGCGCTTTCTTATCTTAAGAATCGTGGGCTGAGTGATGAGACGATTAATCATTTCGGACTTGGATATGCAGACATTTACCGGGATGATTTATATCAGTATTTAAGGTCAAAGGGATTTACGGATTACCAGATGAAGGAATCCTCTCTTGTAAATATTGATACAGTAAAGGGAAATTATGATAAGTTTTTTAACCGTGTTATTTTCCCGATTATGGATATGAACCAGAGAGTAATCGGTTTTGGCGGCCGTGTGATGGGAGATGGAGAACCAAAGTATCTAAATTCCAGAGAGACTATTTTGTTTGATAAGGGAAGAAATTTATATGGATTAAATTATGCAAAGAGATCGCGAAGTAATGCGATTATTTTGTGTGAAGGCTATATGGATGTCATCTCGTTGCATCAGGCAGGATTTACCAATACAGTTGCTCCGCTAGGAACGGCATTTACACCGAATCAGGCGATGCTTTTAAAGCGGTACACGAATGAAGTTATTTTGTCGTTTGACAGTGACGGAGCTGGAATAAAGGCGGCACTTCGGGCCCTGCCAATTTTGCGGCAGAATGGTCTGAGGGGCCGGGTGTTATCCATGAAGCCATATAAAGATCCGGACGAGCTGATTAAGGCAGAGGGAGCAGAAAGCTACCAGAAGAGGATTGATGAAGCAGAATCTGGAAGAATGTTTGAGTTGCTTGTCCTTTATGGACAGTATAATCAGCAGGACCCGGAAAGCCGGACAGAGTTTCTTCATGAAGTGGCGAAAAAGTTAGCACAGATTGAGGAACCGTTAGAACGGCAGACCTATCTTACATCAGCGGCTAACCGTTTTATGATAAGGAAGAATGACCTTGAAAATCTTGTGAATCGTTATGGATTAGGCTATCAGTATGAGCAGGTGAATGAGCAGTATAAGACGGCACCGGAAACAGAAGAGCGGCGGCAGAAAAAGAAAAAAAATACGAAAAACCAGCCACAGAGACTTCTTCTTACCTGGCTTGTGGAACATCCTGATATGTATCAATATATCCGGCCGTATATCGGGGCAGATGACTTCATTGAGCCGCTGTACCATTCGGTGGCGATTATGCTTTTTGAACAATTAGATAAAGAAGAGAAAATAAATCCGGCAGCAATTTTAAGTCGATTTACCGATGCAGAAGAACAAAAAGAAATTGCGGCAATCTTTAATACACATTTAAAATACGGACTTTCCTCCGAAGATGAAGATAAAGCGCTTTCAGATGTAGTGCGCAAAGTGAAACTTGCAAGCATTGAGGATGAGATGGTTCATACCAGTGATATTATGCGCTGGCAGGAACTTTTATCCCTGAAAAATAAAATGCAGAAATTTAGTATAAACCGAGTATAAAGCTGGTAAAACTAAGAGCAGGAATAATGTACGCTGGGATTTGCTATATCTTGTATAATCAAAAAAGCAGACTCCTGGAGTATGTAAGATTTGGAGGGTGTATTTTGGGCAGGAAAGAACAGATTTTTGGCAGCCAGATGAATTGTCTGCTTGAGAGAGCAAAGAAGCAGAAGAATGTGGTAGAACTTCAGGAGATAAGAGATGTCTTTCAGAACAGTCCTCTGACGCAGGCACAGCTTGAGCGTATTATTGCTTATCTGGAAGAGCAAAAAATCGATGTACTGACTATGCCCGATATTAATGCGGATGATATAGAAGATGATGTGGGAGAAATCGATTCTTTAAACGATATGGATGTTTTTCAAAAGCCAGATAGGATTGGAAGTGTACAGGTAACTGCAGAAATTGAAAAAGGCTATGAAAAAACAGCAGAAGAATCGGAGAACTCATTTACAGAAAGAGGTAATGCCGAAGATCCTGTTCGTATGTATTTAAAAGAAATAGGCAGGATTCCATTATTAAGTTCTGAAGAAGAGATAGAGCTGGCAAAACGTATGGAGGAGGGAGATGAGGAGGCAAAAAAGAAGCTTTCCGAAGCCAATCTTCGACTTACGGTAAGTATTGCCAAGCGGTATTCCGGCAGGGGGATGCAGTTTCTTGATTTGATTCAGGAAGGCAATCTTGGACTGATCAAAGCGGTAGAAAAGTTTGACTACAGAAAAGGGTATAAATTTTCTACCTATGCTACCTGGTGGATTCGTCAATCTATTACCCGCGCGATTGCTGATCAGGCAAGAACCATACGGATTCCAGTCCATATGGTAGAAACTATGAACCGGGTGAATCGTACAAGCAGAAGACTGTTGCAGGAATACGGCAGAGAGCCGACTCCAGAAGAAATAGCGGAGGCAATGAACCTGCCCGTGGAGCGTGTGCTTGAGATTTCGAAAATATCACAGGAACCTGTTTCCTTAGAAACCCCCATTGGCGAGGAAGAGGACAGCCATCTTGGAGATTTTATTCAGGATGAGCACATTCCTGTTCCTGCTGATGAGGCAGCGCATACATTACTCCGAGAACAGCTTGAAATGGTGATGGATACTTTATCCGAGAGAGAGCAGAAAGTACTTGCACTCCGTTTTGGCTTAGAGGACGGCAAACCGCATACACTTGAGGAAGTCGGACGAGAATTTCAGGTAACCAGAGAACGCATTCGTCAGATAGAAGCGAAGGCCTTGAGAAAGCTTCGGCATCCGACAAGAAGCAGGAAACTAAGAGATTTTTTGGAAGAGTAATCTTTGGAGAAATGACATTTAGAAGAATGATATAGGAAGAGAATAATAAAAAATAGCAGACCAAGTGATGGTTCTCCAATAGAAGCATTTGTCCGTATATATCAGATGTGAGATGACTCCCATATCTGTAGGCAGCGAGCAACAAATCAGTATCAGTGGGGAGAGAAATTTTTTGGGGTGCTATTTTTTATGAGTCGTATTTTCGCCGGTACATAGTATAATTTAGGAGGAATTACAGAAATAAATGGAACTTTCAATACGATTAAAAACAGTGGCAGAAGCAGTAACAAAGGGAAATCGTGTGGCAGATGTTGGAACTGACCATGGATATGTCCCGATTTATCTGGTAAAAAATAATCTTTCACCAGCCGGTATTGCAATGGATGTGAATAAAGGCCCACTCGAAAAAGCACAGGAACATATCAGGGAAGAAAAAATTGGCGGGAAAATAGCCACCCGTCTTGGAAATGGACTTGCACCATTAGAGCCAGGAGAAACAGATACCGTAATCATCGCAGGCATGGGCGGAGATTTAATCTGTAAAATATTAAAAGCCAAACCAGAATTTTTAATAGAGGGAAAAGAGTTTATTTTGCAGCCACAATCCGAATGGTTCAAGATCCGCCGGCTCTTAAAAGAATATCGCTATCAGATTGAAAAAGAATGGTTCTTAAAAGAAGATGGTAAATACTATGTAATCATTAAAGCGGAACCAGCGTGGACACAGCCACAACGACTGAAACACCAGCAGCCTTCCATTCACGAATATATAAAAGAAATATCAGACACACAAGTGAATCAGGCAGTTTCAGAGAAAGATATGGAAAGTATTTATGAACAGTATGGCAAATATCTGATTGAAACGAAAAATCCAGTATTAAAAGAATACCTCGAAAAAGAAATCACCAAAAAGGAAAGTATAGCAGCAGAGCTGAAACAGTCCATAAAAGAGATAGAATCAGAAGAACTTTCAGGAAAAGAGAGGGGAAATATTGCGAAAAGACAGCGAAGATATCAGGAAATCCAAAAAGAGATAAGGGATATGAGAAAAGCGATTGGATAAAGGAGAAATATGTTAGCAGATTACCATGTACATACAGAATTCAGCAATGACTCCATTTACCCGATGGAGGAAGTAGTAAAAGATGCCATCTTATTAGGTATCAAGGATATATGTTTTACCGACCATGTAGACTATGGTCCATACCGCGACTGGGATGATCCAAGAGGAATCCAGTATCGTCCAGGAGATGAAGGGGAGCCAGAGCAAGTTGCCCTTACCAATGTAGATTATAAAAAATATTTTTCTATGATAGAGAAAATGCGTGAAAAATATAGAGAGAAAATTGCAATAAAAGCAGGATTAGAGTTTGGGGTGCAGACACATACTATTCCAGAGTATGAGAAGTTATTTCGCAGTTATCCATTTGACTTCATCATTTTGTCCATTCATCAGGCAGGAGACCAGGAATTTTGGACAAATGAATATCAAAGTGGACGCACACAGCAGGAGTACAACGAGGGCTACTATAAAGAATTACTTTCCGTTGTACAGAATTATCACAACTATAGTGTGTTAGGACATATGGATTTGATTGTGCGTTATGATAGTTACGGTGTGTATCCGTTTGAAAAATTAAAACCACTTCTCACAGAGATTTTAAAGACGGTTATCGCAGATGGAAAAGGAATTGAAGTAAATACTTCAAATCATAGATATGGCCTTTCGGATATGACACCATCAAGAGATATATTAAAGCTTTATAAAGAACTTGGCGGTACAATTATTACAATCGGAAGTGACAGTCATAAGAAGGAGCATCTTGGGGCGTATATTGATTGGGCGAAGGAGGAACTTCGCAAACTGGGGTATACACAGTTTTGTACATTTGAGAAGATGCAACCGATATTTCATGAGCTTTAAATAGGAATTTGCCAGTGAAATAATAATTGCCGTAGGCAAGAAGACGCACCCAAAGAGAGCAGGTAGCCTATATTTGTGACTCTATCAC